>ERZ791842.621-NODE-621-length-29047-cov-5.24696_pt1 | contig 29047 bp, 22 predicted proteins | sample MGYA00509944_ERZ791842 | MGnify/ENA primary metagenome ERZ791842 (study PRJEB30046, sample SAMN00715263) | human gut metagenome | study: EMG produced TPA metagenomics assembly of the A metagenome-wide association study of gut microbiota in type 2...
AAGAAAAGCCTGTCTTGATGAAAAAAGAAGCCGTTTTAACAGGTTTCGTACCTGTTCCCGAACGGTCCCTGTTTTTATCGTACAATTAATACACAGCACGTTATCGTTTTTCACCATGATGGTTATGACAGATGAATGATAGTTCAAAACGGTAACTATCATAACATAATATATTGGTTTAAACCGATACACATGCGGATATGATAGTATGATAGTTGCTTTTGCAAAAACATTCATGTAATTAGTCCGTATCGGTGGCGAAAACGGATGGACGCTTTATGATTTTGATGCGATTGCCCTGTGCGAAATGGCAGATTGTTTGCTTAGTTGTAAAAAGCTGATTACTTTTGGAAAATGTTTTTTGTGTTTAATCAATTCAAATTTAGTGTATAATATGACGAATAAAATCGGATTAACCTTTCTGCTTGCCTGGTTTGCTGTGATGGCTATCGTTGCTAATTATTCCTATGATCGTAATGTCCCGTACCGTGGAAATACAGGTGATGAATATGCTTCTAAAATGTGTCGTCTGGATATTGCTTACCAGCCGGATGTACAAAATGCGCCGGTCGTGGTTTGGTTTCATGGCGGCGGTTTGACCGGCGGGAGTCGTGAAATCCCTTCTGGGTTATTAACGGACGGCATGGTAGTCGTAGGTGTCGAATACCGTTTGTCTCCGCATGTGAAGACGATGGAGATCGTCGATGATGCCGCTGCCGCCGTTGCTTGGGTATTCGATAATATAGGAAAATACGGAGGCGACACCTCCTCCATCTATATTGCCGGCCATTCTGCAGGCGGATATCTGGTCGATATGGTCGGATTGGATAAGAAGTTGTTGGCGCGTTATGGGAAAGATGCCGACAAGCTCGCCGGGATCATCCCTTTCAGCGGCCAGGTAATCACTCATTTCGAAACCCGCAACCAGCGAGGGTTGAAACCTTTGCAGCCGACAATCGACGAAACGGCTCCCTTGTACCATGTCCGGAATGATTGCGCCCCTATTCTGATCCTTTCCGGTGACCGTGAAAAGGAATTGTATGGCCGTTACGAAGAGTCCGCCTATTTCTACCGCCTTTTCAAACTGCTTGGCCATCCTGATGTGACACTTTACGAGTTGGGAGGTTTCGACCACGGCAGTATGTGCGCCGCCGCTTTCCCTTTAGCCGTCCGGTTTATCCGTGACCATGAAAAGAAGTGAACATCGAATAATTTTATATTTTTGCAAATTTAAAAAGAATAGTTATGACAAAGATATTAGTTACTTACGACATGTTCCGCGAAGGTTTTACCGAGCTGGAAAGCAAGTATGAAGTTACTTTTCCCGAAGGAAGAGATTTCACGTACGAAGAAGTTTTAGAGATGATTCCGGAGTATGACGTGTTGTGCTCGATGTTCGATTTCCCGGTAAACAAGGAATTGATCGACCATGCCCCCAAACTGAAAATGGTGGCAAACTATGCCGTCGGTTACAATAATATCGATGTCGCCTACTGCCTTGAGAAAGGAATCACGGTTGCCAATACCCCCGACCCCGTGACGGCCCCTACCGCTAATCTCGCACTCGGCCTGATGCTCGATGTGGCACGCCGCATTACCGAATGCGACCGTAAGCTGCGCCGGGAAGGCCTTGGCATGAAAGTCGGCGTCTTGGAGAATTTAGGTATCAACGTGACTGGGAAGACGCTGGGTATTATCGGTATGGGACGTATCGGGAAAGCCCTTGCCAAACGTGCGAATGCCTGTGGCATGGAAGTACTCTATCATAACCGTCGCCAACTGTATGTCGAAGAAGAGACAAAGCTGAACGTGACATACGTTTCCAAGGAGGAGCTCCTCTCCCAATCCGATTTCGTCTCTCTGAATGCTCCTTATACACCGGAAACCTACCATATCATCGGTGAAGCCGAATTGAAACAGATGAAACCGACGGCCGTTCTGATCAACACTGGCCGTGGTCCTTTGGTCGATGAAAAGGCTTTGGTGCAGGCGTTGAAAGATGGGACGATTCATGGCGCCGGTCTGGATGTATTCGAGTTCGGCGATTATCCCTCGCCGGAGTTGCTGGAAATGGAAAATGTCGTCCTTACGCCCCATATTGGGACGCAGACACTGGAAACGCGTATTATCATGGCGCGTACGGTTTGCAACAATGTAATCGGATTCTTGGAAGGCGACCGTCCTGTGTCACGGGTGCTGCGTCCATGACGGCGGAGTTTGTGCTGAGTGAACTGCAATCGGTCGGTTCACCGGAAAAGGCGGCCCATCTGAGCCGATTTTTCAAGACCGGACTGGGGCAATATGGCGAAGGCGACCGCTTTTTAGGGGTTGTCGTTCCGCAAACTCGCAGTATAGCGAAAGCTAACAAAGCGATGCCTCTCGATGAATTGCAGCGCTTGTTGGATAGTCCCTGGCATGAGGCCCGTCTTTGCGCCCTGTTGGTTTTGGTCTACCGTTTTCAGGATAAGAAGACACCGGAAGCTGAACGGGAAAAGATGTATCGTTTCTATTTGAAGAATACCCGCCGCTGCAATAATTGGGATTTGGTGGATTTATCCTGCCGGGATATTGTCGGCGAATATTTGGTGAACCGGGACCGTTCCGTCTTGTATGAACTGGCTGCCAGCGATAACCTCTGGGAACAGCGGATTTCGATTGTCTGTACTTGGGCGTTTATCCGCCGTTCGGATTTTACCGATACGTTGGCGTTGGCCGAACGGTTGATGACGCATAAACATGATTTGATGCATAAAGCCGTAGGCTGGATGCTCCGCGAGGTGGGCAAAAGAGATCGGGATACCCTCACCGACTTTCTGGAACGTTATGCGACACAGCTTCCGCGTACGGCTCTTCGCTATGCCATCGAGCATTATCCCGAAGACCGGCGCCAGTATTTCTTAAAGATGAAGTAAGGGATGGACGAACAACTGAAAGCGAAATTGAAGGAATGGGCCGGGATCTATAATGTGAGGTCTTTTATATCCGATGATCCGGTTCAGTTTCCTCATCGGTTTACGGAGAAACGGGATATCGAAATATCCGCTTTTATCACTTCCTGGATCTCTTATGGACGCAGGGAACTGATCCTCCGCAAGGCGGACTGGTTACATAGCCGGATGGGTGGAAGTCCTTACGAATGGGTATTGTCCGGCCGGTACTGGGAACTGGTTTCGGATGTCCCAACCGGCAAACGCGATACGTTTTATCGCTTTTATACGCATTCGGACCTCTGTGCCCTCTGTGATCGGTTGAAAGAGATATATCAGCGGTATGATTCATTGGAAGATGCATTGGCTGCAAGCTCTTACCCGAATCCGGTTTTTAAATTGCAGGATCTCTTTTCCGGCATAAACGGTATTCCGGTGATGGGCGGCACTTCTGCCTGTAAACGCCTGGCTATGTTCCTTCGCTGGATGGTCCGGACCGATGGAATCGTCGATTTCGGGATTTGGCAGACAGTCTTTCATCCCCGCCAATTGATTATTCCGCTGGACACGCATGTTCACCAAATTTCACTGGAACTTGGTTTGACACAGCAGCGAACCGCCACCCTGAAAACGGCGCTTGAGATAACCGAGGCCCTGTCGCATATCTTCCCGGATGATCCTTGCCTGGGCGATTTCGCCTTGTTCGGATATGATATAAATAAGGGAAAATAAGTGGTTTTGGAAGGCGCTGAGTCTGATGATTTCGGTTGATGGCTTGTTGAATCTCCTTTGTTTTAAAATCATAATGCAAAAAGAAAGATGGAAAGAGAAAGAAATAAGATAACTTCCGTTTGCGTGTATTGTGCCTCCAGCACGCAGGTCGCTTCGGCATATCGGGAGGCTGCAACCGAGTTGGGACATCTGTTGGGCGAACGGAACCTGAGAGTGATCAACGGGGCTGGCAATTCGGGCCTGATGTGTGCCGTGTCGGATGCTGCGCTGGCTGCCGGCGGGACTGTGACCGGTGTGATCCCTCGTTTTATGGTAGAACAGGATTGGTGTCACAAGGGGCTTACCGATCTGGTCGAAGTCGACAGTATGCATGAGCGCAAACAACGAATGGCTGATCTTTCGGATGCCGTGATCGCTCTTCCGGGCGGATGCGGCACTCTCGAAGAATTGTTGGAAGTCATTACCTGGAAACAGTTAGGCTTGTATCTCAACCCGATTGTCATCCTGAATATAAACGGCTACTTCGATCCTCTTTTGGAGATGTTCCGCCGGGCCGTCGACGAGCATTTCATGCGCCCGCAGCATGCAGCACTTTGGACGGTCGCCTCTACCCCGGCCGAAGCTGTCGGACTGATTTTTTCGGAACCGGTTTGGGATGCGAATATTCGTAAATTGGCTTTGGTGTGAATCAAGGATGGCACGTCAGTTTAAACGCATTAACCTCCGGCGTGCGGATGCCCGGTTTTAACTCTCCGCCAATTATGATTACCGTGTTGGCATTGTTTGCGATGCCGGCACCGGCACGTGCCAGTTCTTCGTAGTTGCCTAAGTGGGTCCAGTGTTTTGTGAAAGTATTGTATTGTAACAGGGAGGTATTGAATTTATACCAGTCGGCAGGATGTAGCAGATAATCCGGCTCGGGGTGGTTTAGGGCGTCGCGGAAACGGTCGTAGTTCACGCCTCCTACCAGCAGGATGGAGCTATCGCCTGATGCGATGGCGCAACCTCCTGTAACGGTACGGTGGGAACCGCCTGCTAAAGAAGGCAGGAATCCTTCATTTCTCCACTGTTTTGTCTTCGGATGATAAGAAAGCATATCTGTGCAAACAATGGCTTCCTGATGGGCGGATGCCGGCTGGAAACCGCCTGCCAGATAAAGTCGTATGCCATCCTCGGATTGCTGTGCCGTGAGGACAGGCTGTACTCGGGCAGGTCCGGGGAAATCCGGAAGCCGGACCCATTCCTTTTGAAGCGACGGTGTTAGCTGTAATGAAAAGAGTGGGTTCGTAGGGGCGGTTTGCGAACCGTCCTTACCTATTGGAACCGTTTGTGGCTTGCCCTTACCCCCGGCGACATACAGGCAACCATCGGCGTATGTGGCCGAGAGATTATCCAACGGCATGGGAAGTGGCGGCAGTTTGGTGATATGCAATTGTTGTTTTTCCCCGTCCCAGTTGACGAAGAAGACCTGTCGGGAGACCTCTTTATTGTTATTTCCTCCGATCCAAACGAGCCCTTCGGGGGTTGTGACCGATGCCCCGTAGGCAAGCGGCAATGGCAGTTTGCCGATCCTCCTCCATCCGGTGGGAGATCGGTCAGCCATATCTAATGCGTATATATCGCTGTAGTATTCTTTTGTTCCCCCTTCGGATGCTGGTTTGCCGGGGAAGTTGCATCCGCCGGCCACGAACAACTGCCCGCCACTGACACCGGTAAACGGAGCAGATACGCCTAATGACGGGCTTTTTTCAGTGCCGGGTAGGTCGGGCAGCCGAAACCAGCTGACCGGAGCCGCTTCCGAACGGAATGTCGAAGCCGGCAGCCCCGCTTCGTTCACTAAATTGGCACGGGTGAAAGGTTGCCAGCCGTAACGAACGAATTTCGGATTCCGGATTTGGCCGCTCCATACTTTTACTGTCTTTCCATCGATGATTTGTGCCTCCGCGGGGACGAATAAACCATCGTGTTCGGCTATCTCGAAAGTACGTAGTTTGTCGCCGTCGGAACTGTGCATGCCTTTTCCGTAATCGAATGTGACATAGGCAGTGCTGTCCTTGAATATCACCGATCGGTAGAGTGGGCCGGAAGGAAGGATCTCGTGCCCGTATGTCTTGTTGAGTGCCCAGTGAGCGAGGCGTTCCCCTATCTCCCGTTTGTGGCGCGGGTGGACATCCAGGGAGTCTCCATGGTCGCTGCTGACCGCCATGCCGCTGTTGGGGATCGATTGGAGCATCCGGCGCTGGCTGTCCCGGAACCAAGGCCAGCTGGGACGGTCGATGCTGGATAGTTGCACATAATAGAAAGGTAATTCTTCCGCCCAGTTCTCCCGCCAGTTTTTTGTCAAAAGATGGAACAACTTCTCATGTGCTTCCATATTGTGAGCGTTCGATTCTCCCTGATACCAGATGATACCCCGTATCGGGAACTTTTCGAGCGGCTGGATACCGGATTCGTACAAGTAACAAGGCTCGTAAGGATGCCGTTGCTGTTTGTTCGTCGATTTACGGATATTGAGGGCGGCGCGTTCCCGCGCCCAGTCCTGGATAAAATTATTCTGCTTCCAGTCGTAGAGGATGTCGGGGAATTCGAATTCCAGCGTTTTGCGGTCTATCCAGGCTTCCGCCGGTGAACCGCCTATAGCGTTCAGGATAAGTCCGACCGGGACCTGCAAGCTGTCTGACAACATCTGTCCGAAGGCAAAGGCTACGGCGGAGAAACGGTTCGTCGTTTCCTCGTTGCATTCCTTCCATTCAGTATCCCGGTAATATTGGAGCCTGTTGAGGGAGTCCAGTGTCGAAATGTCCCATTCCACCGCATTTGTCAGCCAACGTGATTTCATATCGAAAAGACGGATTTGCGGTTTCCTTGCGGCAAATTCCAGAAAAGCCTTTCGTTGGCTGTCAACGGCACTGCTCACCTGAAATGCCATATTCGACTGTCCGGAGCAAAGCCATACTTCGCCGATCAGGATATTCGTATAATCCAGTTTCCCTGATTCGGCGGAGATACTCAACGTGTACGGGCCTCCTGCCTTCATCGGTGGCAGGATGACCGACCATTTCCCGTCCGAGGCCGTTATCGCTTCGCCTTTCTGTCCGGCGATGCTGACCGTCACTTTTTCTCCGGCATTGGCTGTTCCGGCTATCCGGAGCGGTTTCTCCCGTTGGAGTACCATATTGTCCGAATAGATCACGGGCATTTGGAGACCACCGTAATTTCCGGTTAATGCCCGGTAGACCGTCCGTGCGATGATTCCGGCTCCTTCGGCTGTGGGATGCAAGGCGTCGGGCAAGAGGTCAGGGCGGTCATAAAGTTCTGTATACAGGTCAATCAGTCCGGTGTGGGCGAGTACTGCGATATCTTCAATGTTTTGTTGTATCTGCCAGTACCAGTCGCGTGTGCCCGATTTGAAGCGCGTATGGCGGTGGGAGATCGGCGTCAGGCGGCAGATCCATATTTCACACTTCGGGTTCGCTTGCCGGAAAGCATCGATCAGGGTCAGATAATCCTTCGTGAAGTCATCCCGGTAATTCGGCCAGTCGCGCGGATCGGTGTCGTTCAGCCCGAGGTGGATGACGACCCGGTCGGCGGCAAAGTCGAGGGCGGCCTTGCATTCCTCCTGCTCGTTGTAAGGACGGTGTCCCTTTCGCAATAGCGTCGCCCCGCTTTTTCCGAAGTTGGCGACTTCGTATTCGTTGCCCAACATCCGTTGGAGCTGGGCGGGATAACTGTTCTTTTCGCGGTTCTCAATTCCGTGACCATACGTTACGCTGTTGCCTACACAGGCCACCTTGATCTTTTGCGCCTGGATCGTGGCACTAAATACGATGAATAAACAGAGCAGGATATTTTTCATTTGCTTATCGTTTCTTATCGGGTGAATAGACCAGGCCGTCCACAGCCTTTTCACCATCCGGTGTGACAAATACGAATGTGAACATCCACTTCGGCAAGCGGATTTCCTGCGCGGTGAACTTTCCGACCGGAAGTTTCATGAATACCTTGTTCCATCCTTTCTGCAGATGGACAGGCATGGGAGGACGCACGACACAATTCTCGTTGCCGAGCAGCACCTCGTTGGATTTGGTCCGGTGCGTTGCCGTCCATACCGGGGGCAGGATTTCCCGGTCGTTGACCCACACTCGGCTTTCCCGGTAATCCCATTTTCCCGGAAGTGGCGGCAAGTCCATTTCCGAACGGCTGTAGTTCTGAAACTCTATCCAGGCGCCTACATCCTGTGCTTTAGGCGAGTAGACCCAGGTCCAGGCATACGCCGTGTGGTTCTCTTGCGGCTCTTTGTAGATCCCTGGAACAAGCGTCCCCCAGACATGGCGGAGGTAGATGCCTGCGCCGGTCGCATCCTGTGTCTCATATGTCTTGTTTTCGTATGTATAGTGGGATTTCAACTCCTTTTCGGGCGGGAATGATGCCGTCAGGTCGCCTTGGTTCGGGAATGCGTCCGTAATACGCCACTTGACGTTCGTTTGTTTGACGTAAGCGAACGGATATCCCCCGAAACAATGTTCCTTATGCCAGAGCAGGCGGTTCTCGAAATCAGCGAAAGACTTGAACGACTCGCTGTCTTCCGATGGTAAAACCGTTCCTTGCTTGTCGAAATATTCAGTTCCACCCCCTCTCCACGCACGTTCGGCCATGGCGAGCATATTCGGGTAGAATTTATTCTGTTTGACGATATCGGCTTCCGGCTGGATCATCCGGTCGTTCCAGATTGCCAGGATCGTGCCTGCCAGATCATCGCTGCCCTGCAGCTCGTTGTAGATGCGGCTGTTGTAGAGGGCGAAGAGGTCGGCAAACGTGTCGAAATGGTTCAGATAGTGGAAACGGGAGTCGATCGCCGGAATCCCTTTCTGGGCTTTTCCTCGGTAGCTCCACAGATGCGTCATGTCGATCTCTCCCGGCTTGTAGTGCCATCCCGGATTCCAGGAGATCACCTTTTTCCCCTTGGAGCGGACATAAGCGACCATTTCGGGTACGAAATCCGGATTGGTGAACTGCACCTCGTCTGTCCCGATATGCAGGTAAGGGACATCGAACGTTTCGCAAACCTCGTCGATCAGGAGTTTCAGTATCTTCATCCCTTCCGGGCTTTGCATGTCATGGCGGAAAGTACGGACGAAAGCGGCACTGTGTCCCGGCATGTCGATCTCCGGGATCAGCAGGACATGATGTTGCTTGCAGAAAGCGGCCAATTCCCGTGCCTCTTCCAGCGTGTAGTATTTCCCCGGCTGGCGGGTCGTGTTGACGCTGTCGTTCAGCATTGGGAACACCTTGCTTTGCAGGCGCCATGCCTGATTTTCCGTCAGGTGCCAGTGAAAGACGTTTATCTTGTAACGTGCCAGGATCGCTATTTCCCGTTTCAATTCGTCCGTCGAGATATAGGTGCGTCCTACATCCTGCATGAAGCCGCGGATGCGAAAGGCGGGCCAGTCGGTGATCTCGCATCCGGTGATTGCAATGCCGTTGCCTTTCTTTTCCGTCAATTGGCGTAATGTCTGGATTGCCCTGTAAACGCCCGTTTCGGTGATGGCTTCGATCTCCACTCCTTTTGATGTGACACGCAGTTTATAGGCTTCGTTGCGATTGAGAGGGATATCGGGGAAATCCTCCACCCATTTGACCGATAGTGCCGGATGGCTTGACGGATTGCCCGTTATCTTATTGCCTGCCGGTTGTTCCATGCCTATGGAACAAAAGTTTTCCGTAAGGGAAACAAAAGTTCCCCTATATTGAAACTTTTTCCCGTTCCATGCCACTTTCTGCGGCCATGGAAGCAAATGAGGGATATTGGCTGCCTGTGCTGCCAATATCCCTATATATAAACTTGTCAATATGAAGAGTATGCGCTTCATGCAGGACTACTTGACCAGATCGGTCAGTTTGACAGCTTGAAAAGTCATATGGGCGACGCTCGATTCGTAGAAGATGCCGACTGTCTCCTTGTCGATCATGGACAGGCAAGAATAACCCCAGCTTTCGTCTTCGTCCAGTGTCACTTGGTTGGAAAGCGGCCAGGTCATGCCTCCGTCGGTACTTACTTTTATGGTAATATGGTTACGTCCCTTCGTCGTGTTCGGGTTGGAGAAGATCAGCAGGTCTTTCCCCGTGATGTTGTCTTTAGCGTCCACGTGGATGAGGCTTGCCATACAAACCGGTTCCTGCAGGGCACTGCGGCTGGACGGATGTTCATACCAGGTCTTGCCCAAATCGCGGGTGGTGGCCACGGCGCGGCTGCCTCCCCGGTTGTCACGCATGTTCAGCATCAGGACACCCGGTTCGATCTCGGCTACCTGCGCCTCGGTCGTGTTCGTACGTGCCAGATTATGCAGATGCCAGGTGGTTCCCCGATCTTTGCTGTACATGATACCGGCGTTCGGTATACGGGTGGAGTCGATGAACTGGATCGGGAAAACCAACGTCCCGTCTTTCATCGTGATACCCCGGCCTGGTCCTTGCAACAGGAAGTACCAGGAAGGATCTTTCACCTGCGGAGTGATGTTGATCGGCTGGCTCCAGGTCTTGCCGTCGTCTTCGCTTTTGACGAGCATCAGCTGGGCGGTGCTGTCGGCCGACATACCCGGCATGGAATTCCACCAGGCGCGTCCGTTCCCCATGCCATGTGTCCAGGCAGCAACGATCCAGATCGTATTTGTCTTTTCATCCACCAGGATAGACGGGTCTCCCACACCGTTCTGTGCGTGAGGCAGGCCGCCCGTTTCGCCGAACGTCATCGCAACACGCATCGGTTCCCAGGTCTGTCCTTTGTCGGTGCTGCGGCTTACCCCTATATCGACCATTTCCTGCAGGTCCACACTGCTGTTGTAGCGGATATCGTACACGCCCAGAAGCGTCCCGTTGTTGGTCGTTACCAGCCCCGGAATACGGTAGGCCGAAGCCCCGTCGTCACCGGCGTGGCGGACACCGATTCCCATGCGGCGGACATCTGATTTGCCGTCCCAGACAATTGTCGCCGGCATATTATTGATTTCAGCCATCGGCATCTGGACAGTAAAGGTCGTTAACAGGGAAGCCTCCGGTTTCATCTCGATACTGATCCAATAGTAGTTGACTCCTTCCACCATCGGCTGGTTACTGGTGAAGGTCACGACATTGGTGATATCAGTTACTTCGCTCTGCTTGATGGAGTAGGCGGGATTAGCAGCCTTTGTCTTGCCTTCTGCGTGACTGGAAATGTAGGAAACCGGACGGTAATGCTTTCCCTGCCGGGAGGTCGCTTCCGTTCCGCTATAGAAAAAGCGTAGAGCCTTTATGTCGTTTAAGTCGATTCCTTCTTTGAATTGCAGGGAAAGCTTGTTGAGTACATCCCCTTTGTGTGCCTGTACACGCATTTCCACCAGGATATTGTCTGTCCGGTCAATCAGTATCGGGATCTGCGGCTTTCTGACAAACAAGCTGTCGGCGGCAAAGGCTGTTTGCATGAAGAGAAGGAGGCTGAAGTAAAGAAAGATTTTTCTCATGATGTTTTTTGTTGATTGGGTTATTATAAAATAGGATTTCCAAAGATAATGACATTTGCAGGAAAAGTCAATACCTTTGGAAACCTTACAGGTTTTACTTGTCGGTCATGTTGACCGTTCTCGGACGTAAGAAGATGACTTCCACCACTAAGGCTACGAATACCAAGCTGGCCATCATTGCGAAATCATGCCCTAAGTTACCGGCATCCGTCGACTCGCCCAACAGTTTTGTGATGATCGCTCCGGCAAATACCCCGGTCATGTTCATAATGCCGTAGGCGGTCGCCCGGTAGCGTGGCGATACGAACTGGCAGAGGATCGGCATGTTGTTGGCGTCGAAAATACCGAAACCGATACCGAAACAGAGTCCGCCGCCTACAATCATGGCGAAACTGTCGCCGAATCCTAACAGCAGGAGTGCCGGAATGGTCAAGGCAAGCCCGATGGAACCGGTATAAATGCGTCCCCGTACATTCCGCTGAATCCATTTGTCGGACAAGATACCGCCCGCAATCACTCCGATGAAGGAAGAGATCGCGATCGTGAAGGTGGACAATGGCCCGGCTTCCGACATATCGATGGACAAATTCTCCGAAAACAAAGTCGGCAGCCAGTTTTTAGTAGCCCAACCCGGCAAACTCGAAGTGGCGAAATAGAGCAGGATGATCCAGAATGAAATGTTGACGAACAACATCCCCATTCCTTTTATAGCCGCTTTCGCCGGACTCTCTTTCGGGCCGGGTTCCGGCTCCAGTTTGGCGACCGTATGGTCTTTTTTCTCTTTTAGGAAAAGAATCAAGACGAGACTATAAGCGATCCCGATAATTCCGAACCAGTGGAAAGTCGTTTCCCAGCTGTATGCTCCTGCGATCGTTGCTCCGAAGCCACCCAATGCCTGTCCGGTGTAGAGCCCGGTCATGTGGATTCCGACAGCTAATGATCGCGTTTTTTCCTGATGATAGTCCGTGATCAGCGAAAGTCCGGCAGGGATGTACAAGGCTTCGCTGACTCCCATAATGGCGCGGAGAATATAAATTTGGTTGAAATCAGTCGAATATCCCATCATCAGCGTGACGAACGACCAGACGAAGAGACTGCCGACGATCAGCCATTTCCGGTTGATCCGGTCGGCGATCATGCCGGCGACCGGGCTCATCAAGCCGTATATCCACAAGAATACCGCCATCAGGCGTCCGAAGTTCGTGGCAGATTCCAGTTCGGTAATATCGATCATCATGGCAGACTTCATGGTTGAAAGCATCTGTCTGTCCATGTAGTTTAACAAAGCCACGCCCCAAAGCAGAGCGACAACGATCCAGGGATAGTATTTCTTATTGTTTGTCATAGCCCTGAATTTCCTTACATAAAAGATGACATTTCAAAAGCATCCGGGGAATATGGAACGGACCTTTGTACATGTTTCCCTTTGCCGGCTGCGAGAGCGTCCCGTCGTAATGGAAATAGCCGAACCATTCGCCGTATTCCTTGTCTGGAAAACGGGCATACGTGTATTCGTTTATCTGCTTGTGCATTTCCAGGTATTTGGGATCGCCTGTGGCTTCATAGGCATACAACGTGGCGATGATGGCTTCGCACTGTGGCCACCAGAACTTCATGTCATGCCAGTATTCCTGCTGCGGGCGGTTCTTGCAATCCCTAAAATAGGTGATTCCACCGTGTGTTTTGTCCCAACCCCATTCCCAGGACCAGTCCAGGATCGTGAGCCCTATCTGCTTCAGCTGCGGGTCCCAGTTCCGGTGCTTGGCCTCTTCGAGGATAAACCATGCCGTTTCGATGGAATGGCCCGGATTGATGGTCCGGCCGGGAATCGAATCGATAAATTCGCCGTTCGGCCCGACCGTTTCGAGGATGGCCTTAAATTCCGGCTTCATGAAATCACGACGTAGTTCGGCTATCGACTCGTCGATCTGACGTGTCAGGACAGGATCATCTACTGCCTCCCGGATGCGGGCGGCAGTATCGATCAGGATCATGCAAAAGGAATGCCCTTTTGCAACGAATCCTTCTCTGAATTTGGGCTCTAATGCGCCCGGTGTGTTTTTGTAATAGAGAATCTGTTTGAACAGCTTGACTGCTTTTTCAGCATAGCTCTTGTCACCCGAAGCGATCGAATATTGAGCCATGGCGATTGCGGCAAACGTTTCGGAAAATACATATCGGCGTTTTCGTACGGGAGTTCCTGTTTTCGTCACCTCGTAAAACATGCGGCCGTCTGTATCGAAACAATATTTCTCGATAAAGTCGATCCCGTTTTTACAGGCTTCCAGCCATTCGGCCTGTTTTTCGAGGTTGTTGTAAGCATAAGCGAGAATAAAGGCGAACCGTCCCTGGAACCAGACCGACTTGTTTGTGTCCAGCAGCGAACCGTCCCGGTCCAAACAAGTGAAGTAGCCTCCGTTCTCATGATCGATACCGTATTTCAGCCAGAAAGGCAGAATGTCGGTCAGTAAATCATTTTTGTATTTTTCTCCCCAATATCCGAGGTATTCGGACGGTTTTGTTGTGTCGTTCATGGCGTTTATGGATTTAGAATTTATTGCATCTGTCGAAAAAATGAATCGCTTCCAGTTCGGCTTTCATAGCGGTTTCTTCCGCATCTGTCATATTCTGGAACGGTGTCCGGTTTTTACCTAAATCGAGCCCGATCAGCTTCATGATCCGCTTGCCACCCACGATATTGCCGCGATAACGACAGATCACGTTGATCACTTCCTGTGAGAAGTTCTGGCGTTCGCGTGCTGTTTCGAGGTCTCCGGCAGCCCAGGCTTCGAGTATCCCGGTCAGTTCTTTGCCGTTGTAGTTGGTTGTCCCGCCGATGCCGCCTTGTGCACCGCCCATTGCCAGACATGGAAGGATTGTTTCGTCCTGTCCGTGAAGCATATCGAATTTGCCGTCTTTATATAAGCGGCATTGGTTGTATTCGTAAAGGCTTTCATATGTATATTTGATGCCGGCGAAGTTCGGGATACGCCCGTCTACCGCTTTCAGCAGTTCGACCATCGGCAGGAAAGCGCCGTTGAAAGCCGGGATGTGATAGTAATAGAAAGGAAGTTCAGGTGCTCCGGAAGCGATTTCTTCGCAGTATTTCACCAGTTCTTCTATCCGATTCACTTTCGGGAAAGGAGAGGCCATGGCTCCGATTCCCCAGGCTCCGATCTTTTGGGCATGCGCAGCCAGCTTATGGCTTGCTTTTACGCAGGTGCTGCCTACGTGTACGATGACCTTGAATCCGGAAGGCGCCACTTCTACCCATCTTTCAGCCAGTTTCATGCGCTCTTCGTCGGTCAGCATATAGCCCTCTCCCGAAGATCCGTTGATAAACACTCCCTTTAAACCGTTTTTGACCAGAAGCTTGGCATATGCTTCTATCGGTTCGTAATTTACTTCTCCGTTTTCGTAGAACGGTGTGAAAGGTGCATCAATTAAGCCTTTAATCTTTTCCATTATCTGAGCGATTTAATGTGTTTTATTGTCTGGCATTTTTTTAAATACCCGGCAAATATAAATAAAATATTTTAATAATATAGCCTTGATTAAAATATTATTATAGATAATGGCCTAAAGAAAAGAATGTTTTATTAATAATGTATCATACCGAGTAGCTTACTTCTTGATAAGAGACATGCTCCGAATGCGCCTGCTCTTTCTCCTAATTTGGATATTTTGATTTCCGTGTCTTGGTTGACCAGGTTGAGCGAATATTTACGGATAGCACTTTTGACCGGCAGGCTGATATACTCGCCTGCTAGTGAAAGCGTTCCGCCCAGTATGACCAGTTCCGGATTGAAAATATTCATCAGTCCGGCAATACCTTTTCCTAAATTTACGCCCATTTTTTCGAGGATGTCGATGCAAAGTACATCCTCTTTCCGCACTGCTTCGAGCAGGTCGCCGAGCGAGATTTCCTCTCCGCTGTCCAGTTTCCCGGCGAGTATGGTGTTGCTGCCTTCCCGGTAACGTTCTATCAGGATACGGTGGAAAGCCGATCCGGAAGCCTCTGTTTCGAGACAGCCTTTCTTGCCGCAATGGCATAGCACTTCGTTTTCGAACATGCAAAAATGTCCAAACTCCCCGGAGAAGCCGGATTTCCCGTAGTATAAATTGCCGTCGATGATGATACCTAGACCTAGTCCCCACGCCATATTGACGAACAGAATGTTCTTTTCTCCCTGTACGACTCCTTTCATATATTCGCCGTAGGTCATGGCCCGGCTGTCGTTTTCAATGAAAACTTTCGTCTGCAACCGTTCTTCAAGAATCTGAGCGAGGGGTTTCTCTTCGAAATAGAAAATGCTGTAACTATAGCCCGATGCTGGGTTCACGCGGCCGGTGATATTGACTCCAATCGCTAATATCTTATTCCGTTCGACAGGCAATGAAACGATGAAATCGTCAATAATCTTGCAGAATTGCTCCAGCGAGGCTGGTGTATTTTCAAGTTGGTATGGGATATTTTCTTCGAGTTGTACTTTGTCGCCTTTGAAGTCGATCGCTGCAATATTCAACTTGTCTTTCAGCATATCGACTCCCACGAAATATCCGGATGCCGGATTGAGGCCATAGATGTTCGGTTTGCGTCCTCCGTTGGTTTCCTGCTTTCCGAAGTCCAGGATATAGCCGTCGTCTTGAAGCTCGGCGACCAGTTTGGTGACGGTCGGAATACTCAGGTCCATTTCACGGCCCAGATCGGCAATGGTCGCATCGCCATTGGCAATATAGTAATGGATGATCTTCTTTTTCAGAAGTTCATTGCGGTTGTTATTATCGGAAGACAGTAAAAATTTTGTATTCATGGCTATAGAATATTATAATATTGAAATGGCTTCACAAAAGTATGTAAATTTTTTTCAAATATATGGTTGTGAAAATAAAAAATTCAGAGTAATCGTGCCGGAAGGTTCCATCCTACCATCATGCATTTTAAGGATAATATTATGATTGGGAAGACAATCAAATCTGCCTTTGACGTGCCGGTCGTCGTCAAAGCCGCCTATGCTTTCAAATACTTCGATCTGGCCCTGACATACAAACATGGAACTTGCAATGTAATGAAAGGAGTCCCTTATATGAAATCGGGACGGACACGTGATCTGCAAGTTTCTATCTTTGTCCCGATATTCCGGTGACACAAGTTCAGAACCCGGTAATTCTTATTATCTTTGCCAGTCAAAGTAATAAGAGTATGGAAGATGAATTTGATATAAGGGATGCACGGGTTCCGGAGAGCGAGCGGGAGTATGAGAATGCGCTTCGTCCGCTTTCGTTTCATGACTTCAGCGGGCAGGCCAAAGTGGTCGAGAATCTGAAGATTTTCGTGATGGCGGCCCGGATGCGTAAGGAGGCGCTCGACCATGTGCTGTTGCATGGACCTCCCGGATTGGGAAAGACTACGTTATCCAACATTATAGCGAATGAATTGGGAGTCGGCTTCAAGGTGACTTCCGGGCCGGTGCTGGATAAACCGGGCGATCTGGCGGGAGTGCTGACTTCGCTGGAGAAGAACGATGTCCTTTTTATCGACGAGATCCACCGGTTGAGTCCGATTGTGGAGGAATATCTATATTCGGCGATGGAAGATTACCGGATCGATATCATGATCGATAAAGGGCCGAGCGCCCGTTCCATCCAGATCGACCTGGCTCCGTTTACGCTGGTGGGGGCGACGACTCGCAGCGGTTTGCTGACAAGTCCGCTCAGGGCGCGTTTCGGGATCAATATGCACCTCGAATATTACGAGATGGAGACGCTGACGAAGATCGTGCTGCGCAGTGCCGATATCCTGAATGTGAAATGCGAGTTGAGTGCTGCACGCGAGATTGCTTCCCGTAGTCGTGGTACACCCCGTATAGCGAACGCGTTGCTGCGTCGTGTGCGTGATTTTGCACAGGTGAAAGGATCCGGAGAGATCGATAAGGCGATTTCCTGCTATGCCCTGGAGGCATTGAACATCGACCGTTACGGCCTGGATCAGATCGACAATAAGTTGCTGACGACTATCATCGACAAGTTTAACGGCGGACCGGTAGGATTGACGACTATCGCGACTGCCCTGGGAGAAGATCCCGGAACGCTGGAAGAGGTTTACGAGCCTTTCCTTATCAAAGAAGGCTTTATCAAACGTACGCCCCGCGGCCGCGAGGTGACGGAGTTGGCTTATACCCATTTGGGACGGCTTCGCCCCGATGGAATACAAAGTTCGTTATTTTAATTGTCAATTATCAATTGTCAATTGTTTTTAAGTTATGGCAGGAGGAATGAAGCGTCTCGCAGGAGAGACCGCAATTTATGGTGTCAGCAGCATTGTCGGGAAATTCCTGAACTGGATGCTGGTTCCGATGTACACGCGTGTATTGGCTACCGAGAGCGATTTCGGGATTGTGACGAATCTGTATGCCTGGACAGCCTTGTTGATGGTGATATTGACGTATGGGATGGAGACCGGCTTTTTCCGGTTTATGAACAAGAAGGAGATCAAGCTCCCGATGCGGGTATATGCGACGACGTTGTTCAGTCTGGCATTCACTTCCGTCCTGTTTATGGTGTTTGTGTTCAGTGCGCTGACGCCGGTCAGTAACTTTCTGGGATATGGTGCACATCCTGAATATATCGGGATGATGGCGGGGATTGTGGCGGTGGATGCCTTCTGTTGTATTCCGTTTGCTTTCCTCCGGTATCAGGGGAAGGCGGTTCGCTTTGCGGCGATCAAGCTGCTGAATATATTCCTGAATATCGTATTGGTAATATTCTTCCTGATCGCTTGCCCGTGGCTGTATGAATGTGCGCCGAGGTTGATTGGCTGGTTTTATGTGCCCGGCTATCAGGTGGAGTATATCTTTGTCAGCAATGTGGTTACTTCGGTGGTGACATTCTTGCTTTTGGTGCCGGATATGATACCCGGGTTGCGCGAGAAAGCCAGTTTCGTGTTGTTGAAACAGATGTTGAGATACTCGTTCCCGATCTTGGTCTTAGGGATTGCCGGGATTTTCAATCAGACGGCGGATAAGATTCTGTTCCCTTTCCTGTTCGAAGATAAGGATTATGCAGCTACCCAGTTGGGGATTTATGGAGCCTGCTTCAAGGTGGCGGTGGTGATGGTGATGTTTATCCAGGCATTCCGGTATGCCTACGAACCTTTTATTTTTGCCAAGAATAAGGATGACGATAATACGAAAGCATATTCGGAGGCAATGAAGTATTTCATTATCTTTTCGTTGATTATCTTCTTGGGCGTGATGTATTATCTGGATATTCTGAAATATTTTGTGGACGCCAAGTATTATCCGGGATTGCGTGTCGTGCCGATCGTGATGCTGGGCGAACTGTTCTTCGGGATCTATTTTAACCTGTCGTTCTGGTATAAGTTGATCGACCAGACGCAATGGGGAGCCTACTTCTCGACGATCGGCTGCGTGGTGACCGTGTTGATGATCGTGTTGCTGGCGCCGGTTTACGGTTATATGGCGTGTGCCTGGGCTTCGTTTGCCAGCAACCTGTTGATGATGATTCTTTCTTATGCGATCGGGCAGAAGAAGTTCCCGATTCAATACGATATAAGATCAGCCGTTATTTACGGCATATTGGCGGTTTTATTCTATGCAGCTGGGATGTTGCCCCGGATCGATTCGGAAATCCTTCGCTTGGGCTATCGCACGGTTCTACTCCTAATTTTCCTGGCAATCATCATTAGACGCGATCTTCCGTTAAGCGAATTGCCTTATATCGGGAAAAGGTTTGCATCTAAGAAAAACTGAACTAATTAAATGATGATTTATGGGGCACGTCTGCCAAAAGAAAACCTGTTGGCTATTTGTAGGGATTAATCGGAAGCCGTAAAATGAACCGGGCTCCCCCGGTGTAACAGGTATCCAGTTTGAGGGAACCGTTGAGGCGTTGGGTGATGAGGCGGCAGAGGTAGAGGCCGAGGCCCGAACCGGGGATAAAGTCGTCGTTCTTGGTGAAACGTTCGAAAATCCATTCGCTCTTGTCTGCCGGAATTCCGCATCCTGTGTCGGTAACGCAGATACACATAATCCTTCCTTCTTCTTCGGGCCGGTAGGAGAGCGTGATGCTTCCCTGATTCGTGAACTTGTTCGCGTTGTTCAGCAGATGGGAGATGATAATGCCGAAATGATTCGGGTCCGAATAGATCAGGTCGTTGCTTTTGTCACCTTCGACCTGGTAATGGATATCCGGCTTCTGCTGTAACTTTTTCAATTTGTTCATCTCGTGGTGACAGAGCAGACTGATGTGGACCGGTTCCAGCGGGAGGACCTCGTTGCTGCTGTCCAGTTGGGCGATTACCAGCACATCGTTCATCATGGAGGTGATGTTGTGGCAGTTCGTATAGATGATCTTGCTGAATTCTTTTTTCTCTTCCGGGCTTATACCGTCGCTGGTGATCAGTTCGGCAAAGCCATTGATCGCATTTAGCGGCGTGCGCACTTCGTGGCACATATTCTTGATAAAGGCGTTCTTCATCCGTTCGCTTTCCTGTGCCTTTTCACTGGCGATAATGACCAGCCGGTTCGATTCCTGCAATTCCTTGTATAGCGATTTGATCTTTCCTAGGCGGAAGAATATGAAGATTCCGAAGCAGATCGAAAGAATGAGCAACGCGAGGAATAGATATAACTGGCTCCGGCTCTTTTGCAGGTCTATTTCCAGTGCCTTTTTCTCGACCACCAGCTCGTCCACATGCTTTTTGATCTCCAGGTCTTCGACTTTGTTTTCCATGCTTCGTGTGCGTGCGGAATCCAGGAGTACGGAATATTCCTTGTAGGCTTCGTAGGCATCTTTGTATCTGTGTAGACTGTCGAGACAGTCGATTTTGTCTTTTAGTGTCAGGACGATGTTTTCGGTCAGGTCGAACTGGAAATTGCCGTGGCGGAAATAATAGATGACCGAATCGTTGTAATCTGCGGCTTTCTGGAAATCCCGTATTGACTTATAATAGTTGAGCGAAGTGAAATAACGGTCATATTCAGCGGAGAATGCAGCATCTTCAGGATATTTCCTGTTCAAGTCGATGAAGTAGTTGAAATAGTGGGTTGCCATATCTTTCCCGACTGTTTCTGCTGCGGTAGCCAAAGTGGAGTAGGCGTTCAGCAGATGCCGTTTGCTTGTGTACGGGCGCTTCTTCATCTCTTTTGTGTCTGCATATTCCTTTTGCATGTTCAAGTAGCGGAGGGAGGCTTTCACCCGATTTTCGGGAGTCGCTTCCATAAGGCTTAGTATGTTGAGCGTATTCAGGCGGAACAGATACGAATAGCGGAGCGGGATGTTGTCCGACAGTTCGATCAGGTTGTTCATGTAATAACATACCTCTTTATAGATAGCATCCTGGTTTTTCGGATCGACCCGGTTGCTGTTCGCCATACCGAGGAGATAATAGTTCGATATTTTGTCAAGAACCGGCATGTCTTTTTCCGTTTCGAGGCGGAGTTTGTATTTTTCAATCAGTTTCATCCGGTCTTCGCCTTTGGTGTAATAGACAACACGGACATCCATGATCGTTTTCATATACGTGACAAGGAAATCGCGTGCTTTCCCTTTCAGCTCCCTTTCGGCTTCGGCGAGATACACCTTTGCGCTGTCTTTGGCATCGGTATTCACGTAAAAGCGCAAGATTTCGGTCAGGGCCGCTTCCTTATAATAGTCTTCGTCTTCTTCAAGTGCGAGCCAATAGAGCTGTTTGGCATATTCCACCTGTTCTTCCTGTCGGGAAAGATCCATCAGATTAGTCATGATTTCCAGCTTTTGCAGAGGAGAAGAGGCTGACGGCAAGGCTTCCGACAGTGAATCTTTTACTGCTGTATTTCCCTCCGTAGCGAGGGAAAAAGCGAGTAAGTATATCAAGAGAATGTAGTATTTCATCTTGTTTACCGGGATTAATTGAGAGTGTTCGTCGTCGTTTCTGTGTTGTGCGTTTGCAAAGTTACGTGAAAATCAATAATTATCAGGATATATACTTCGCTTATTTTATGTTCACAGCTCTTATTTTTTATTTCGAGATACTATTTCTATCTTTGTGCGGTTTAGGCGATGTGTTAAAACGGTTGTGAGAGAGTGTTAGCCATTATAAAGGCCGTTTTACGGGATGTTCGTATACAAACGTTGATTTTAATAGGATGGAAAAAGGATTGTTGCACAAGCAGATTAGGGACTTCTTTGTCCGTAATTTCGATGTCCGTCAGGAAAAAGAGGATGAACTCGAAACGATCGAGTCTATCCGGAAAGGCATAGAGTTTAAAGGGACGAACCTTTGGGTTCTGATCTTTGCGACCTTTGTCGCCTCGCTGGGTTTGAATACGAACTCGACGGCGGTGATTATCGGTGCGATGTTGATCTCCCCGCTGATGGGGCCTATCATGGGGTTCGGCCTGGGACTGGGAATCTCCGATTTCGACCTGATCAAGCGTTCCTTCCGTAATTTTGCCACGGCGACGGTATTCAGCGTCATCACTTCGACGCTCTTTTTCCTGATTTCCCCGATCAGCGAGGCGCAGAGCGAGTTGCTGGCTCGTACGCAGCCTACCGTTTATGACGTCTTGATTGCCTTCTTTGGCGGCCTGGCGGGGATCGTGGCGAGCTCGACCAAGAGCAAGGGGAATGTGATTCCCGGCGTGGCGATCGCTACGGCTTTGATGCCGCCGCTTTGTACGGCCGGATTCGGATTGGCGAGCGGTAACCTGTATTATTTCTTCGGTGCTTTCTATCTCTATTTTATCAATACGGTGTTTATCAGTCTGGCTACCTACGTGGTGGTCCGCCTGCTGAAATACCCGAAGAAGGTCTTTTTAAACAAACAGCGCGAGAAGATCGTGACGAGATATGTCGGGGTGATCGTTTTCTTTACCATCGTGCCGAGCCTTTTCCTGAGCTACAACCTGATCCGGGCCAGTTACTTCAATGACCGGGTGCGGACGTTTGTCGCGGATGAGTTGAGTTTCCCGAACACGCAGATATTGAGCAAGACGGTGACCGATACCAGCGACAAGAAAGAGGTGAAAGTAGTCCTGATCGGCGAGACCGTGCCGGAGACGATGATTGCGAACGCCCGTGCCAAGATGCCGAAATACGGCTTGAAAAACGTGGGCCTTGTCGTGCAGCAGGGTTTCGGGCAGGAAGCCACCGACATTAACGAGTTGAAAAGCCTGCTGATGCAGGACTTGTATAAGAATAGCGAAGAGGTTCTTCGGGCGCAGTCCCTCCAGATCGATTCGCTGAAACGCGACCTGAACAAATATCACAGTTACAATCATCTTACGTCCGAGCTGATGCCGGAAATGAAAGTCCTTTTCCCTTATATCAAGGAAGTCTCTTGTGCGCATACCTATCTGATGGATATGGATAGCATTAAACCCGATACCGTCCTGTTAGTCTACCTGAAAAGCAAAGAAAAAGTACGTGAGGCGGAACAGGAAAAGATCAAGAAATGGCTTGCCGCGCGTGTAGAACAAAAGAAAATCAAATTAATTATTGAATAACGAACAAAGAATGAATCGTATGAAGAAGTTGTGGGCAGTGTTACTGCTTCTCGTTGCTTCAGGCCAAGTGTTTGCCGATGAGGGCATGTGGGTACTGAAAGAGTTGAATAAACAAAACCTGGAGAGGATGAAGGAGTTGGGATTTACTCCGTCTTACGAACAATTGTACAGTGAAACTGACCCGTGTGTAGCCAATGCCGTGGTGATCTTCGGAGGAGGATGTAGCGGTATCACCGTCTCTAATGAAGGACTGATTTTCACCAACCACCATTGTGGTTTCGGTTCGATCCAGCAGTTAAGCAGTGTGGAACACGACTACCTGAAAGACGGTTTTGTTTCCCAGAGTAAGGAAGAAGAGTTGCCGGTTCCGGGCCTGACGGTCCGCTACCTGCGTGAGACGGTGGATGTGAGCGATCGCATTAATTCACAGATAGCTTCGATCAAGGAAGAGCACCTGCGTCTGGCCGCAGCCGACTCGATCGGGCAGGCGATGGCCGATTCTGTAGGAAACACGGAGTTCCAGGCTGCCGATGTCGTGCCTTTCTACAATAATAATAAGTATTTCCTGATCGTCTATGATGTCTTCAATGATGTCCGCATGGTATTCGCTCCGCCCAGTTCGGTCGGAAAATTCGGCGGCGATACGGACAACTGGATGTGGCCGCGCCATACGGGCGACTTCTCCGTGTTCCGCGTATATGCCGGAGCCGACAACAAGCCGGCTGCCTACAGCAAGGATAATAAGCCATACCAGCCTAAATACGTGGCTGAAGTGTCATTGCAAGGTTATCAGGACAAGGATTATGCGATGACGATCGGTTTCCCCGGCAGCACGGACCGCTACCTCTGTTCATGGGGTGTGCAGCAGCGTATCGAGGATAGCAACAAGCCTCGCATCGAAGTGCGTGGCATCAAGCAGGCGATTTGGAAAGACGCGATGTTGAAGAGCGACGAGGTGCGCATCAAATATGCTTCCAAATATGCCGGCAGCTCCAACTACTGGAAAAACTCGATCGGTATGAACAAGGGGCTGGCCAACCTGAAAGTGATCGACCGTAAACGCGAAGAGGAAGCCGCTTTTGCCGCCTGGGTGGCACAGGATGCAAAGCGTAAAGAGGTGTACGGCGACGTGTTGAGTCTTCTGGAAAAGGGATATACTTCTTCCAGTGAATATAAGAAGATCTCCACCTACCTGGGCGAAGCGTTCCTGAGCGGCGCCGAGATCGTGAAGTTGGCGCGCATGATCCAGAGCGTGGATGTGAAAGGTTCTACCCCTGAAGAAATCGATATCTTCCTCGAAGACAATATCAAGTCTTTCTTCAAGGATTATGACGCAAGCCTCGACCGGAAGGTGCTGGCGGCTATGATGAAGATCGTAAAGGAACGGGTTCCGGCAGAGAATCTTCCGGATATCTACAAGAAGGTGGACAAAAAGTATAAAGGCGATTATGAAAAGTATGCCGCCGATGTATTCAAGAAGACATCCATCCTGTCTTACGACAATATCGCCTCCATGCTGAAGGACCCGAAGAAATATGCGAAGCTGAAGAAGGACCCGGCTGCCGAGTTGAGCCTGTCCGTCCTCATCTCCCTTTTCGAATTGCAACAGCTCACGGGTGATTCTTATTACGATATCGCTAAGGGCGAACGCCTCTATTTTGCCGGCCTGAAAGAGATGCACCCGGAGAAGGCTTTCGCTTCGGACGCCAACTTTACGATGCGTGTGAGCTACGGTTCCATTGGCGGCTACCGTCCGTACGATGCTGCCTGGTATGATTACTATACGACCCAGAAGGGGATCTTCGAAAAGGAAAACCCCGAAAGCGACGAGTTCTGGGTGCAACCCGAAATCCTCAACTTGATCCGTAGCAAGGACTTCGGCCAGTATGCCAACAAGGACGGCGAATTGCAGCTTTGCTTCCTCTCGAACAACGACATCACAGGCGGTAACTCCGGCAGCCCGGTGTTCGACAAGAACGCCCGCCTGATCGGCCTCGCCTTCGACGGCAACTGGGAAGCGATGAGCGGCGATATCGCCTTCGAACCGGATTTGCAGCGCACGATCAGCGTCGACATACGCTATGTGCTCTACATGATCGACAAGTGGGGGAAATGCCCGCGGCTGATTGAGGAATTGAAATTGGTGAAATAATAGTGGGGGCTACTTTGGGCTTGATCTGAAAGCAGTCAAAATATCACGAAGGTGTGTCAAATTAGTTTTGGTACACCTTCGTTTTTTAAGGTTTATGCTCGATTATGTTATTTTTGATTTTGACGGGACATTTGTGCTTTTTCATCATATCTTCTTTAAGCTTTTCGATAGTCCGGTCTGTTTGGGGGACACGAGAACTGACAATAAAGGCTTTTTGCAAGGATATATGAGTCATGATTCCTTCCCGGAAAAAGACTTGGAGCGTTGTAATAATTTGATTGATCGCCTTACTTATATTCTTGCCTTTTAGTTCTACGAAATAGGCTTCCCTCATTTCCTCTTTAAGATTGGGGTTATAGAAAAAGAAATAGTCACATTTTTCCATTGCCTGTTCGTAGATCAGAGCACCGTCTACTTTTACTTTTTGTACCTTTTCCCAGTCATCGGTAACCAGTATGAATTTGCGTCCGTTTTCCTCGGCTGACAACCGAATGCCGGATTTGCACTGGCAGGTACAGGCCGGTAGCCGTTCAAGCAAACTTTTCCCTGAAGGTTTTGAGTCAAAGCATCTACATTTACTCATGATACTTTATTTCTAATAGTGAATCGTATATGTCAGATAATTCAGCAGAGATATCGTCCATTTCGTTGGTACCGATCGTATGGTATTCCGGGTCAAGGATATTTCGGGACGTTCCGTCTGCATCCATAAACAGGCAGGTCAGGTCGTCGTAATCGATCCATTTTTCCGGGGGAATGAGTTTTTTTACTTCGGCAGCTTTTGCATCGCTCTCTTTTGCGATGTTTCCGGCTTGCAACAGGTTTTGCAGGGTGCTCATTACGTATGGGCTATGGGTGGTGATAATTATTTTGGCCTGTTTCTGTTTAGCCCGTTTGATGAGATATTCGATCAGGTCTTTCTGGACTTTTGTGTATAAGTTCAGTTCGGGTTCTTCAATGATAAGCAACTTATAATCTTCCAATGTGTAGTCGAATACGGACAGCATCGGGATTAACGATTGGAGTCCGCTGGAGGCTTGATCCAAATCGACTTCGTCTCCGCTGCCGAGTATAAAGCCGTCGTTTCCTTTTTTGTTATCGAAAAGGACAAGGATGTTGAGAAAGTCGATTGCGTAATGGTCGTTTTCCCTTTTTGCCAGGCTATACAGGTTTGCAAACTTTTTCAGGCTGGCAGGCAAATTGATATCCTTATCATAGAGGCTGTAAATGACCTGTGAAAGGATAGACATCAGTATTCGTTCGGCCGGGATATAGACTGGTTGCTCTCCTTTATAGAAACGATCAATAAGTTGACCGGATAAAGAAGAAAATTGTTGTAGCTGGATAAAGTCTTTTGTGGGTAGTTGTTCGATAGCTTTTAGTTTATCCTTGAACATTTCTTTTGAATTATCGTTAAGCCTTTCAATGATTGATGAAAGATACCACATGAAAATTTTGGGTTGCCAAATCGGAGAATTAGAGTTTTTGCTTAATTCGAAAAGAATATCTGAATAGGGATAATCCGTCTGTAGTCCTTCTTTGCCGATAGTCCAGCGATAAGGTTCTTTGTAATATTCGATAGATGTTTCGTCTCTGAATTTGAAATCGATATTGTAGGATCTCAGTAAAGAGTTAAACTGCGACAAATCGTCACTTGGGATGATACAATAAAACTCCAAGCTGTTGAATATCGCCAGCAGCTTGGCAATCGTACTTTTTCCACTGGAAGTATGTCCGATAAGCACGCAGATGTCTTTCACCTCTATTTCCGCCTGTTGGATGGGGCCGAAGTTTTTTATTGTAATCTTTTCCATATGAGGATATGTCAGTTTATGCAAATATACATATTTTCCTGTTGCAGGAGTTTCTCAAAAAAGAATATATCGAAAAAGGGCCGGAAAGACAGCTTGCCGCCAATCCTTCCGGCCCTTCTTTTTTCAGACCCAGATTAGGAGATGTCCCTTACAGTTCTCCCGGTCTTTCTTCCTCGCTGCCGCCTGAAGGGGTGGAAGGTTCCTGCTTGTCGACAGGGGTGAAATTGGGTTTCGGGCCGACACCGGCGCGTGAAAGCGTGTTTTGCAATTGGAGGATGATGGCGTTCACCTCATCGATGACCGCGCCGATGGAGGTTTCCTTGTCACTGCTTTTCGTTACCAGGAAATTGACCTGATAGAGGGCGTTGACGGCCGATACCAGTTCCTTGTAAGCATCGTCCACTTTGGGGCGGATCGACTTCATATTGTCCGAAGTGGTACGTGCGAGGACTTCGGCGGACCGCCCGCTGTAGAGGTCGTTGAAGGCCTTGTTCGCTTCACCCAGTTGCGTAATGACGGCTGTCAGGCCGAGCGTGGCGACATCCTCTTTGATGCCATCCTGCTGCATTTTGTCGACGAAGTCGGTCACGGCAGCCGTGTTGGCGGCGTAGGTCAGGCGTGGCGCGTTTTTGTAGGGGGCCAAATGATAGTCCAGACGTTTGGCGGCTGTGGCAGTCGCCTCGATCGGGCACAGGAGTCCGGTCGTGATGGTTTGCGAAACATACAGGAAAAGGTTGTCGCGCGTTTTGTCGGCGGCTTCGACCTCCGGCGTGTCTTGCAACTTGGCATTGCGCAGGTAGCAGGTGTTTTCCGTGTCGAACAGTTCCTGATAGGGGGTGCGCAACGTCTCGATTCCCTGTGCGGAAGCGAAATCGAGGGTGATAATACGCAGGATGTCGGAATGGAACTGGTAGTGCTCGGCATTGCGGGCACGTGAAAGATCAAATTTCAAATTAATCTGTTTCATGGTGATAAATTTATGGTATGAATAAAATAAATATCTTTTCGGAAGTTCCCGGAATCCCGGAAAATCATTTTTGATGCTTCCGGAGCTTTCCGCCGTCTTCAAAAATGATTTTTCAGGCTTTCAGGACTTTCCGGCGGCTTGAAAAACGATTTTCGGAGCTTTCGGGAACCTCCGCCGCCTTGAAAAATGATTTTTGGGGCTTTCGGAAGTTTCAGGAAGCTTCAAAAATCATTTTCCGGGTTTTCGGGAAGTTCCGAAGCCTCCGCTATCGTCTTCTTCATCTTTTCGAGGATTTCGGGAGGCATGATGAGGCTTTCTTTCATCTCGTCGCTTATCGTTCTCTTTGCTTTTTGTTTGTCCCGGAAGATCCCTTCTATCCGGTTCCAGATTTCGACATTTTTCCGGATATCTTCCTCCCAACCGTGCTGGGAGTGGTCGGAGACCCTTTTGAGATGCCGTTCCCAGATCTTTGCGGCGTTGGGGGTGAAGAACAAGGCTTTGGCCAAATTCCAGAAAACCTCCTCGTCTTTGCCGCTGTATTCCCGGAGTTTATTGTATTTCCTGACGAGCGATGCCTCTTCATACACGAGCGCCTTGTATCGTGTGAGGTTCTCCTGGTCGAGGAATGTGATGAATGTGCGCATGTCGCGTTTCTCCTCGCTGACGATCAGCCCTTGGTCCGAAATCCAGACCTGCTTGGACCTGATCTCTTCTTCGGTCCAGTTGGAAGGGATGAAATCCGTCTTTTTCATGTCCATCGTGTGCCGTAGGAAATAGACCGCCAAAGGAGTCCTTCCCAAGTCGATGCGGTTAGGTTCTATGTAACGTTCCTTGTATCGTTGCACGAGATGGGGGGTGACTATTTCGAGAAGGAACTTGTCGATCCCTTTCAGGAAGAGGTAATACACGTGTTCCCCTTTCTGCAGCGGGAGGTAGACGAGGTAACCGTAGGTCATTTTTTGGGACGTGCGGGATTTGACATAGAAGTGCACGTTCCAGGTGTTGCGGCGGCGTGTCCGGCAGGCCTTGGTCTGTACGACGGAATGGAGCGAATGCTGTTTTCTCATCGTATAGGCGAAATCTTGCAAGGCGATTTGCAGCTTCGTCTTTATTTCCAGGAAATCCTGCAACGCTTCGTGGCGGATCTCTTCGTCTGTCATGGTCGATGTAAACATATTTGTCTTTTTTCTGATAAATCTGTTGCTAAAGGTAGGATTTATTCCTGGAAATATCAGTTTTGTCTTGATTTTTATTTGTTATCGGATTTTCTTTCCTTCGTATGGGCGCCCTTGCCATAGGTAAATTGGCGCATTCCTCCATCGGTACATGATTTAAATTCGTTATTTTTGCAGAGAAGAAAAACAAAAGACATGCCATGAAAACATTGAATCGACTTATCATCGGAGCCGGCCTTTTAGTGACAGCCTCCCCGGTGTCGGCTGCCAGCAAAGC
>ERZ791842.625-NODE-625-length-28922-cov-2.90959_pt1 | contig 28922 bp, 22 predicted proteins | sample MGYA00509944_ERZ791842 | MGnify/ENA primary metagenome ERZ791842 (study PRJEB30046, sample SAMN00715263) | human gut metagenome | study: EMG produced TPA metagenomics assembly of the A metagenome-wide association study of gut microbiota in type 2...
CAGGAATTTGCCGTATTTAAATGCGAAGCCACGGCAAATTCCGTTACTGGGCACGTATGCGTGAACAGTAACGATTATGGAAGTTTGGTGTGATGCATTTACGGCTGATATTGCGAAGAGTTAATACGAAGATACATAAAGACGGGGGACGTTAGGAATGACATTGAATCAGATTTTATATTTTCAGAAGATAGCGAATCTGGAAAATTATCATCAGGCGGCGGAAGAATTATATATATCACAGCCATCCCTGAGCCGGTCGATGGCGTCACTGGAAAATGAGCTGGGCGTGACGCTCTTTGAAAAAGAAGGACGCGGGGTGACCCTGACGAAGGCGGGGAAGATGTTTTTGGAGTACGCGGACCGGATTCTCACAGACTGCCACATAGCGGTCGGGAAAATGCGGGAAATTTCGATGAATGGGGGAAAGATCGACATCGGTTACGTGTTTCCGCTGGCCGGTCACTATATCCCGCACCGGGTCAAGCTCTTTTTAAAACAGCCGGAAAATCAAAAGGTTGTGTTTAATTTCTGGCAGAATCACACACCGGCGATTGCAAAAAAGGTAAAAACGGGTGAATTAGATGTAGGCTTTGGCGGCTGTCTGGAAAAGGATGACATGGAATTTTTCCCGGTGGCGAACCAGAAGCTTGTTATCATCACACCGAAGGATCATCCGCTGGCGGAACGGGAGAGAATTCCATTTGCGGAGCTGAACCGGTATCCGGTAATTGGATATGATAAGGACTCCTGGATGGGGACGCGCACCCGCGCACTCTATGTGAAATACAACATTCAGCCGGACATCATTGTGGAGTGTCCGGACGAATATTCGATCGTCGCGCTGGTGCGGGAGAGTTTTGGCATCGCACTGATGCCGCGCACGGACATTCTGGAGCTTGCTCCGGGAGTCTGCATTCATCCGATTGAAAATCTGGACATTTATCACCAGATTTTTATGTTCTGGATGAAAGAACGCTACCGGCTTCCGGCGGTGGAACGCTTTATTGAATATATGAAACAGCAGGCGCGTCAGGACGGTCTGCAGGCGGAACGGGAAACCGATAGCAAAAACGTATTGAAAATTTACTTGAAAGATATTGTTAATTTTTAAGCAAAACGGTTATGATAAAAGTGTCACAAACACAGGGATGCCTCTCATGCAATGGAGAAGGAGAATTTCATCATGAAGAGCAAATACCCGAAAATTTTTGAACCGATTACCATTAAGCGCATGACAATCAAAAACCGTGTTGCCATGACGCCGATGGGTACTAACTATGGCGAGACGAGCGGTGAGATGAGCAACCGCCATATGAATTATTATTCCCTGCGTGCCAAGGGAGGAACTGGTCTGATTATTCTGGAGAATGCCAATATTGAATATCCGGTTGGTTCCAATGGCACAAGCCAGATCCGCATCGATCACGACAGCTTTATGCCGCGTTATTATCAGTTAGTCGAGAATCTTCACAAGAATGGCGCGATGGTAGCGATTCAGGTCAACCATGCGGGTGCTTCTGCATCCTCTGCCAGAACCGGTATGGAGACGGTGTCTTCCTCCAATATCCCGACCAAGGCAGGCGGCGAGATTCCGCGTCCGATGACAAAGGAAGAGATCCTGACGACCGTAAAAAAATACGGCGAGGCGGCGAAACGTGTACAGGCGATCGGATTTGATGCGATTGAGATCCACTGCGGTCATTCTTATCTGATGAGTCAGTTTATTTCCCCGTATTACAACAAAAGAACCGATGAATTCGGCGGCTCCGTCGAGAATCGTCTCCGTTTCCCGAAGATGGTTCTGGAAGAGGTGCGGAAAAATGTAGGTCCGTGGTTCCCGATCATCGTCCGTATCTCTGCGGAAGAGCGCGTGCCGGGCGGCAACACGCTGGAAGACACACTGGAATACCTCGAATATCTGGATGAGTACGTAGATATGTACGATGTATCCTGCGGTCTGAACCCGTCCTTACAGTATCAGATTGACTCGAACTTCTTGCCGGATGGCTGGCGTTCCTACATGGCAAGAGCCGTGAAGGATAAATTTGGTAAACCGGTTATCAATGCGGGCAACTACCGTGATCCGGAGGTCGTTGAGAAAGTATTGGAGAGCGGCGATGTCGATATTGTCGGCATGGGACGCGGACTCATTGCAGAGCCAAACTGGGTCAGCAAAGTGCAGAACGGTGAGGAAGAGATTCTTCGTAAATGCATCTCCTGTAACGTCGGCTGTGCGGGCAACCGAATCGGCGTCAACCGCCCGATCCGCTGTACCGTCAACCCGGCTGTTCCGGAGGGCGATATCTACAAGAAGCTGAAAGTCAATAAAAACTGCAACGTAGTTGTAGTCGGCGGCGGTACAGCCGGCCTGGAAGCAGCCTGCACGGCAGCCGAGGTTGGATGCAACGTATTCTTATTAGAAAAGAGTGGTAAATTAGGCGGACTTTCCACCTTCATCTCCGACCTGCCAAGCAAGAACCGTATGAAAGACTTCCCGAAATATCTGGAAGCACGTGCGAAGAGACTGAAAAACCTGTATGTTTTCCTGAAATGCGAGGCAACCGTGGACAAGATCAAACAGTTCAAGCCGGATATCATTGTCAACGCAACCGGTTCCGTTCCAGTCGTTCCGCCGATCAAGGGACTCAAGGAAAACATCGCAGCCGGTCATGTCGATACCATTTTCGAGATGATTCAGAAAGTAAAAGCCGGAGAATACCCGGAAGATTTCTGCAAAGGCAAAAAAGTGGTTGTAGTCGGCGGCGGCTCCGTTGGTCTGGATGTTGTGGAGTATTTCGCACCGCGCGGCGCGGAGTGTACCATCGTGGATATGCTCCCGCAGATTGGTATGCTGGCAGATCCGATCACGAAATGTTCCATGCGTGAGACACACGATAAATACGGTGTGAAAGAGTATGTGAATACTGCGCTGCAGGAAGTCAAAGAGAACGCATTTACCGTGAAGCTGCCGGATGGCACGATCGAGGATCTGAACTTTGACCTCGGTTTCAACTGCCTGGGAATGCGCGCCAACAATCCGATTCTGGCACAGCTCGAAGAGGCATTTGACAACACAGATACATTCATTTACCCGATCGGAGATTCCGTCCGCGCCCGCCGTATCATGGAGGGAACGATGGAAGGACGTGCGATTCTGAACGTGCTGGAAGCGAGAGGATTTTTAGAGCTGGCACCGTTGGAGTAAGAAATTGAATATTGCATTTGAAAGATTCTGACTGTTCGCTGAACGAATGATATCGTTTTATTTGATTATAAAAATAGAGAAGAAAAGAGGAAATTATCATGCCAAACATTACAGGACATACCGAATTAGTAGGATTAATGGCTTACCCGATCCGTCATACACAGTCTCCGACCACCCACAACCTTGCCTATGACAAAAATGGAGACGATGTTATCCAGCTTGCGTTCGAGGTAGACAACGATACCCTGGAAGCAGCGGTTGAGAGTATCCGTGCGCTGAAGATGCTGGGCTCCAACATCTCCATGCCGAACAAGACTGTCGTTCACAAATATCTGGATGAGGTAGACGAGGCTGCAAAGCTATGCGGCGCGATCAACACTGTAGTCAACACCCGTGACAAAGACGGCAATGTAACCGGATACCTGAAGGGTTACAACACCGACGGTATGGGCTACTGGCAGGGAATCAAGGAAGAAGGTATTGATTTCAAGGGAATGAAGATGGTTCTCATCGGTACCGGCGGTGCAGCAACCGCTATCGCAGTACGCGGTGCACTGGACGGCATTGCAGAGCTGCATATCTTCAATATCAAAGATAAGTTCTATGCACGCGGCGAGGAGATCGTTGACATCATCAACAAGAACTCTAACTGCAAGGCCGAGATGCATGACCTGGGCGATCTGGCACTCTTAAAAGAGAAAATGCAAGAAGCAGACATTTTCTGTGATGCAACCGGCGTTGGTATGCACCCGCTGGAGGATTTGTCCAATATCCCGGATCCGTCCTATTTCCGCAAGGATCTGATCGTAACTGATACGGTATATGCACCGCGTGAGACCGTGATGATGAAGCAGGCCAAAGAAGCTGGCTGCACCCGTGTATACAACGGTATGAGCATGATGCTGTTCCAGGCGCTGATCGCGATTGAACTGTATACAGGAAAATCAACACCGGTGGATTACATGAAGGAGAAGCTGGGAATCTAATAAAAATATAGCTCGAACAGCAACACCTATCCCCCACAGTTATACCTGCTATTCCGCATTAGCACTTGCGTTCATATCCTGATTCGGGTATAATAATAAAACACACTTTCAATGTAAAGTGCAAAAGTGATTTGAATGAATACAAGTGAAGAAGGATGAGACAGATGGATGAATTAAAGAAGCTGCGAAATGATTTGGACATGTGCGACGAGATTCTGATCGATGCCCTGCGGATGCGCTGCCAGATTATCCAGGAGATTACAAATTATAAACAGAAAAACGGACTTCCGATTTATCAGGCAGAGGAGGAAGAGCGCAAGAAGAGCAAGATGCTTGCGAAGCTGGATGATTATGAATACAAAAAGTCAATCATGGCAGTTTACGACAGCGTCCTCTACCGGAGCAAACGGATCCAGTCCCATGAGTTGTTTGGATTCAATATTTTCCTGATCGGATTTATGGGAGTCGGAAAGAGCACCGTTTCGAATGCACTGCAGAATACCTTTGCGATGGATGTGGTGGAAATGGATGAAATGATCGCGAAAAAGAACAACATGAGCATTTCTGAGATCTTCGATCTGCACGGCGAGGCATATTTCCGCAACGAGGAGACAAACCTGCTTAAAGAGGTAGGAAACGAGAAGAACAAGATTGTATCCTGCGGCGGCGGCGTAGCGATGCGCGAGGTCAATGTACAGGAGATGCGAAAGAGCGGCAAGGTTATACTTCTGACCGCGAAGCCGGAGACGATTCTGGAGCGTGTCAAAGAGAACCATGACCGTCCGCTTCTGGAAAATAATAAGACAGTGGAATATGTTTCCGAACTGATGGAGAAGCGCAGACCGGCGTATGAAGCGGCAGCGGATATTGTGATCGCGACCGATGGAAAATCAGCGAATGAGATCTGCGAGGAGATCATTGCACAGGTGAAGAAGTTTAAATAATGTGACTGCTCAGAAAGTTCTGACAGAGAAAACGAAAGGGGAAAAAAGATGTCGAATCATATCACAGGACACACAGGTTTACTTTGTTTACTGGGAAGCCCGGTCGCACACAGTGTTTCGCCGGAGATGCACAACGAGGCGTGCAGCCAGTTGGGTCTGGATTATACATATCTGGCGTTTGATGTGCCGGAAGAGAAGATGCCGCAGGCGGTTGAGGGACTGCGGACGATGGGCGCGCGCGGCTGGAATATCACGATGCCGGGCAAAAATATCATGTGCAAGCTGGCAGACAAGGTTTCACCGGCTTCCGAGATTTCCGGCGCCTGCAATACGATTGTCAACGACGACGGTGTTCTGACTGCTTATACGACCGATGGTGTCGGATTTATGCGTGCAGTTGCAGAAAATGGTGTAGACATCATTGGCAAGAAAATGACGCTTTTAGGTGCTGGCGGCGCCGCAACCGCGATTCTTGTACAGGCAGCTTTAGACGGCGTGGCAGAAATTAACGTATTTAACGTCAAGGACGCGTTCTATCCGAGAGCCGAGGAGATTGTAAAGAAACTGAACGAGCGCACAGGGTGCAAGGTAACCCTGCATGATTACTCCGATCCGGAGATCCTGCGCCAGTCCATCGCAGACAGCGCGATTCTGGTAAATGGTACTTCCGTCGGCATGGCTCCGAAGACAGACAACACGATCATTACTGATACAACGATGTTCCACAAAGACCTGTTCGTATTCGATGTCATCTACAATCCTCAGGAGACCCGTTTACTGCGCGAAGCAAGAGCGGCAGGCTGCAAGACCAGCAACGGTATGTACATGCTTCTCTATCAGGGAGCTGCATCCTTTGAACTCTGGACAGGACAGCAGATGCCGGTGGAGATCATTAAAGAGAAATATTTTACAAAATAGGATTTGAAGAACGGCACACCGCATTCTCGTTACTTAGTGATGAGAATGCGGTGTGCCGTTTTTCATCATTTATAAACCTTTATGCCCACAAATCTGCTCCTCCAGCACACTCATCAGCACCTTCATATCAATCGGCTTCGCCATATGATCATTCATTCCGGATTCCAGCGCCCGCTCTTTATCCTCTGTAAATGCATTCGCTGTCATCGCAACGATCGGAATGCCAGCCTTCTTCTTATCCGAAAACCGCCGGATCGCCCGCGTTGCCTTGTAGCCGTCCATGATCGGCATCTGGATATCCATCAGAATCAAATCATAATAATCTTCCGGCGCTTTTTGCAGCATTTCCAGGCAGGCAACCCCGTCATTTGCCCGTTCGACCAAAAGCCCCTCGCGGGTCAAAAGTTCGATGGAAATTTCGGCGTTCAGATCATTATCCTCCGCAAGAAGAATCCGGCAGCCGGATAGAGTCTGGGCAGCTGTTTCATCGAATGCGGTAGGCTCTGTTTCCTCCCGCGAGGAAATCCGGCATGGGATCCGGACGGTAAACGTTGAACCTTCTCCGAGCTTGCTCTTTACCTCGATCGTTCCATGCATCAGATCCACCAGATTTTTCACGATTCCCATGCCAAGCCCGGTGCCTTCAATGCCGCTGACGGTGGAAGAACGCTCCCGTGAAAATGATTCAAAAATATGCGACTGGAATTCCTCGGAAATGCCGATGCCGGTATCGGTGATTGCGATTTCTGTGATACACCAGCCGTCCGTTTCACCAGGCTCCTGGCGGAGGGCACAGGAGATCGTCCCGCCCTTTGCGGTATATTTGATCGCATTGCTCAAAATATTCAATACAATTTCGGACATATACGTCGTGTCAATGTAGATATATGGGTACGAAATGTCCTTAGTCACATGAAAATGCTGCTGTTTTTCTTCCAGGGCAGTCTGAACCATGACGATACAGGAATCAAAACTTTTCTCAGTCTGGATGGAGGTTTCTTCAATGTGTATCTGGTTATTCTCAATCTGTGAAAACTGAAGAATATTGTTGATGATAGAGAGCATCTTTTCACCGGAAATATGGATCTTGTCCATATATTCACCGATTTTTTCCGGTTCCTGCAGATGGTTTCTGGCAAGTTCTGCGTAACCGAGGATCGCATTCATCGGTGTCCGGATATCATGCGACATATTGAACAGGAAGGTCGATTTCGCCTTGTTGGCTGCCTCTGCTGCTTTTGCGGTCTGTTCCAGAAGCTGCTGCTGGGTGAGTTCTCTGGACTTCTGTTTCTTTGTATAAAAATAGGAAATAACAATTAGCAGAAGTGCTATCATGCTCGCGGCAGCGGCGATTCCAAAGGAGGAACGGTTGATCGCCTCAATCGATCGGTAAGTGTCTTCCATATCAATCTCGATACAGAGGGCACCGAGAATGTCATTGGTTCCGTCGGAGGCAATGACCGGATAGCAGGCGGTAAAAATATGCCCCCATGTGGTATCAATGATCTTTTGTGAGTGGATCGTTTTGCCGGAGAGGGCAGCTTCCAGATACGGAACCATTTCCTCTTCCAGGTAGGTGCCCGGATAAGCAAAATCAGGTGCTTCCAGATCCAGGCCATCGATCAGGTAGATGGGTTTTCCGCCCGGTCCACGCTTGGCAGTGTATAAGTAGCGCGTCGAATTGAGGCTGCGAAGCTCATTTAAATAAGACTGCAGGCTTCGATACTGCGCGGAGCTTATATCGGATTTTGTGTTGATTTGTTCAAAATCTGCCCGCGTCAGCCGGCTCGATATCGCCCGGTGAACCGCGTCCGAACAGGAAATATTCCGTTCTACGGCGGCGGTCAGGGTGATGCGGCTGTTGCTTTTCAGCAGTGCAACGGTGTATAAGGAAATGAAAAATATTGCCAGAAGAAGCAAAAAGGTAAAGTTAAAGGCATGATAAGAAAAGCTTCTTGATGGGATATTTTCGTTGGATGGATGGTTCATAAGTTAGATTCAACTTTCATGTAAATGCAGGGTTTATAGTTAAAAAACAGATCGAGTTGTTGATAATAAATGTAACATAAAACAGGTAAATCAGCAAGAAAGATATGCTTACATGAAAATTAAAAAAAAAAAAATTTCACAAATTCTTCATAAAAAATTAGCACTCTACACTTGACAGTGCTAACAACAAGTGTTATATTACTGCTAGAACAAAAGAAGACCAAAAGGTTTTCACAGATTGTTCGAAAGGAGGCAGGTTTATGAATATCAGTAAATTTACCCAGAAGTCTCTGGAAGCCGTTCAAAATACGGAAAAGCTGGCGTATGAATATGGAAACCAGCAGATTGATCAGGAACATTTGCTGTACAGTCTTTTGACTGTGGAAGACAGCTTGATTTTTAAATTAATAACAAAGATGGGAATCTCGGGCGACCAGTTCCGTGATGAGGTGCAGCAGGCGATTGGAAAGCTGCCGAAGGTATCCGGCGGTCAGGTGTATTTCTCCAACGATGCCAACAAGGTGCTGGTGAACGCGGAGGACGAAGCCAAAGCGATGGGGGACGAGTATGTTTCCGTCGAGCACTTATTTCTGGCGATGTTAAAACAGCCGAATAAGGCGGTCAAGGAACTGTTCCGTCTCTACGGAATTACGAAAGAGAGCTTTTTGCAGGCGCTTTCGACAGTGCGCGGCAACCAGCGTGTCGTCAGCGATAATCCTGAGGCAACGTATGACACTTTAAATAAATACGGTTACGATCTGGTGGAACGTGCGAGAGATCAGAAGCTCGATCCGGTCATCGGCCGTGACGGTGAGATCCGTAATGTGGTTATGATTCTCTCCAGAAAGACGAAAAACAACCCGGTTCTGATTGGTGAACCTGGCGTTGGTAAGACAGCCGTTGTTGAAGGACTGGCACAGCGTATCGTGCGCGGCGATGTCCCGGAGGGCTTGAAGGACAAGAAATTGTTTGCCCTGGATATGGGTGCTCTGATGGCGGGCGCGAAGTACCGCGGCGAGTTCGAAGAGAGACTGAAAGCGGTGCTTGACGAGGTCAAGAAGAGCGAGGGACAGATTATTCTGTTTATCGATGAGCTGCATACGATCGTCGGCGCGGGCAAATCCGAGGGCGCGATGGACGCCGGGAATATGCTGAAGCCTATGCTGGCTAGAGGTGAACTGCACTGTATCGGTGCGACGACCCTGGATGAGTACCGTAAATACATCGAAAAAGATGCAGCTCTGGAACGTCGTTTCCAGCCGGTTCACGTTGATGAGCCGACCGTGGAAGATACGATTTCCATTCTGCGTGGTCTGAAAGAGAGATATGAGGTTTACCACGGGGTCAAGATTACCGACTCTGCGCTTGTATCGGCGGCAATCCTCTCGGATCGTTATATCACGGATCGTTTCCTTCCGGATAAGGCGATCGATCTGGTTGATGAAGCGTGCGCGATGATCAAGACAGAGATGGATTCAATGCCGGCGGAGCTGGATGAACTGTCGAGACGTATCATGCAGCTGCAGATTGAAGAGGCTGCGCTTAAGAAAGAGACTGACCGCTTAAGTCAGGATCGCCTGGCAGAACTGCAGAAAGAACTGGCAGAGCTCAAGAGCAGCTTTTCGACCCAGAAAGCCCAGTGGGAGAATGAAAAATCTTCCGTTGATAAGCTGTCCAAACTGCGTGAAGAGATTGAGCATGTAAATGGCGAGATTCAGGCAGCGCAGCAGGCATATGACCTCAACAAAGCGGCTGAAGTCCAGTACGGCAAGCTGCCGGAACTGCAGAAACAGTTGGCGGAAGAGGAAGAGAAAGTGAAAAATCAGGATCTCAGTCTGGTACATGAGAGTGTCACCGAGGATGAGATTGCCCGGATTATTTCGAAGTGGACCGGTATTCCGGTTGCCAAACTGACCGAGAGCGAGCGCAGCAAGACCCTGCATATGGACGAACTGTTGCATAAACGTGTCATCGGACAGGATGAGGGCGTTACCAAGGTAACGGAGGCGATTATCCGTTCCAAAGCGGGCATCAAGGATCCGACGAAACCAATCGGTTCGTTCCTGTTCCTAGGTCCGACCGGTGTCGGCAAGACAGAGCTTGCAAAAGCGCTGGCGGAGGCATTGTTTGATGATGAGAACAACATGGTTCGTATCGATATGAGTGAATACATGGAGAAACATTCCGTTTCCCGTCTGATCGGAGCGCCGCCAGGATATGTCGGATATGACGAGGGCGGTCAGCTGACCGAGGCAGTACGGCGCAAACCGTATTCCGTTGTCCTCTTCGATGAGGTTGAGAAAGCGCACCCGGATGTATTTAACGTCCTGCTGCAGGTTCTGGATGATGGACGTATCACGGATTCGACCGGCAAAACTGTCGATTTCAAGAATACGATCCTGATTATGACCTCCAACATCGGTTCCCAGTATCTGCTGGACGGCATCGATGAAAAGGGACAGATCAAGCCGGAGGCGGAAAGCTCCGTTATGCATGACTTGAGAGCTCACTTCCGTCCTGAGTTCCTGAACCGTCTGGATGAGATTATTCTCTTTAAGCCGCTGACGAAAGGCAACATCGGAGGCATCATTGAGCTTCTGATTGCAGATGTCAACAAACGTCTGGCGGATAAGGAATTAAAGATTGCCCTGACGGACGAGGCAAAGGATTTCATCATTGAAAATGGCTACGATCCGGTTTACGGTGCAAGACCGCTGAAACGGTACCTGCAGAAGAACGTTGAGACACTGGCAGCGAAGCTGATTCTGGCGGACGGCGTCCGTGCGGGCGATACGATAGAGATCGGGCTTTCGGATGGCAAGCTGACGGCTTCGGCTGTCCATAGCGCGTAAGCGGAAAACGTCTTACGGCGGATTTATAACTATTATATAGAAGAAACAATAGGGCGCGGAGAAGTGCGAAAGAGCTTCCTCTGCGCTCTTTTTATGTATTTCTGAGATTTTCACAGTCTTGACATTGCCCGGCAACTTTACTAAAATGATTCCATAATGACCGGACTATATCATTTGTTCCGGAAGTCAGTCAGATGAGGAGAAGATGAGATGAAAATTGCGATTGGAAATGACCATTCGGCGGTAGAACTGAAGAACATTATTGTGGATTTCCTGAAAGAAAAAGGAATCGAAGTGTTAAATCTGGGTACAGACAGCAGCGAGAGCTGTGATTATCCAGTTTACGGAGAGAAGGTAGGCCGTGCAGTTGTTTCCGGCGAAGCCGATCTGGGTATCGCAATCTGCGGTACCGGTCTTGGTATTTCACTGGCAGCTAACAAGGTAAAAGGCGTGCGCGCCTGCGTATGCAGCGAGCCGTACACAGCGGTGATGTCCCGCCGCCACAACGATGCCAATGTACTCTGCTTCGGCGCCCGCGTGGTAGGAAGTGAGCTTGCGAAGATGATCGTTGACGAGTGGATCAACGCAGAATTTGAGGGCGGACGCCATCAGAGACGCGTGGATATGATTATGGCGATTGAGGAGAAAGACTGATTCAGAGTCAGAGGTAACGGATGAAATCATAAGGCAGGCTGACAGCAGGATGCGGGATGCCTGTGAGAACAAAAAGAGGCAGCTGTAAAGAGAGGGAGCAGCTGCGAAAAGAACAGGAGGAAGCAGGAAATGATCACAGAAGATATTCGCTACATCGGTGTAAACGACCATGACATTGACTTGTTTGAGGGGCAGCATCAGGTGCCAAATGGTATTTCATATAACTCATACGTGATTATGGATGAAAAGATCGCGATCATGGATACGGTAGACAAGCGCAAACAGACGGAATTTCTGGGAAATCTGGAAACCGCACTGGCTGGAAGAACCCCGGATTATCTGGTAATCAGCCACATGGAGCCGGATCATGCATCAAGTATCCAGGCAGTCGTAGAACGGTACCCGGAAATCACACTGGTAGGCAATGCGAAGACATTTCCGATGCTGAAACTGTACTTTGATCTTGATACCAGCCGTGCGCTGACGGTCAAGGAGGGCGATACCCTGAAACTGGGGCGCCATGAGCTGACGTTCATCATGGCACCGATGGTACACTGGCCGGAAGTTATGGTAAGCTATGATTCCTTCGACAAGGTGCTGTTCAGCGCCGACGGTTTCGGCAAGTTCGGTGCGCTTGATGTGGATGAGGACTGGGACTGCGAGGCGAGACGGTATTATTTCAATATTGTAGGAAAATATGGAATGCAGGTGCAGGCACTTCTTAAGAAAGCAGCCGGTCTTGAGATCCAGATTATCTGCCCGCTGCATGGACCGGTTCTGAAAGAAACGATCGGTCATGTGCTTGAAAAATACCAGATTTGGAGCAGCTACGGCGTTGAGTCTGAGGGTGTATTTATCGCATATGCGTCCCTGCATGGCAACACCGAGGATGCGGCGAAGAAATGCAAGGAAATTCTTGAGAAAAAAGGATGCCCGAAGGTGGCAATCGCGGATCTGGCGCGCGGTGATATGGCGGAGGCGCTGGAAGATGCATTCCGGTATGGAAAAATTGTATTGGCAGCACCGTCCTATGACGCGGGTGTGATGCCGGTTATGGCAGATTTCCTGCACCACTTACAGAGCAAGAATTACCAGAAACGCACCGTTGCCCTGATTGAAAACGGTTCCTGGGCGCCGAGTGCAGCGCGCACGATGAAGGGAATGCTGGATGCGATGAAGGAGATCACGGTGGTTGAACCGATCGTTACGGTTCGCGGGGCGCTCAAGGAGAGCGATATTCCGTCGCTGGAGCAGATGGCGGAAGCGCTGCTGGCATAAGAAGCGTCTGGTGACAGTATTTAATGAGACCTGAAAAAGGCTTTTTTAAATAAAAAATCCGGAGAGACAAAAGTGTGGTTTTATATTTATATATGAAAAATCCACTTGATGATTTTGTATGGATGACAGAAAAAGAATAGGAGAAACAGACATGGTAGATGAGGTAATGAAGTTCATTACAGAGGCAGACCCGGAAGTGGGAGAAGCCATTGAAGCAGAGGCAGCCCGTCAGAGAAGAAACCTGGAGCTGATCGCGTCGGAGAATATTGTATCGGAGCCGGTTATGATGGCGATGGGATCGGTATTAACCAACAAATATGCGGAGGGATATCCGGGAAAACGTTACTACGGCGGATGCCAGTGTGTCGATGTTGTAGAGTCCATCGCGATCGAGAGAGCGAAAAAACTGTTTGGCTGTGATTATGCAAACGTACAGCCGCATTCCGGCGCGCAGGCAAACATGGCGGTATTTATCGCAATGCTGAAACCGGGTGATACTGTTATGGGCATGAACCTGGATCACGGCGGACATCTGACACACGGAAGCCCTGTCAATTTCTCCGGTTTATATTTCAACATTGTGCCGTATGGTGTCGATGACAATGGCGTGATTGATTACGAAGAGGTAGAGCGCATTGCACTGGAAGCAAAACCGAAGCTGATCATTGCAGGTGCAAGTGCCTATGCAAGAGAGATTGATTTCAAACGTTTCCGTGAAATTGCAGACAAAGTAGGCGCATACCTGATGGTCGATATGGCTCATATCGCTGGTCTGGTAGCAGCCGGTCTTCACCAGAGCCCGATTCCGTATGCAGATGTTGTTACGACAACCACTCATAAGACACTGCGCGGACCGAGAGGTGGTCTGATTCTGGCAAATAAGGAAGCAGCTGAGAAGTTCAACTTCAACAAGGCGATTTTCCCGGGAACCCAGGGCGGTCCGTTAGAGCACATCATTGCTGGCAAGGCAGTCTGCTTCGGCGAGGCGCTGAAACCAGAATTTAAAGAGTATCAGCTTCAGGTAAAGAAGAATGCAGCAGCGCTGGCAGCCGCACTTCAGAAGCAGGGATTCAAGATTCTAACCGGCGGAACCGATAACCACCTGATGTTAGTTGATCTGCGCGGCATGGATATTTCCGGTAAAGAGCTGCAGAACCGCTGCGATGAAGTATACATCACCCTGAACAAAAACACCGTTCCGAACGACCCGAGAAGCCCGTTTGTTACTTCTGGTGTCCGCATCGGTACTCCGGCTGTTACCACCCGTGGACTGAAAGAAGAGGACATGGAAGTGATTGCAGAGTGCATCTGGCTGGCAGCTACCGACTTCGAGAACAAGGCAGATTACATCCGTGCGGAAGTGACGAAACTGTGTGAGAAGTATCCGTTATATAAATAAGTAGAGAAGAATATGGAGCGAAAAATTTGCCAGTCTATAGATTCAGAAAAATGCTGGAAAATTAATGCACATATAACAATAAGAAAAAGGCTGTATTGCCTGCCGCATGGAAGCGCGCGGTAGGTGATACAGCCTTTTCTATTCCAACCATTTTTCCTAGAAATTAAGTTTTTGTCCAATTCCTTTTTCCAATGCTTTTTCATAGATAAGCTGTGCCGTCCGCACATCAAAGAGTCCCATGCCGACGGATTTAAAGCAGCGGGTCTCGTTCTGCTCATGCGGATGTCCCTGCTTGGTATCTTCGATCAGATCCTCGATAAAGTGGACGCGCTTCTGTGTCAGAACGCCCTTTTCCAGCGGAATTTTCAGATCGCCGCTCTCCTCGCAGGCATACGGAAGCTCGGTGTACGCGTTCTTGACGAGTTTCCACACCGCATCCGGCAGTTCGCGCCGTTCCGGACGCCAGGAGCCGATGGCAACAAAGCATTTGCCGCGAAGCAGCTCTTCATCATCCGGGTAGACCGGATCGACCGCCTGGGTGGCGGAGATCAGGACGCGGCTGTGCTCAGCCAGTTCACGGGTATCCGCGCAGGTATGAATCTGGATGGAGTTTTTTCCAAACGATGCCAGACGCGCCGATAAGCGCTCGATAAAGCCGGAAAGATCCTTAGCGTATGCGTCATACAGATAAATATCTGTGATCGGGCGCACCTCGCAGGCATAGAGAAGCTGGTGTAGTCCCTGCATACCGCAGCCAACCAGACCAACTGAGGCAGCATCCTCTGGAGCCAGATAGCGCAGTGCGACACCGCCGACCGCACCGGTCCGCATTGCGGTCAGGACACTTCCGTTCATAATCGCCTTCGGCAGACCGGTCTTTGCGTTATTTAAAATCATAAGTCCGTTCAGATACGGAATTCCCAGAGAGGGATTGTCCGGAAATTCGGATAACATCTTTGTACCGATGACGGAATCCAGAAAACACGGCATATAGAGCATCATATTTTTATCACGCTGTGCGATAAAACGATCCGGCATCTTATAATTGCCGCTTTTGTGAATCGCATACGCATCTTCGATCGCGTCCATGACATCCTCTAAGGTGACGGACTGCCACATTTCTTGTTCGCTGAGAAATAACATATCAAAACCTCCTGAATATTTATGAATGAAATAAAACATATATACTAAAAATGGATTTATCACAAATCAAATGTGGTTTGTATGGTTGGATTGTAGCAGTTTCACGTTTCATTGTCAAGATGAAAACAGAATAAACCGGCAATCTCTGGATGCGGCGTCTGTAGGACTCCAGAACATCACAGGACTTGCCTGCGATCCGGTCGGAAACCGTGTTGAATGGCCATGTCTCGGCAAAAATATCATGGGAGGAAGCAATGCGCTCGCCAGCGCCAATATGATTCTGGCAGGCTACGACAAGATGATCCCGCTGGATGAGACAATCGGCGCGATCTATGAGATCGGTCTGTCGCTGCCGCTGGAACTGCGTTGTACCTTTGGTGGTCTGGGTAAGACAAAGACTGCCCGGGAGATTCTGAAGCGGTCCGACGCGCATTTTCCGGGGGAAGAGGCGCGGTAGGTGTAATTCGAAACATCGTGAAAGGACAGTTACAGTTTGTGTAAGGTGCGTACTGTAAGGTGGCATATCTTTTTAAGATCTGAAATAAAAATTGATTAAATAACTCTATAGAGATATAATATTAATAAAAATATCTCTATAGAGTTATTTTCATTAAAACGAATCTATTTTTTATATACCACATGTTTCTACTTGCTCCCATAATAGATAAGGAGGTTCCTCAGAATGAGAAAAATTTTATATCACGGTTCCTTGGAAATTATTTCTACTCCTATGTATGGTCAGGGAAAGGTCTATAATGACTACGGACAGGGCTTTTATTGTACGGAGAGTCTGGAGCTGGCGAAGGAGTGGTCGTGCGCCGAGCGGGAGGACGGCTATGTGAATCAGTATGAAATGGATGAAACCGGTCTTTTGATTTTAAATTTGATGGAGAAGCACTACAGCGTTCTTCATTGGCTGGCGATTTTGATGAAATACCGGAAAATCCGCCTTTCTTCGGCGGTCATGAAACGGGGAAGAGAGTGGCTGCTGGAACATTTCCTCCCGGATGTGGACGGATATGATGTGGTGATTGGGTACCGGGCGGATGATTCGTATTTTTCATTTGCAAGGGCGTTTGTAAATAATGAAATATCGTTAGAGCAGCTTTCGTATGCGATGCGGCTGGGAAAATTGGGAGAGCAGTATGTATTAAAGAGTCAGAAGGCATTTCAGGCGATACACTTTCTTTCTTATGAAGGAGTAGATTCAGTGGAATATTATGTAAAACGAAGAGCCAGGGATGAGCAAGCTAGAAATGCATACCGGAAAAAGGTGGAAGAGGATGATATCGACGGTATTTATATGCGGGATTTGATTCGAGGGGAGGTGTCGGCTGAGGATGAGCGCTTATGGGATTGAATATCTGGATGATGCGATGAGAAATCTGGGGGAAATGACAGATTATGCGGTCAATGCCTGTGGGATGGATCTGGAAGATTTTTGGAAATTGTTTCTTACAACCGGGTATGCAGAAAAATTTGGGGAAGGTGTACCAAGAGTAGTGAGCGGCTTTTCTGGAACGGAGCTTGCGGAGGAAGTGCTTCGAAAAGCGGGAAAAAAGGACGAACTGCCGGAACCGCAGGTAGAATTTACCTGTTCCAGAGAGTATTGGAGTGGCTGGATACTGGCGTATTATCAGTGGTACAGTGAGAAGAAATTTAAGGAAATTGAAGCAGGGCTTCCGGTCCGGGAGGTTGTGGAAATGTATCCGGCACTTCATGAAGCTCCGGAGGATAAATTTGTTGAGGCGGCAGACAGAATCATTCGAAGAAAAGAGCAGGGGAAAAACGCGTTGCGGCGGATCCGGAAGATGGCGGGATATACCCAAAAGGATCTTTCAGAGCAATCGGGGGTTACGCTGCGGAGTATTCAGCAGTATGAACAGGGAAAAAAGAAGATTCAAAAAGCATCCGCAGAAACCGTGCGTGCGCTTGCACGGTCACTGGGATGCCAGATGGAAGATTTGCTGTAATTGCGAAGGAATTGGACAGTTTCAATTTGCTATAGCGCAGTCGCCTTCGGCAGACTAAAAATAAATTCCGTCCCCACGCCCTCGGTGCTGACAACGTCGATATTTTCCCCATGTGCCTGAACAATCTCTTTGACAATCGCAAGCCCCAGCCCGGTCCCCTTTTTATCTTTTCCGCGCGATAAGTCGGTCTTGTAGAAACGTTCAAAGATTTTCTTCTGGCTGTCCTTCGGGATGCCGATGCCGGTGTCTTTGACGGAAATGAAGATTTTTTCATACCGGATGGAGGTCTGGATGTAAATGATCGAATCCTCGTGGCTGAATTTGATCGCGTTGTCGATCAGGTTGTAGAGAACCTGCTGGATTTTTCCGAGATCGGCGTAGACCATCTGGATGCTATCCGCAAAGGTCAGGTCAAACGTGATGCCTTTCGCGCTGCACGTGCCCTCGAAGGTTGCGGCGGTATCCTTGATCGTCCGGTTGATATCGAAATTTGTCCGGGTTAAGTAGCCCTTGCTGTCCAAGGAGTTGAGCGTCAGCATGCCTTGGGTCAGCTTGTTAAGGCGCTCGGTCTCGGAAATGACGATGTGCAGGTATTTGTGATAGAGTTCCTGCGGGATTGTGCCATCGAGAATCGCCTCGAGATAGCCCTTGATGGAAGTCAGAGGCGAGCGGAAATCGTGCGATACGTTCGCAATGAAATTGTGCTGGTACTGTTCCATTTCATTTAACTCGCTGGACATATAGTTTAATGTGCTGGCGAGATAGCCGATCTCGTCATGGGTGGTAATCGGGATATTGTGTGCCAGGTTTCCGGCTGCATATTCATTGGCTGCGACCGTAATCTTTTTGAGCGGGAAATAGACCACTTTTGTAAAAACAAGAAGCACCACCAGGGATAGGAAGAACAGGATGATCGATGTTATGTAAATAATATTTAGAAATCCGTTCTGTTCCGCCTCAATGTTCTGGATTGGCATATGAATCACGATGTAGCCGTAGGTCTTCATATTGCCTGTGATCGGGGCGGAAACGGAGAGTACTTTGCTGTCAAACAGGTTGTAATACTGTCCGATGGAATAGAGCCGGTTGCCCTGTGCGGTCGGGTCGAAATCGTCGATTGCGATGCCGGTACGACTGTCGCTGCTGTCCGCAACGATGGTGCCCTCATGGTTCAGGATCCAGATATCCGATTGCAGATAGGCGGAAACCGCCTCGAGCTGTGGGTATGCCGAGTCGAGATTGATGGTTTTGCCCTCGTAGGCTTTGCTGCACCGATCGGCAATCATGGTCGCCTCGTCATACAGAACCTCCGATTCGCGTTCCACCAGATGGTGGTAGGTCATCTCAGATGAGATGGTCGCGATCGTGATGAATCCAAGCAGACCGAAGATGAGATAGCCGATCAGCAGTTTATAATAAAGAGAATGTGTGTAGTGGTTTGATTTCATGGTAAACCTCCGGTTACCTCTTCACGTAACAGTTCAGTTCCTTTACTAACAGTTACCGTTTTACCTCAAATTTATATCCAATCCCCCAGACGGTCGTCAGCGCCCACTTGTCGTTGCCCTTGATTTTTTCACGGAGCCGCTTGATATGGACATCTACCGTCCGCGTGTCGCCGATGTATTCATATCCCCAGATATGGTCGAGAAGTTGCTCCCTTGTGAATACCTGGTTTGGTGAGGACGCGAGGAAATAGAGCAGTTCCAGTTCCTTCGGCGGCAGCTCGATCGAGTGTCCGTTGTAAATGACGGAGTAGTTCGTCAGGTTGACGATGAGATCCGGATATTCGACAAAATTGCCATGCTGTTCGGTCACGGACGATGCAGGCATCTGCACCGGCAGCTGGTAGCGCCGCAGAACGGCTTTGACTCTGGCAACCAACTCTTTCGAATCGAATGGTTTGATCATGTAGTCATCGGCGCCCAGCTCCAGCCCCAGCACCTTATCAAAGATTTCGCCCTTGGCGGAGAGCATGATGATTGGCACCTGGGAGGTACTTCGCAGTTCCCGGCAGACCTGATAGCCGTCGATGCCCGGAAGCATCAGATCAAGGAGAATCAGGTTGGGCTGAAATTCGGGAAATACCCGGAGAGCTTCTTCCCCGTCTCCGACAATTTTCGTTTCAAAACATTCTTTCGTCAGGTAAAGTGAGATTAGTTCAGCAATGTTGTAGTCGTCATCTACGATGAGAATGCGCTGCTTTTCAGCCATGTTGATTCCTCCTGTTTTTTTGGATATTTGTAACTGTTCAGTACCTGAACAGTTATGGATATTTCTTATTTAAATGTCACGATTGTAACGCCTGTATCGCCTTCGCCAAACTCGCCAAGCCGGTATTCCTTGACATAGCTTAATTTCTTCAAGTGGCGGTGTACGCCCGCTTTCAAAGCGCCGGTTCCACGACCATGTACGACGCGGACCTGCGGAAGATGCGCCAGGTAGGCATCATCCAGGTATTTGTCGAGTACCGGGATCGCCTCATCGACGGTCATGCCAATCAGGTTGACCTCCGGCGATACGCTGAAGGACTTGGACATCTTGATCTTGCTGCTTCCGCTTCCGGATCCGCGGGAACCACCCGTATGCGTGCCGGAAAGTCCCGGTCCGGTGATGGATGCTTCCTCGACCATTTCCAGATCGCGGATATTGACGAGGGAGCGCAGAATTCCCATCTGTACATACAGATCGCCCTTGGCGTTCGGCAGGGAGCTGACGGTTCCCTTTAAATTCATCGAGAGAACGCGCACGGTATCGCCGAGACGCAGCTTTTTCGCGGAAACGGCTTTTTTCGGTGCGGCGGTTTTCTTAACTGCCAGTTTCTTGTCTACATCCTGGATCTTGCCGCGTAGCTTGGTCCGCTCAGCTTCCAGTTCTTTATTGACGCCGGAAGACTTGGCAAGCTTGTTGATGTTGCGGATCGTCTGAGCTTCCTCGCGGGCTTTGGAAAGCATTTTTTCCTTCTGCTCGGAGAAACGTTCTTCCTTCTGCTGGAGGCGGTTCTTCAGCGTTTCAATTTCCTGTTTATAGGAGGCGATCTCTTCGCGCTCTTTTTCAATGGTCACGCGGCTGTTTTCCAGATTGGCAAGCAGATCCTCGAAGGATTCGTCCTTCTGCTCCATCTGGTTTTTCGCCTCGTCGATGATATAATCCGGCAGCCCCAGCTTGCGGGAAATGGCAAATGCATTACTTTTTCCTGGAATACCGATGAGCAGGCGGTAGGTCGGGCGGAGAGTCTCGACGTTGAACTCGCAGCAGGCATTTTCAACGCCTGGCGCGGTCAGCGCAAAGACTTTTAATTCGCTGTAATGCGTGGTTGCGATCGTCCGGCAGGTCATGTTGTGCAGGAAATTTAAAACCGCAATCGCCAGCGCCGCGCCCTCGGTCGGGTCGGTACCGGAACAGAGCTCATCGAAGAGACAGAGCGAATTGGCGTCCGCCTCATTTAAAATCGAAACGATATTCGTCATATGGGCGGAGAATGTACTCAGATTCTGCTCGATGCTCTGCTCATCGCCAATGTCGGCAAATACATTGTCAAAAACAGCCAACTCGGATCCCTCAAATGCCGGGATATGGAGTCCTGACTGCCCCATCAGGGTAAAGAGTCCGACGGTTTTTAAAGAAACGGTTTTACCACCCGTGTTTGGACCCGTCACAATCAGAAGGTCAAACGAATCGCCAACCCAGATGTTGATCGGAACGACCTGTTTCGGATTTAAGAGCGGATGGCGTCCGTCCTTGATATTGATATACCGTTTGTTGTTAAATTTCGGTTCCACGCAGTTATAGTGGCGGGAAAGAGCTGCCTTTGCGAAAATGAAATCGAGCTCTGCCAGAATCGAAAGATCCGAGAGGATCGCGTCGGTGTAAGGCATAAGCTGGCTGGAAAGAGCTGCCAGAACAAATTCAATTTCCCGTTTTTCCTGGATTTCCAGCTCGCGCAGTTCGTTGTTCAGCTTGACGATCGCGAGCGGCTCGATAAATACAGTCGAACCGGTTGAGGACTGGTCGTGCACCATGCCTGGTACCTGGGATTTATACTCAGCCTTGACCGGCAGGCAATAGCGCCCGTCGCGCATTGTGATGACGGCATCCTGTAAATAGGTCCGGCTGGAATTTAAAATAGAATTTAACTGGGTATGGACGCGTCCGCCCACGATCTTCATGGAGCGGCGCACTTTGGCAAGTCCCGGACTTGCGTCATCGCTGACCTCATCCTCGGATGGCAGGCAGCGCTTGATCTCATTGTTGACCGGCGTCAGCGGATCCAGGGCGCGGAAGCGCTCATCAAGGGAATCATCTGGAAATTCTTCGGATTTCTCATGGCGTCCGTAGCTCTGCGCGCGGGCAGCGACTGTCAGCAGGGAGCTGACAGAGAGAAGCTCCGGGATCCCCAGGGAACTTCCGATTTCCAGACGTTTCATGGAACCACGCACATCCTTCACGCCGCCGAAGGAGAGACTTCCCTTCATGCGGACGCGCGTCAGGGCATCGGTCGTCTCCGTCTGGCTTTGCCGGATCGTCCCCAGATCACAGGACGGCTGCAGTTCCCGGCACATCTGTTTTCCCATCTCCGTGGAGGCGTACTCCGTGAGCTGGTCGATGATCTTTGTATATTCGAGAGTTTTTAATGCTTTTTCATTCATGTTGTGGTAATCCTCTTAATTTAAATGGTGTTCACATGATACCGTGACCACTAAATTCGTGAAAGACCTCATTAAGTGGTCAGGTATAAGTTCTCACTAGACTCGAAAAGACCTCGTCAAGTGTTCACATTATATCACATTCCCCGCCGTCTAGCCAAGCATTCGCACTTTTTTCTTGCATAACCTTAAGAAGGAAAGTATAATTAGGATATGTTATGCAAAGGGGAAAGTGAAATGCCGGATTCAGAAGAACTTGAAAAAAAGGAAAAACGGGAATTCATGAGAGAAACGATAGTGAAGCCGCCGCTGACCAGAAAACAGATTGCGAAGCGGGTGGCTCTCTTTGTATGCGCGTCAGCCGCATTTGGAGGAGTCGCGGCGGGTTCGTTTGCGGCGGTAAAGCCGTTTGCGGATCGGTGTTTTCAGGAAAATGGGATGCAGGAGACATCCTCAGTCGAGTTTTCCAAGGACGATCCGGACTCTGTTTCGCCGTCGGACGGTGCAGATGCGGATATGACAGCGCAGCCGGAACAAATGGAGCAGGAGATTGATGAGGCGGTCAGCGAGGCGCTTTCCAGCTATCAGTTTTCCGCAGACAATTTCAATTCGATGACGTCGGTATTGCGTGGAATCGGGGAACAGGGTGATAAGTCGATCGTGACGGTCAGCTCCGGCAAACAGGATACGGATATATTTGGAAATCCGGTGGAAAATACGGGTGATTATGCAGGTGCAGTCATCGCGGAGAGTGATGGAGAATTTCTGATCTTTACTTACGCCGATGCGGTGCGGGCGGCAGATTCGATCAATGTGAGATTTTCGGATGGAACGAAGATCGCTGGTACAGTGCGCCAGATTGACGAAGTGCTCGGAATGGCAGTTGTGGCGGTGCCGTCCGGCAATCTGCCGGAAGAAGAGCGGAAAAAGGTGCAGGTGCTTTCACTTGCCAATTCATATACGGTCAAGGCAGGCGATGTCCTCGTAGGTATCGGCGGTCCGTCCGGACAGGTGCATTCGCTTTCGTTCGGAACGGTATCCTACGTGGCGCGCAATGTGCAGATTACAGATGGACTGACGCGGATCCTGTATGCGGATATCAGCAGCAATTCGCAGACGGGTACCTTTTTGATCAATACAGCCGGAGAGATGGTCGGCTGGACATCGGAGTCCTGCCGCAGCGAGAGCTGTACGGATCGGACGGCGGCGTACACCATTTCCAGCTACAAGCCGATTCTGGAGCGGCTGACGAATGGCGCTTCGGCGGCATATCTGGGCATCCTGGGACAGGATGTGAGCCGTGCGATGCAGGGGAGCGGCATTCCGGCGGGCGTTTACGTGACGGAGGCAGTCTCCGGCAGCCCGGCATATGACGCTGGCATCCAGCCCGGCGATATTATTGTGAAATTTGGCACAAAGGAGATCGGAAGTTTCAAAGATCTCCAGGCGCAGATTGAAAATTCCGCGAGCGGCGTGTCTGTATCGGTAAATGTGATGCGGAAAGGGCGCGACGGATACACGGAAATTCCATTTTTGGTATCTCTGCGCGCCAGATAGAAATTCAGGAGGATATAGGCAGAATGAGATATATTGAACAGTTCCGGGAAGGAATGAGAGTCTCGGACGTATATTTATGTAAGACGAAACAGCACGCGGTGACGAAAAACGGAAAAGAGTACGCTTCCGTGCTGCTTCAGGATAAAACAGGCACGGTAGACTGCAAAATCTGGGATTTAAGTTCCCCGGGCATCAATGATTTTGAGCCGCTGCAGTACGTCTATGTGGACGGCGATGTGACGGTTTTCCAGGGTTCCAACCAGTTAAATATCAAGCGCATACGCAAGGCGGACGAGGGCGAGTATCAGGAAAGCGATTACCTTCCGGTCAGCTCAAAGGATATCAAGATAATGTATCAGGAGCTGACGGCTCTGGTGCAGTCTTTCCAGAATCCGTACCTGAAAAAGCTGGCATCCAGCTATTTCCTGGAAGATAAGGCATTTGTGAAGAAATTCTGCTTCCATTCGGCGGCGAAGAGTGTGCATCATGGTTTTGTGGGCGGACTTTTGGAACATACGTTAAGTGTTATGAAACTCTGTGATTTCTACACGAAGTCATATCCGGCGCTGAACCGCGATCTGCTTCTGACGGCGGCGCTGTTCCACGACATCGGAAAAGTGCAGGAATTATCCTCATTTCCGGAAAATGATTATACGGACGACGGTCAGCTCTTAGGTCATATCGTGATCGGCACGATGATGGTTGCAGACCGTATTAAGGAGATTCCGGGATTCCCGGCAAAGACAGCGGCGGAGTTAAAGCACTGCATCCTTGCGCACCACGGCGAATTAGAGTACGGTTCCCCGAAGAAACCGGCGCTTCTGGAGGCGCTGGCATTGAATTTCGCGGACAATACCGATGCGAAGATGGAGACGATGCTGGAAGTCTTAAAGAGCGGCGGGGAGAATCCGGGCTGGCTCGGATATAACCGTTTCCTGGAGACGAATGTGAGAAAGACGACGCCGACGGAATAATAATAAGATAACAGACATCTAAAATGAGTCTAAATGTATATAAGAAAAAGAAAACAGCGCTGCACAAGCAGATGCTGCCTTGCAGAAGCGGGGGAACGAAAAAATAGGAATCAGGACTCACCACCTAAAGAGGTGGGAGTCTTCTCGTTTCATAGGGAATTGCGTCCTATGAAACAAAAAACGCTCCGCGGGATGCGCACTCGCGCGAAGAAGCAACATGTCGCAAGCGACCGTGCTCGGCGCGAGAATGTGCCAAGACACATTCTTTCGTGGTTCTTCTGGTCAGGAAGCTTTTATTATTTCAGAACGAAAAGGAGAAAAAAGATGAAGATCACATTAAAAGATGGCTCTGTCAAAGAATATGCGAGCCCGATGTCCATCATCGACATTGCAAAAGACATCAGCGAAGGCCTGGCGAGAGTGGCATGTCTGGGTGAGGTTGACGGTGAGGAAGAAGATCTCCGTACCGTGATCGACCATGACTGTCAGTTAAATATCCTGACTGCAAAGGATGAGAAAGGTCTGGCAGCTCTGCGCCATACCGCCAGCCATGTAATGGCACAGGCTGTAAAACGCCTTTACCCGGAGACAAAACTTGCGATTGGACCGTCCATCGCAGACGGTTTCTACTATGATGTCGATCCGGCTACCCCTCTGACTGCAGAGGATCTGCCAAAGATCGAGGCAGAGATGAAGAAAATCATCAAAGAAGCACTTCCACTGGAGCGCTTTACTCTGCCGAGAAATGAAGCGATCGAGTTCATGAAGGAGAAAGAGGAGCCGTACAAGGTAGAATTAATCGAGGATCTGCCGGAGGATGCAGAGATTAGCTTCTACCGTCAGGGTGATTTTACTGACTTATGTGCAGGACCTCACATGATGAACACCAAGGGTGTTGGTAAGGCATTTAAGCTGATGAATCTGGCAGGCGCATACTGGAGAGGCAGCGAGAAGAACAAAATGCTGACCCGTATCTATGCGACCGCATTTGCAACCAAAGAGGATCTGGAAGCATACATCACAATGATGGAAGAGGCAAAGAAACGTGACCATCGTAAACTGGGCAAAGAACTTGGCCTGTTCATGATGCACGATGCAGGTCCGGGTTTCCCGTTCTTCCTGCCGAAGGGCATGGTACTGAAAAATACCCTGCTTGATTACTGGAGAGAAATCCATAAAAAAGCTGGTTATGTAGAGATTTCCACTCCGATCATCCTGAATCGCAAGCTCTGGGAGACTTCCGGACACTGGGATCATTACAAAAACAACATGTATACAACTGTGATCGATGAAGAGGATTACGCAATTAAACCAATGAACTGTCCGGGCGGCGTTTTAGTATACGCTTCTGAGCCACGTTCCTACCGTGATCTGCCGCTACGTATGGGTGAGCTTGGTATCGTTCATCGTCATGAGAAATCTGGTCAGCTTCATGGTCTGATGCGTGTACGCTGTTTCACACAGGATGATGCACATATCTTCATGACACCGGAGCAGATCAAGGACGAGATCAAGGGCGTTGTACACCTGATCAACCAGGTATATTCCCTGTTTGGGTTCAAATATCACGTAGAGCTGTCCACCCGTCCGGAAGACAGCATGGGAAGTGATGAAGATTGGGAGATGGCAACCGAAGGCTTGCGTTCCGCTCTGGAAGAGCTGGGACTGCCGTATGTGGTAAACGAGGGCGATGGCGCATTCTATGGACCGAAGATCGACTTCCATCTGGAAGATTCTATCGGAAGAACCTGGCAGTGTGGTACCATCCAGCTTGACTTCCAGCTTCCACAGCGATTTGAATTAGAGTACACCGGAGCAGACGGCGAGAAACATCGTCCGATCATGATTCACCGTGTTGTATTTGGTTCCATCGAGCGTTTCATCGGTATCTTGATCGAGCACTTCGCGGGTGCATTCCCAACCTGGCTGGCACCGGTACAGGTAAAGATTCTTCCGATCTCTGACAAATACGCAGATTACAGCAAGGAAGTTCTGGACAAGCTGACCGAGGCTGGCATCCGTGCAGAGATGGATACACGTTCCGAGAAGATCGGCTACAAGATCCGCGAGGCACAGACCCAGAAGATCCCGTACATGCTGGTTGTTGGACAGAAAGAGGAAGAAGAGAAGACCGTTTCCGTCCGCAGCCGTTTTGCGGGTGACGAGGGCGCAAGCAGTGTAGAGAGCTTCATCGAGTCTATCCAGAAGGAGATCGAAGAGAAAAACCTGCGTGAGACTGTGAAAGCAGACGAAGCTAAATAATTTTGAAAAATTAAAAAATCAGGCAGACGCATCTGTGAGATAAAATCATGGATGCGTTTGTTTTAGTTTGCACGAATAAATCCAAAAAAGAAGCAGATACTACTCCTGAATCTAAAAACCAGTAACTGTTCACAGGCAGGAATTTTCTGAACTGAAAGTTCCGTACGATACAGTTCTGGTTGCAGATTTTGCCGATTTGGAATGCGAAGCATCGGCAAAATCCCGTTACTGGTCATACATGTGTGAACAGCAACGAAAACCATGACACATTGAAAAGTGTATCGCTGAAAAGTTTGACGGCTGGATGCCGGAGGAGACTTTCGGTGATGCATGTCAGAAAACAGGAGGAAAAATCATGACAAAACTGGATTGTAGTGTAACCGGATGTATGCACAATGCGGAAAACTGCTGCTGTAAAAATACCATTCTGGTAGAAGGAAAGACGGCGCAGGATAAATGCGATACCTGCTGTGGCAGCTTCGACGAGAAGAAAGGCGGCACATTCCGCAACCTTTTTAAAACACCGGAGAGCCGTCTCGAAGTAGAGTGCGAGGCAACGAACTGTGTTTATAATACAGACCGCCGGTGCAGCGCGGAACACATCGGAATCACCGGAGGCAATGCGACAGTTTCTATGCAGACGGAATGTTCGAGTTTCCAGAAACGGTGACTGATGCGGTTTTCTTTTTTAATAGAAGAAAGATTGCATAAATATTCGAAATAAAAAATGCCGCCGGATATGGAAAATTCTGTCAGGAAGGAAGCAAAACCGGGCAGAGGTAATGATATCCGGCGGTAGTTTTTAGTATGTCCGTAAATGTATTTGCGTACGTTGCCGTCATTTGCGCAACACGTGAACCATATTTAAAAATCATTTGTAAATCTTCTCAAAAATCTTCTCAAAAATCTCGAAAAAACCGGTTGACATTCCAAAGAAACCATAGTATACTAACAAAAGCTGTGAGGAAACAACTTCACGAAGACAGGAAAGCAGGTTATCTACCTCACCTCAGCACGAGCAAGTGACTGTGGGTTCATAAATTTGAGAAATTTCCTATATTGGATTTCCTATTATGAGTAAGTGGATGGTCTGTACTGTTCACTTATTTTTTTTGACACTGAATCAACCAAAATCATCACATATCATGGGGGTGCACGACTATTAGCGAGTTAATGATTAACGAACAGATCAGAGACAGAGAGGTTCGTTTGATTGGCGAAAATGGAGAGCAGCTTGGAATCATGTCCGCAAAGGATGCTTACAAGTTAGCGAAAGAAGCGGAACTGGATTTAGTAAAGATTGCTCCGACTGCGAAGCCGCCGGTCTGCAAGATTATCGATTACGGTAAATACAGATACGAGCTTGCAAGAAAAGAAAAAGAAGCTAAGAAGAAACAGAAGGTAATCGAGATCAAGGAAGTTCGTCTTTCCCCGAATATCGATGAAAATGACCTGAATACCAAGATGAACAATGCGAGAAAATTCCTGGAAAAAGGCAATAAAGTAAAGGTTACACTTCGTTTCAGAGGTCGTGAGATGGCACATATGTCAAAGACAAAGTATATCCTTGACGATTTTGCAGAGAAGCTTGCCGATATCGCAGCCGTTGATAAACCGGCAAAAGTAGAAGGAAGAAGTATTGTACTGTTCCTTTCTGCGAAACGCTAGATATAAGGACATAACTATTATTAAGGAGGACTACACCATGCCTAAAATGAAAACAAGCAGAGCAGCTGCTAAACGTTTTAAAACAACCGGAACCGGAAAGTTAGTAAGAAATAAAGCTTACAAATCCCACATCTTAACTAAGAAATCTACAAAGAGAAAAAGAAATCTTAGAAAAGACATCGTTACTGATGCTACAAACAGCAAGGTAATGAAGAAGATTTTACCGTACTTATAAGATTCGAGGATTAAGAAGGAGGAAATAACCGATGGCAAGAGTAAAAGGCGGATTAAACGCTAAAAAGAAACACAATAGAGTATTAAAGCTGGCAAAGGGTTACAGAGGCGCACGTTCCAAACAGTACCGTGTAGCTAAGCAGTCCGTAATGAGAGCTCTTACAAGCTCCTACGCTGGTCGTAAAGAGAGAAAGAGACAGTTCAGACAGCTGTGGATCGCTCGTATCAACGCAGCAG
>ERZ791842.648-NODE-648-length-28188-cov-7.27313_pt1 | contig 28188 bp, 34 predicted proteins | sample MGYA00509944_ERZ791842 | MGnify/ENA primary metagenome ERZ791842 (study PRJEB30046, sample SAMN00715263) | human gut metagenome | study: EMG produced TPA metagenomics assembly of the A metagenome-wide association study of gut microbiota in type 2...
AACTGGAAGCGGGAAAAACCTACAAAGAAGATGAGTGCAAAGTATACCGTAACGGATGGCATTTCGTAGAGTACGCACCGGACTGTCTGGGATATTTTCCACTTGGCTCTGGAAACCGTTATTTCCTGGTCGAGGCAGCAGGAGACATAAACGAAGAACAGGATTTCCGATGCTGCTGTACAGAGATCACCTTGCTGAGAGAACTGGACCTGAAAGCTTTTGCCGGGATGTCTATGAGGTATATGATACAGAACCCTAAGATGGAATGGCAGAGGGAAGCCGGACACCTGCAGATAAAACCGGAAATTGCGCTGGCACAAAAAGATGAGATCGCGATTGCGAGAGGCAGACACCCGAAAGTCCGCCTGAAGACGGGAGCAGTCGGCGGGCTGATACAGGAAGATGAAGACAGGAATATCATATGCGCCAGGGTATTTTGGGCAGAAAAAGATGGGACATATTTTTTGGATTCCGGAGAGATACGGAGGAAAGAATAGTGAAACGCAGATTGATTGAAAAGACAGCGGTACCGGTACCGAAACACAAAAACAAAAAGATTGCAGGGAAAGTCCAGATAGAAAAAGAGTATCTGATATTGGATCTATTCCGGAAAAATACATATATCGGGCGGTATGTTCTGGATACAGAAACGGGAGAACATGCTTATGTATCAGAACTGGGACACTGGCATTCCTATAAGTTGCTGCGGATCATGGGATATGACCCCATGTACGAAAGTCTTTACAGCCCGAGGATATTAGGGGATTTCCAGTGGGATACGAAAGAAGATGAAGAGCTTGCGAAAAAGGCTCTCCTGCCAGAATGCGCAGACAGAAATATCATGACAGCAATTCAGGATATGGAAGAAGACTATGATAAAGAAAAACGCGTCCGGGCATTAGATAACAAATACCGCAGGATAGATAAACTCATGGACGCGATCCCAGAAGAAGACGGGGCATTTAGAGACTGGGTCTATAAGATAGGCAGCAGGGAAAAGTATCTTTTCTGGGACAAGGAAAACAGAACATACGGATGCAGCAACTGCGGAGCCCAGGTACCGGAAAAAGCTCTGGACGGACCAAAACAGGGAGAGATAAGCAAATGCCCTGAATGCGGACAGAAGGCAGTTATAAAAAAGAGAACCCGTCACATCTGGACAAAAGCAAGGGTATGCAGACTGGAAAGGGTGACGCCGGAATATGGCGTAGCCAGACATTACAGGATAGAGATCGAACACCGCATAAGCGGACACGGGATCTATCTGGATGAAGGAGTCCGCATCCTTTTGTATAACAAAGGGCATGTGAAGCCAGGATACATGATTTTTTATAACCAGGATGGATTTGTTGAAGAGTGGTATACAGGACTGGTCAGAAGTAACTGGTACACGAGTAATCCGAGGAATAAACGTATAGATGAATGTTTCCTGTATCCGGAAGGAATCCCGGAAGCATTAAAAGGGACCATGTATGAAAGCATGACCAATGCCTTTGTAGAAATGTCAAAGAAGGAAATGAAAGCAGATTACAATGCCGCAATGGCAGCAGGATGCCGTAATAAAGGACTTGGAATGATGATGGAATATCTGGCAAAAGGACGTTTCTACAGATTACTTCAGGAAACGACAGGGCACTGTTGGGCATACAATGGTTCCTATAGCGGATACCTGCAGATAGATGGAAACAGCATAGAAGAAGTCATGGGACTGTCAGATAAACAGAAGATCAACCGTCTCAGGGAAGAAAACGGAGGCTGTTTGAAATTAGAGTGGCTGAGATACTCAGAGGCACACAACTGCAAGATATCCAAAAAGAGTATGGATTATCTGGAAGAATGCGGGATCAATACTGATAAGATAGAAACACTGCCGGGTGGGATTCCAGACAAAATGAGTATTGAACAGATTGTTAATTACGTAAGAAAGCAGACGGAACAGGGATATAAAACACCTAAAAGGGTGCTGGAACAGTGGGCAGACTATCTGAGCATGTGCCAGGCACAGAATAAGAGCCTTGATGAGGAATTGTTTTATAAACCAAAGAACTTAAAACAGAGACATGACGAACTGGTAACAGATGGTCAGAGACTCGATATCGTAAAAAGAATGAACACTGATCCGAAATTGAGGCAGCAGGAAGCTGAAAAGATGGAAGAAAAATTCTCGGGAGCTTCTGCGGTAATGAAAGAAGTAAAAGAAAAGTATGAATTTGCCGCAGACGGGTACCGAATGATCATGCCGGAAAGCCCGGTAGAGATCGTAAGGGAAGGATATGCCTTGCATCATTGCGCCGGAAGCTCCGAAAGGTACTTCAACCGGATCGAGAACAGGGAAACATTTATCGGATTTCTTAGAAGGGAGCAGGAACCGGATATCCCGTTCTATACCATCGAGTTTGAACCGGGAGGAACGATCCGACAGAACCGCTCCTATTATGATGAAGAACCAGGAATCGAGGAGATAAGGGATTTTCTGAAACTCTGGCAGAAAGAGATAAAAAAGAGACTTACAAAAGAAGACAGGGTGCACGCGGCAAAGAGTGCAGCCTTAAGGGAACAGAATATAAAAGAACTTCAGGAAAACCAGAACACATTCGTCCTGAAAAAACTGGAAGAAGATTTTATGGAGGCGGTATAAGTGGAGAATATAGTAAAAGACTATCAGGGATTTAAAAGAGATACAGACCTTGCTGTTGAGAAGATACGTACCGGTGCAATGACGATGGCACAGGGTGCAGTGGAACTGGGATACCAGTTAAAAATCGCAAGGGATACCGGAGTCCTTCAGGAATCCGGGTACAGCACGATGGGAGAATTTGCCAGGGAAGAATACGGACTCCGCCCTGACCAGACAACAAGATACATACAGCTGAATGATAAATACTCAGAGAACGGCTATTCAAGGAGACTACAGGAAAAATATACCGGCATAGGAAAGACGATCCTGATGGAGATGCTGACGCTTCCGGATATCATAAGCGAGGAGATCACAGAAAACTTTTCAAAAGAGGACGTAAGAACCTTAAATTCCGAGATAAAAGAAGAGAATATGATCACCGACCTGGAGGTGATGATGGAAGAGACCGACCAGAAGCAGGAAGAACTTCCATCAATCCTGGAAAAAACAGTTTATCAGCTGGGGAAAGATTATCCCGAAGTGTATATAGAATTGTTTGGAGCCTTTGAAATCGATGACAGCCAGGGGGCAGCAGAGATCCTTGCTCCGAATGAAGAAAAGATATATTCCCTGCGTATCCCGGGAACAGGACGTATGCTCCTGTCCCTGAAACTATCGGAACAGGAAATAAGATTGATCAATGTCAGGTCACAGGAAAAAGAGGATTTTATCTGGAAGCAGCTAGAGAGGGCACTAAGAAATCTCATGGATTTTACAAAAACCGCGGAAGAATCGTGGGAAAAGCAGTATGGAGAAAAGCTTCCGGAGAAAGAACATCCGGAAGATAAACCGGAGAAAAGACCTGCCAAGGTCCAGAAAGCAAAGAAACCAGAAAAGAAAAAGCCGGATCCAGTGGAAAAAGTGGATAACTCTGTGGATAAATGTCAAAAAACAGCAGTTAAAGAAAAAGAAGAACCGCGCACGGAAAGTACATTACCGAAACCAGATTTTCAGACATCAGAATCTCAGCCGGAAAATATCGAAAAATGTCAAGAAACAGCACAGACAGAATCAGAACCACAGATTCCCGGACAGGACAACATCCAGAATCATCCGGAATATATGCCAGAACCCATAGAACCGGAAGAACAGCCAGAGAGCAACCTGAAACCAGAATTACAGGAAGACCATCTCGGCGAGGTCAACGGAATGGTGTCGGAAGAACTGGAAATTGCGCCGGCGCAATCCGAATCAGAGCCACCGGTAGCAGAACCTACAACCAGAAAAGAGTATATAGATACGTTAACAGCTTATGGAACAGCTGAGTATATAGCAAGAACTATGCGGCAGTTTGCAAATAAAACCTATAACATGCTTCTGGATCCTGCTTTCTGGGAAAGATGGCTGAATGAAAAAGTAGACCATAATGGAAGACCGTGGGAAAACTAAGGGTGCTTTTAAAATTCACATAGATTCATTTCCTTCCTGCGTGAGCCTGTCAGATCGCAGGAAGGGGAAAGGAGACAAAGATGGAGAAAAACTGTAAAACCTGTATCGATAATGATAACGGATTCTGTGACCAGAGAGAAATTCTCATAGAGGACAAAGATCCTTGCGATAAATGCAGCGAATATGGTGGTGATTACTACAGAGACGAAAATGGGGAAATCATTTGTAGATGTCTTGAATGCCCTGATGGTCCGTACCAAGACCAGGAGAATGATACCAGAAAGGAGAACCATGAACCTCAGACAAAAAAAGAAGTTATTCAATAAAAAAGTCGGTTGGAATCCGCCAGATAGGATGCTCTACAGTGACAGATGGTACCATACTTTTATCAGAAAACCATGGGGAGGGCTGGCAGCCATGAAGAAACTGGAAGCTGCCAAAGCGGTAGAAACCTTTAACAGAAATATATCAAGGAGAAATAAATGGATAAGGTCGTCGCATCGATACGAGAGATAAATTTAGAAGACATTAGATTTCCGATCATCGCAGTATTTGAACATCCACAGGATTACCCGACAAAAAGCGTGGGGAGAATATTTGAATTAACAAAACCGACAGACACTGTGATTGTAAAAGATACACTGGAAGAATTACAGAAAGATATCCAGACACACTGGACAGGAATATTTTTCCAGAGAACAGAATTTGATGTACCATCAATAAAAGGATGCTGGGTATGAATCAGGAAGGACTATTATTTCCAAAAGGAATCATCAAAAAGAAACGAAAAAAACATCACAAAAGTATCATAGACAGAGACATAAAGGGCCAGTGCTTCATATGCGGCAAAACCGGCTACACAGAACGTCATCACATCTACGGAAGTGCAAACCGTAAGTATTCCGAGCAATATGGCTTGACTGTATATCTTTGTCCGGAATGCCACAGAACCTCAGATGTATCTGCACATAAAAACAAAGAAGTCAGATACACCCTGAAACGGATCGGCCAGAGAGCCTTTGAAACCAAATGCGGCAGCAGGGAACAATTCTTTAAAATCTTTGGAGAAAATTATCTGGAGGAAAAATAAATGAGTTCAAGACAGAAAGCAATGACCTGCAGACACAGTACAGGGAAGGTAGGAAACACAGCCGTATTTGTTCTTCCGACCTGTCCAAATATGCACATCATCAAAAATAAGATAGTAACAACCAGACTCCATTGCACAGACTGCAGATTTTATGAGGAGAAGAAATGAACCTGTATGAGATTACAGATATGAAAACGGGGAAGATAATTGAATTTTCAATACCGTTAAGAGAAGCGGCAGAAAAACTTAATTGCAAACCACATCTGATTTCAAATGCCTACTACGGAGGGCATCTTGCAAATCATAGATACAGAGTGAGACTTGCGGATGAAACAGTTAAAAGAAAAGATATAATCTGGACGGAGTGGGATGTATGCAGAAAATGGATATTAAAATTATGCGGGAGGGACGAATAATGGGAAGAAATGCGGAAGGTTATCCGGATCCAACAGCCAGTAAAGCGATCCGGGCAGCAGGACATATGCCAGAACAGATATATAAAGATTATTGTATCCTTCGGGCAATGGCATACCGTATGGGACTGGAGATAACCGGATTAAGAGACCAAAAGACAGGAAGGGAATACAGGAAATGAGAAGACGCTTAAGATACTGGTTATTCGAAGCCAGAGGAAAGAAATGCAGATTCTGCTGTTTATTCTGCCATTACTGGCACTTATGTCAAAATGATACATAAAAAGAAGGAGGCCGGGAACTATATGCTCCCGGCTAAAAGTATGAAAAAGAAAAAAGTTTTGCAATTACTCTTTACTCTGTACAGGTAATACTATACCCAGAAAATGTGAGTAATATGTGATGCGGATTTGAAGAATTTGTGAAAAGGGAGCGATACCGATGGAGACGACAGCAATTCAGGGAGAAAATGAGAAGAAGAAAGAATATTTAAAATCCTACCGGCGAGCAGTAAAGAGAGAACAGGATATTCTGGAGGAGATCCAGAGACTGAGATTGGATAAAATGTTTCCATCGGTAGTCTGCGATGGTATGCCACACGGCAGCAGTCATTCTGATCTATCTGATTACATGGCTATCATGGATGAACAGATAGAACTTCTGAAAGAGGAACGCCTGGAGAAGGTCAGATGCTACCAGAGAATTGAGAGACAGATTCGTCAGATGGAGAATGAGGACGAGCGGGAAGTGCTGAGGTTGAGATATATAAAAGGGCTGAAATGGGAAGAAGTGGCTTTGAAAATGAATTACAGCTGGAAATGGGTACATAAAATTCATGGAAGAGCATTACAGAATTTTGAAATATAAAAGTGTCTATGGAAGTACACACTTTATCTGTGATATTATTACAATGAATTCAGAAGGAAAAGATCAGTCAAAGTTCTTCTCCCTGTGAATATCTGCCAGAACACAACTGGCAGATTACACCAGAACATCTCACCGAGAGGGAGTGAGCGTGAACCGTACGATCCGCAGGTTCGAATCCTGATGTTCTGATTGGCTATAGAGCCATCTTAAAATATTCTTTCCCCAAAAGAATATAATTTTCTGAGAGAACTTCGTAGAAATTACGGAGTTCTTTTTGTTAAATTTTCCGATATAGACATTTGAGAACATATGTTCCATAATATAAATACCTCAAGAATATGACATGTCGAATAGATGTACTATTTGTTGCAAAATGTAGAGTTATGGAGTATGATTTAAACAAATTATATTTTATGGGGGAACTATATATGGAAACAAAAAGGGTTACGGTTGCAAATTTCAATATTGTCTTTGCTAATGATAAGAATGAATATCCAATGCTGGATTATTTTGACAGCATAGTAATGCCAGCTCTTAAAGCTGATATTATTTGGAAGAGTGGAGATAATAAGTTCTTACTCAACAATATAAAGATAAAACGTGACAATAGAGAAATTTATGTTTTGACTGGAAATATAATAAAAAAGACAACTTTAGAAATAAAATCAGACTTAAATGAAAATGGTGAATTAGTAGAAAAGGATGAAATGCATTCTAGCGCTCCGTATTCAACCTTTGTAATATATTTAAATAATCACCGTATGATTTTAGTGGAAAATCAAAAAGGAAGTCCAAGTATTGCGAATTTTAGAAGCTTAGTACGGTATTTATTATCTAAGTTTGTAAAAAATTATAATAAAAACAATAAAGACAGTAAATTACCCGAGCCTTTAGTGAACATAGTAGGAATTCCAAGAAAAGAAAATATTGAAAATATATTGCGAAATGCTAATAAGATAAATAAATTAACATTGAGATTCTATCCTTTAAATGGAGACGGGGACATAGATTTGAGTGAGGCATTTGGTATATTAGCAAAAGATGCAAGAAAAATACTTGGAGCTAATACGGGAAATGTATCATATAATTCTCCTAAAAATACAAATGGGATTATTGAAGTACTTTCAAAATCTAATGGTACTGTTGAACCTATTTTTTCAATTACAGACAAAGATAATGCTAAAACAATTATAAAGGAAGATCAGATAACAGAAACTAGAAGCATAGAAATGGATGGAGAATGCTTTGAAAATGAAAATAATATAATTGCGTACGGGAGAGAACTTGAAAGCATTAAATATAGAAGCGAAGAGAATGAAAACATATACCAACGTAACAAAGAAAAAATATCAAAATATTTTTAATTAATAGGAATGATTGAATGAGCAAAAAAGAAAAGACCGGTTTGGGATTTGAAAGTATGTTTAAACAAAAGAGTTCAGAAAACTTATTACTTAAAGCTTTTGAAATCTTCTTACCCAAAAGAGGCAATAAGGAAAACGACGAAAAAGAAAACAACAAAAAGGAAAACAATATATTAAAATGCACGTGTTCATTTGTTACGAGCGTTTTAAGCGCCTTTTTAATTGGATTTTCTTCGTGTACAGTAGATGCCATGAAAAAGTATAATAGATACATTTATTACGGTGTATATAGGCCTTTTAGGCGTCACATTTACAGGATATGCATTTTTTCTAGCATTAATAAACGGTAGATTGATTGAGATTTTAGTTGATACGCCGAATGCAAAAGGGGAAGAAAATAAATTTTCTGAGATGAATGAATCATTTGTGAGATTAATGTTTTTATATATTTTCTTTTTAACATTAAATATTGTACTTAAAATATTACTTTCTCCTGTTGATAATAATTTTAAAATATTTGACAATATAATGATAGACAATATATTGGCAGCAGTGGGTATATTAGTATATACTTATTGTTCCTTAATAGTTGTATGGCATGTTAAGAGTTATGTATACAATATATTTCAAACGTTTAATTTGCACGCTATTGAGGAATATATAGAAAGCAAAAAGAAATAACAAGTACTGTTAACATTTTTATAAGCAGCCTTTCAGGGCTGCTTTTTCAATGCTTGTAATGCTAACGGACATTTAGCTCAGCGGGTCAGAGCAACCGGCTCATAACCGGTCGGTCCTGGGTTCGAATCCCAGAATGTCCATCAAATAAAAAAACAAACGAATGAGAGGTGGTGAGGCTTGGCAAGAGCACCAGATCAGAGAGTAACACAGGCCAAGGCATTATATGATAAAGGCCTGAAATTAATAGACATTGCCAACCAACTGGGAATCCCAGAAGGAACAGTTCGAAGCTGGAAGAACAGATACAATTGGGATTGCAACGTTGCAAAAGAAAAATGCAACGTTGCGAAAAGAAAAGGAGGCCAACCAGATAACAAAAATGCAGAAGGACATGGTGCGCCACCAAAAAATAAGAATGCAGTCAAGACAGGAGAGTTTGAAACTCTCTTTTTTGATACCCTAAATCCAGAAGAACAACAACTGATTGCTATGGTCCAGCCAGATAAAGAACAGCTCCTTCTTCAGGAAATCAGACTTCTCACAGTCCGAGAGCGACGGATGCTGAAGAGAATCGAAGTGTTACGTCAGCTGGAAGAAAAAGAACCAGAAATAGGACCTGATGGAGAGATTATCCCTGCTGGAATGTCAGTAACAGAATATAGTTCCGGTATAGAAAAAGGAAAACCAACAGAATTAAAGAAATACGAGGGGATCCTTGGACAGATTCAGACAATAGAGGATGCTTTAACCAGAGTGCAGGCAAGGCAGCAGAAAGCAATAGAAATGCTTCATAAGTTTGGATATGATGATGCTCGTCTGGAACTTGAAACTATGCGATTTGAATTCGAACTTTTGAAACAGGATGGTCAAAGCGAAGACAATGAGGATGATGGCTTCCTGGATGCTATGAATGCATCAGCAGAATCTATTTGGGGTGATGTGGATGCATGAAAAGATAGTCAAGCTGAGAGAACGCTTGAATAAAATGAAACAGAACCGGTCAGTGAAACAAAATGGCCAGACATTTCATTTTTCTTCATTCTCAAAGAAACAGAAGCAGGTACTTACCTGGTGGTGTAAAAGTTCTCCTGTACATGATATGGATGGGATCATAGCAGACGGGGCAATCCGTTCAGGAAAGACCATAAGCATGTCCTTATCCTTTGTTATGTGGGCTATGAACACATTTACTGGACAGAATTTTGCTATGTGTGGAAAGACAATCGGATCTTTCCGAAGAAACGTATTATTCTGGCTAAAACTAATGCTCCGATCGAGAGGATATTCTGTTACAGATCATAGAGCGGATAACCTTTTAACTATCAGAAAGAATGGAAAAGAAAACTATTTCTACATATTTGGTGGCAAAGATGAACGTTCTCAAGACCTGATCCAAGGTATTACTTTGGCGGGCGTGTTTTTCGACGAAGTTGCACTGATGCCGGAATCCTTTGTGAATCAGGCAACAGGACGTTGTTCAGTAAAAGGAAGTAAGTTCTGGTTTAACTGTAACCCAGATGGACCATACCATTGGTTTAAACTAAACTGGATAGATAAATCCACTGGATATCTGGGCAAGGAACAATCAGACAGAATTAAGCAGAAAGCAGCAGCGGAAGGAAAAGAATCAGGATTAAAAGAAATCCTGTATCTCCACTTCACAATGGATGATAATTTGTCTCTGGATGAAGAGGTAAAAGCCAGATACCGAAAGATGTACGTTGGAGTATTCTTCAAACGTTACATTATGGGTTTGTGGGCGGCAGCAGAAGGCATCATCTATGATATGTTTGACGAAGAGAAGCATGTTCAGAATATTCGCGATTTCTTTCAACTGTTAATCAATGGCAACAGATATGTATCTTGCGATTACGGTACTCAGAATGCCACTGTCTTCCTGCTTTGGAATAAAGGGGTCAATGGGAAATGGTATTGCATCAGGGAGTATTACTATTCCGGAAGAGATAAAGGCAAACAGAAAACAGATTCAGAATATGCAGACGACCTGAAGGAGTGGCTGGATGAAACGAAGATCAAGGCAGTTATCGTGGATCCATCCGCTGCTTCTTTTATTGCAGAGCTTAGAAAACGTGGTTACAAGGTCATAAAGGCAAACAATGATGTACTGGATGGAATCCGTCTGGTAGGAATGCTTCTGAACATGGAACAACTTGTCTTTGCTTCTTCATGCAAGGAAACCATCAAGGAGTTTGCATCCTATATCTGGGATGAGAAAGCCTTGGAACGAGGCGAAGATAAACCAATAAAGCAGCATGATCACGCCATGGACAGCACACGCTATTTCTGTAGCACCATAATCGGTAATAGACTTGCCAAATTAAAAGAAGTAAGGATGTGAGAAGCATGTATACATTTACAATTCCAAGAGAAAGATTCGATGAACTGAATCCAGATAAGCAGATGATCCGGCAGCTGATCAGTAAACATATCAGCATGGTAAGCAGATTAAAAAAGAATATGGCTTACTATGAAGGACAGCATGAGATCCTAAATGATTCAGGACGAGAAAATAAGCTGGTCTGTAATCACGCCAGGGACATCTCAGATACGGCCAGTAGTTATTTCATTGGCAATCCGATATCTTATAAATCAGAAAATGATATTACAGATCTGACAGACGCCCTGGAACTGGCCGGAGCAGATGAAGTAGATGGAGATAATGGCTTGGAACTTTCCATTTACGGTCTTGCCTATGAATATATTTATGTAAAAGAAAATGAAAACTATCTATGCATGAAAAATATTTCAGCAGAAAATACATTTATGGTAAAAGATGACAGCATCGAGGAAAATGAACTCTTTGCTGTCTATTATTATATCCGGAAGGATGATTCTGGAGTTTCAACAGACCATTATATGGCAACGGTAGTGACCCCAAACTATAAATATGAACTGGATATTGAAAATAACAGTACATATCAGGCAACAACAGAACCAGCAATACCACATTATCTGGGAGAAATCCCTATTATTGAATACCTTAATAATAAATTAGCTATTGGCGATTTTGAACTTCAGATTCCACTGATTGATGCCTACAACGTTCTGATGAGCGACCGAGTTACAGATAAAGAACAGTTTATAGATGCGATTTTAGCTATTTATGGAACGCTGCTTGCAGATGAGGAAGTTGAAGATGGGAATGGGGAAAAGAAAGATGGATTAACCGCAGCAATGAAACAGCTGAAAAAGAGAAAAGTCCTGGAAGTACCAGATGGAGCGAAAGCAGAGTATCTGACCAGAACGTTTGATGAATCTGGTGTGGAGATCCTGAAAAAAGCGATAGAACAGGATATTCATAAGTTTTCCCATATTCCCTGTATGACAGATGAAAGCTTCGGCGGAAATGTCTCAGGCGTAGCCATGGAGTTTAAACTGTTGGGCATGGAAAATATCACAAAGATTAAAACGAGATACTACAGAAAAGGTTTAAGAAAACGTATCCGGATATTCTGCAATTTCCTTTCACTGTATGGAAAGAGCGTGGATCCAACAGGAATCACAATGACATTTACCAGAGCCCTGCCAAAGAATCTTCTTGAAATCTCACAGATTGTGTCAAATCTCTGGGGAAAAGTAAGCAGGAAGACACTACTATCACAGGTGCCATTTGTGGACAATGTAGATGATGAACTGAAAGCCCTGGATGAGGAAACAGAAGAGAATCTGAAACGGCAGCAGGAGATGTTTGGAATGCAGGGAAACACCCCTCCAGATCAGACTGAAAAAGAGGAAGAAGAGAAAACATCTGATAAGAAAAAGGATAATGTAGATGAAGAATGATTCCTATTGGAAAAACAGAGCTGCCTGGGATATGTACCATCGAATGGAAGATGCGGAAGAAACAGCGGATCTGATAGTAAAGGTGTATAGAAATGTTTCCATGCTGCTAACCAATAAGGCGAAAGACATTTTTGAAAAATATATGACTAAGTATGGACTGTCAGAAACACAAGCGTGGAATCTTCTGAACACTTTACAGGACCAGACATCTTTAGAAGAATTAATGAATGCTTTGAAAAATAAGGATTCAGATAAAACAAAGCAGCAGCTTCTTCAGGAACTGGAAGCCCCGGCATACAGAGCCAGAATGGAACGACTGAAGGACCTTTTACAGCAGGTAGATACAATTATGCAGGAAACATACCAGCAGGAACAGCTATTTGATACCAGCTTCTTTCGAAATCTCTGCGAAGATGTTTATTATCGCTCTATCTACAATGTCCAGAAGCAGACAGGACTTAGATTCAGCTTTTCTAATATCAGTAAAAAACAGGTGGAACAAGTACTTTATATGAATTGGTCGGGAAGACATTATTCCCAGCGTATCTGGAAGAACACACAGGACCTTTCCAAAACATTAAAGCAGGAATTACTTGTAAGCTTATTGACTGGCAGAACAGACCGCGAAACTTCGGAAGTGATCATGAACCGTTGTGGAGCAGGAGCCATGCAGGCCAGGCGACTGGTACGAACAGAGAGCTGTTTTTTATCCGGAGAGCTGACAGCAAGATCTTATGAGGAATGCGGAATAGAAAAATACCGTTACCTTGCAACCCTTGACCTCAGGACAAGCGAGATTTGTCGGAGTCTGGATGGAAAGATATTTTTCTTAAAAGACCGCAAGGTTGGGAAAAACTATCCGCCCATGCATCCGTGGTGCCGTTCTACAACCGTTAGCGTCATAAATGAAGATATCCTAAAGAATATGAAACGAAGCGCCTATAACCCGAAAACAGGGCACATAGAGACAGTTCCAGCAACTATGACATATGAAAAGTGGTATGAAAAATATGTGAAAGGTGATGCAAAGGCGGAGGCAGAAGAAAAATCCGTCAAGAATAAACATTCTGACAGAGAACAATACGATAGATATAAAGAGCTTCTTGGAAAGGACGTGCCGAAAAGCTTTGCGGATTTCCAGGAAATGAAGTATAATGAACCTGAGAAATGGAGATTTATGAAGCTTGATTATCAGAGAAGAAATGATTTGCTACAGCATCCGGAATTGAAACTGCCAAATGCAGAGAAAGCAATGGCTACAGATGCAAAATTTGAAAAGTATTTGTTTGGAGGCACGCATCCGGAAGGACTGGCAAAGGGAAAGGCTTTTTCTGATAGACTTGGATATGATGCTGAGAATTGGAACAAGTTAAAACAGGTGATTATAGAAAAAGCTCCAAAGTATCCAGTCACCAGCAAAGGAGTAAACGGGTACGGAAAGCATATGTATGAACAGAAAATCATATTAAATGGTCTGAAGGAAAAGCCGGCAAATGTTATTGTCGGGTGGTCTGCTGATGAAAATAGCGTAATGATGGCAAGTGCCTATATTAAAGAGGTGAAGTAGATGGAAGTAAAAGAATTCGATACAGTAATTCTGAAAGATGGAAGAAAAGGAAGCATTATGGAAGTGTTTCCCAATGGATCCCTGATCATAGACGTAGGCAGCTCACCAGAAGATTGGGAAACATTGTACGATAAAACAATAGATGATATAGAAAAAGTTATAGGATAACCACCAGTCAGAAACGACAGGTGGTTTTTGTGACTATTAAAAAACTCTTGACTTTTTGAGTACACGATATTATATTTATTGTGTACTCAAAAAGTGAGGTGAGAATATGAGTCCAAGGACTGGCAGACCTAAAAGTATTAATCCGAAATCAGAACAGATTAAGATTCGAGCAACTAAGCAGGATAAAGCATTGCTAGAAGAATGTTGCATATTAACTGGAAAAACGCAATATGAAGTTGTTATGGAAGGTATCAAAAAGGTTTATGCCGAAAACACAAAGAAATAAGAAGTTGCCCCGCTACCAACGAAAACAACTTCTTATACACTGAGGAATAACCTCTGAAAATATTATAACATTTAGAGGGTATTCCTTGCAATCATAATTTTGAAAGTGAGGAATAAACACAAAATGAATAGTTTAAAAATAACAGAATATCATGGCATCAGAGTATTAACTTCTGCACAAGTGGCACAAATGTATGAAACAGATACAAAAACAATATCTTATAATTTTTCGTATAATAAGAAAAAATATACAGAGGGGAAGCATTACATCAAGCTTGAAGGAAACGAATTAAAGCAGTTTAAAGCCAGTCGGGAAATTCCAGATTGCCATAAATTCAGTGCTCATTTATATTTATGGACAGAAAAAGGAGCACTTCTTCTTGCAAAATCCATTAATACTGATAAAGCCTGGAAATCATATGAGTATCTGGTAGATTTCTATTTCAGAACGAAAGAGAATGAGCCGGAAATTTCAGAAAAGAAAGAAGTTATTCCAACTCAGACCAAAACAGAATCAGTCAAAAAGAAAATATCCATACCAGATATGGAAGAACCGATATTCGTGTTTAAGAATTTGCTGGCTTTGGCAGAAGAACAGGGAATTGTATTAAAACTCAAGAGAATTGAAGGATATGGGAGTGTACTTAAGGGTAATCGTATTGCAATTTGTGAGAATCAGATGTTTGAAAAAGTTGTATATGAAGCAGCATATGAACTTGCACATTATTTTATTCATCACAATCAAGGCAATATGATAACCAGCCCATTAGAAAAAGATTATAACGAACAGGCAGAGCGTGCCGCATTTATGATGATCCGAATGCTGGATATTAAGGCAAAACAGAAATATTGATTATTAGAAGAGCTTGGAAACAGGCTCTTTTTAATATGTAAATTTGCGCCGGCGCAACTGAGAGGAGGTGAAGGAAGTGAAAGTAAAATGCATTAAACGTTACAGTGATGTTCGATTGAACAAAATTATTGAAGCAGGAACTGTTCTGGAAGTAGAAAAAGCCAGGGCAGAGCACCTGATTCATGAAGGCGTTGCAGAGATCACAAAAGAATCTGAAAAGCTCACAGACAAAGGAAAGGAATAGGTGATCCGAATATCTCCCTCTGGGACGCGGGGTGAAGCGTCTTATTTTTGTGTCTTTTTCCGCCAGACGTTAAAGAAGCGAGTCACTCCAAAAACTGAATGGCCCGGGCGTGAAAACGAATAGGCTGGGCAGAAAGGACAGAACATGAGAAACAGATTAGTAAAAGCAATGTGCAGAGTACCCATGAACCTGCAGTTATTTGCAGAAGGAGATGGCGCTGGAACCGCAGATGGCGGAAATGGCGGTGGCTCTGAAGGAGATGACAATTCAGGTGCTAATGGGGAAGACACCCCTCCATCTTTTGATGATTTTCTGAAAACAGGTGATAATCAGGCGGAATTTGACCGCAGACTGCAGAAAGCTATCAACACTGCCGTTACCAATGAGCAGAAAAAATGGCAGGCAATGACAGATGATAAACTTTCTGAAGCAGAAAAGCTTGCAAAGATGACTGAGGAAGAAAAAACAAAATACTTGCAGCAGAAAAGAGAAAAAAATCTGACAGACAGAGAGGCGGCTGTTACCAGAAAAGAACTGATGGCTGAGGCTAAAAATACATTAGCTAGTGATAATCTTCCGGTAGAACTTGCAGAAGTCCTGGATTATACGGATGCAGATTCCTGTATGAAATCTATGGAAAAAGTCAAAAACGCTTTTCAGAAAGCTGTAGAGGCAGCAGTGGAAGAAAAGTTAAAAGGTGGAAAGCCGCAAAAGAAAGCCCCGGAAACAGATACACAGAAAGCTCTTGAGCAGCAGGTCTACAATGCTATGATGGGCAAATATTAAAGGAGAGTGAACACATATGGCAATTAATACATTAGCAACAGCAACATTATTCCAGACTACTCTTGATAAGATTGCGGTACAGGAAGCAACCACCGGCTGGATGGATGCCAATGCCGGACAGGTACTCTATAACGGTGGATCAGAGGTTAAAATCCCGAAAATGAATGTACAGGGAATGGGAGATTATGATCGAGATAACGGATATCAGAGAGGATCTGTTACTCTGGAATACGAAACCAGAAAAATGACTCAGGACCGCGGACGCCTGTTCCAGCTTGACCCTATGGACATTAACGAAGCTAATTTTATCCCGACAGCTTCAGCAGTTATGGGAGAATTTCAGAGAACACAGGTTATTCCGGAAATTGATGCATATCGTATTTCTAAGATCGCAACAGAAACAATTACAGCAAATAAAGCAGGAATGATCGGATATTCTTATGTCCCGGGAACAACGGGAACCTCTGCCCTGCGTAAAGTGAAAGAAGGCATCAAGGCGATTAGAGAAAACTATAACGGTCCGCTTGTATGCCAGGCAACACCAGATTTTATCATGGAGTTGGAATTAGAGCTTGCAGGAAAGATTACAGCAGTAACCTTTTCTAAAGGCGGCATTCAGACACAGGTACCGTCTGTAGACGGTGTACCGCTGGTTTCTACACCATCTAACCGTATGTATACTACAATTAAAATTAATGATGGAAAGACTGGTGGACAGGAGAAAGGTGGATATGAGAAAGGTGCTACAGCCAAGAATTTGAATTTCTTTATCTGCCCGACAACAACACCGATTGCAGTAACAAAGCAGGATATCATGCGTATTTTCAGCCCGGAAATCAATCAGAAACTGAACGCATGGCAGATGGATTACCGTCGTTTCCATGATATCTGGGTTCTGGATAATAAGCTGGATTCTATTTATCTGAGCATTCAGGAGGCAGAGTGATGAGACTGATCAGAAAAAATGTTGAGCGGGAGGCAGATGGAGCAGTAGCTGAAAAATTGTTGAATGATGGATTCGAACCGGTAGAAAGCCTGCCAAAGGAAACAATACCGGAACCGCTCGAAGAGAAAAATATCGAAGAAATGACAGTGGAAGAATTAAAAATGTTAGCAAAGAAAAGAGGACTTACTGGAATTTCTTCTTTGTCCAAACAGGACCTTATCGATATTCTGAAAGGGTGATTATATGGCAGAAGCCAGAGATATTGAAAGAGTAAAACTCCTGACAGGCGAGACGAATGAAAACCTGATCGAAGCTTATCTGGAAGAAGCTGCCGACTTTGTAAAAAGCTACACAAATCGGAGTGTGATTATTACACCGTTAGAAAAAGCAGTGCGGGATCTTGCTGTTATTGCCCTGAATCGGATGGGAACAGAAGGGGAAACTTCCAGAAGCGAGGGAGGGGAAAACTATTCATTTGAAACAGCTCCCAAACAGGTTTACGACATTATGAACCGGTACCGGCTTGCAAGAACAGGAGGGATAACCTTTGAGAATGCGAAGAAACAGGATTGAAACATATTACCACAGAAAGAGGATCATAAAAAAAGATTCTGAAGGCAGTACCAGCGAAGAGTATGGTGCTGCCTCTTCTATTTCCGGAGAGTCATGGCCTGCATCCGGAAAAGTCCAGGCACAGCAATATGGTCAGCGCCTGAACTACATACGGAATGTCAGGATTAATGGGAAATATGTCAGTCATCCAGATGATAAAGGCAATGTTCATTTTATCCTGGAAGATGGAACAGATATCCAGGAGCTTGACGGAATTCACTTATATACGGTCAAAGATCAGAAACCAGACTATAAGATCATTGCTATTAAACCGTATCGTTTCCTGACACTGGAGGTGGAACGAATATGAGTGTAAGTGGTATTGAAGAATTAGAGCATAAATTAAAAACGATGTCAGATCCAAATCTCAAACAGGCGGTATCTACTGGAATCCAGATAGTAAGATCGGCAGCAGTCATGAACTGCCATGTGGATATGGGCGAACTGAGGCAAAGTATTTATGCAGAGGTTTCGGAGCAGGATAGGAAAGTCATTGGAACCTGTTGGACGGACAAGGAATATGCACCATACGTAGAATTTGGAACCGGTCCCAAAGGACAGGAAAACCATGCAGGGATTTCTCCAGAAGTTACTCCTGCATATACACAGGCACCCTGGTGGATCCATGAGAGCCAGGTGGATGAAAGAGTCGCGGAGAAATATCACTGGTTTCACATTGATACTCCTAAAGGAAGATTTTATCAATGCACTGGACAACCGGCATATCCGTTTATGTATCCGGCATTAAAAGATAATGAGGATATCATCTTGAAAGAAATAAGAGCAAATATGGAGAGAAAATGAAAAATATAAAAGATAAGGTGTATGAAGCACTTCTGACGGTTTCAAAACATGTATCAGATTCTTACCCCGGTACATGGGCGGAAGATGCGACCATTCAGTATGTGGAAGAACAGAACAATGTATATGAAGCGTCCAGCTCAGAAAATGGTTTACAGGAAGACAAAGCTTTTGTCAGGTACCGGATTGATATCTGGGACAGAAAGAGCACGTCAACAACAACACTTGCCGTGGATGAGGCAATGAAGAAGACTGGATTAAAACGAACTGAATGTGCAGATATCCTGGACCCGTCGGGGATGAAGCATAAGCAGATGCGTTATGAGGGCATCATTGCGATGGATTCAGAAGAAGTTTATTGGACATAAAAAAGGAGGAATGAAAGATGTTAGCAAACGGAACAACCCTGGGATACAGGGAACATACGGATTCAACAAGTGCAGCTTATACAGATCTTCCGGGATTGAAGGAGATTCCGGAACTTGGTGTGGATATCGACAAGGAAGAAAATACTTGTCTTACAGACCCACATAAGATGTATGAGATCGGGATTGGTGATCTCCCAGATATCGTATACAAATTCAAATATGATAATACAAAAGCAGAAAGTCCTTACCGCGTGATGAGAAAAGCAGCGGATGACAAAAAAGTACTGGATTTCCAGGAAAAAACGAAAGATGGTACAGTCACTGAGTTTACCGCACAGGTAGCTGTAAAACGTACAGGCGGAGCTGTTAATGGTGTGATTGAATTTGAATTAAGCATGGCAGTTCAGTCTGACTTTAAATATACGGACCCAGCGTAAGGAGGAGATAAGAGATGTTAGATTATGAAAATGCAGGACAGGCTCTTGGAGGGCTTGATGACGCAGAGAAAACTGAGGCGGTAAAACCAGAAGAATCAAAAAAGAAAAGACAGCCATTTGCTTACTGGAAGGTCGGAGAAAGAGAATTTCGTCTGAAATTAAAGGCGGGCACGATTGAGAAACTGGAAAATAAATACCGTCAGAACCTCATGAATATGATTGATGATATTCCGCCGCTTTCTGTAATGCTTACCATTATCCAGGCGGCAATGGAACCATGGGAACATGGAGTAGATTATAATGATGTAAAGAAACTGTATGATACCTGGATTGAGGAGGGAAACAGCCAGATTGAACTTTATCAGAAAGTCATCATTCCAATCATGGTGGTATCGGGTTTTTTGCCAGAGAAGATGGCAACAGCACTCTTGGAGGCAGTAGAAAACGCCTGATGTCAGATCAGCTTTCTGAGCTATATTTCTATGCTTTAGATTTAGGCATTCCGGCAGAAAAATACTGGGAATTGTCTATAAACGAGATTATAGATAGTATGGACAGTTTACAACGTCAGAGAAAACGAAAAGAAAAGCAGACGATAATGGATAATTTTATCCTGGCAGAGATACTCACTGCGAACTTTTCCACACTGATATCCGGAAAAGGAGATATAAAGCGTCCATGGGAGTATTATCCGGAATTGTTTAAAGAAGAGCAGGAAACTTACCAAAAAGCAGAAGAAGACAGAAAATGGGAAGAGTACAAAGAAAACAGGAGAGCCTATATGGCAGAGTGGAACCGCCGCCGTCATCAGTGAATACGGCGGCTTTAAAGAAAGGAGGTGGAGAACATAGGAGAAGATCTTGCAAAGTTGAAAGTTACGATAGAAGCAGATAGCAGTCCTTTGAAAAGAGAACTGGATAAAAGCCGGCAGGAAGTTAAAAAGAGCACAGAGGCTATCAGGCAGGAAACAGATAAGATAAAGAATCCCTTTCAGAGAATCAAAGATATGGTTAAAGGTTATCAGGTGAAAGCAGGGATCAAAACAGAAACTGCAGATTATAAAGCAGTAAAAGACAATATTGAGAAAACGCAGGCGGTACTTGATAAATATTATGAAAAAAGAGACAAAATGGAAAGCCTTGGTGTTGATCAGGAAAGTCGTTCCTGGAAGTCTCTGGAATACGATATAAAGAATGCTGAGGCAGCAGTAAAAAGATATGAACAATCTAAAGCAAACATGGAGAAAAATGGCACAGATGTTGCAAGACCGGTTTCCATTCCAAAACAAGCACTGAATTTCGGAAAAGGAATCTTATCTGGAACCGGAAAAGTCCTTGGCAGTCTTGGCTCGGGAGCTATCAGTGCTGTGCAAAAAGGCTGGGGAGGACTTACAAATGCGGTAAATCTTTTTAAGAAATCCGTATCAGCAGTTGGGCCTGTAATCAGAAGAACTTCCGGTTTATTTGGTGCATTGATTCAAAAGTTTTCAACTGGTATTCCAGTTATTGGAAAACTGGCAGGAAAAATTAAGGGAATCGGGAAAAGCGCACAAAGCTCCTCAGGAGGTTTAACAGGCGGACTTAAGACAATTCTCAAATATACATTAGGAATTAGGAGTCTGTTTACCTTAACAAATAAGCTACGAAGCGCTTTGGTTGATGGATTTAATAATCTTGCTAAATACGATACCAATACAAATGCAAGCTTATCTATGCTGATGTCATCACTGACTCAACTGAAAAATTCCTTTGCAACCGCTTTTACACCAATTCTTGAAGTTGTAGCACCTATTCTGAATAATCTGATTCAGATGATCATACGTGTGGTTAATTCATTCGGTCAGCTCATGGGGGCATTGACTGGAAAAAGCACGATGGTTACAGCAAAAAAGGTAAATCAGGATTATGCAAAAAGCCTGGATAAAAACACTAAGAGTGCCAATAAGGCATCTAAAGCAGCGGATAAATACAAACGTACGATATTAGGGTTTGACCAGATCAATAAGCTAGATGATAAGACAACAAATGAAAAAGGTTCCTCACTAGGCGGCGTGGATGACATGTTTGAAACGACAGCCATCCAAAGAAAGTATAAAGATCTGGCAAAACTTATCAAGGATTCCTGGAAAAATGCAGATTTTACAGAACTCGGTGCGATTGTAGGAAGGAAACTTAACACCGCATTACAGAGTATTCCATGGAACGATATCCAGAATACTGTAAATAAGATTGCAAAAAGCATTGCAACGTTCCTTAATGGATTTATTGAGGCAACTGACTGGGGGCTGGTAGGCAACACCCTTGCACAGGGGCTAAATACAGCTTTTGGATTTGCTAATACATTTGCTGAGAACTTTCATTGGGGAAGCTTGGGAACTGCAATTGGAAATGGCATCAATGGCGCCTTGAATGGCATTGACTGGGAGCTGATTTATTCCACTGCCAGAAATTGGGGAAGTGGAATCGCAGAGACATTAAATAATGCAATCAGCACAACAGACTGGACACTGGTGGGAACGACTCTTGCAAATGGAATAAATGCAATATTCCTTTATGCAAAATCTTTTGCTGAAACATTTGACTGGAATGGTCTTGGAGTAGCTGCTGGAAATGGAATCAATGGTGCATTGTCATCCTTGGACTGGAATCTGATACGCACTACAGTGTCAGAGATTACAACAGGGATTGTAAATACATTGAATTCTTTTATATCTACAACAGACTGGGGATTAGTCGGAAAAAGTTTTGCACAAGGAATTAATACAATTATTGATTTTGCTTACGCAGCGGTAACAACCTTTAACTGGAAACAGTTTGGGATGGCAGTTGCTGATTTTCTTAATCAGTCTATAGAAACTATAGACTGGGCAAAAGCCGGACAGACTATTTCGAATGCAGCAAAGGGAATCTTGGATTTCTTTATTCAAGGTGTTGAAAATACAGATTGGAAACGTCTTGGTGAAAAAGTTGCAGAATTCCTGATTAATATTGATTGGAATGGTGTTGTAAGTCGACTGTTTGAAGCGATAGGAGCAGCATTCGGGGGATTGGCCGCATTTATTGGAGGTCTTTTCGGAGATGCGGTAAATAGTGCCAAGCAGTATATCATCGATCATTTTACAGAGGCTGGAAAATTCACATGGGAAGGCTTTTTAAATGGTATCAAAGATGTAGTAGTTGGAATTGGCTCTTGGATCAAAGAACATGTTTTTCAACCGTTTATCGATGGATTTAAAAATGCATTCGGAATCCATTCACCATCTACTGTTATGGCAGAAATGGGACAGTACCTGATGCAGGGACTGCAGGAAGGCATCAAAGGTCTGGTTGGCGGTGTTGTTGATATATTTGAAGGAATCAGAGATACCATAGGAGATGTCTGGGATACGATAACAAAAGCTGCCTCTACTGCATGGAATGGAATTTCAACGACAGTTAGTGGAGCCTGGGACGGATTAAAGACAACAGCTACCGAGAAGTTTGATTCGATCAAAGATACTGTATCAGGAACCTGGGAGGATATAAAGACAGGAGCTTCAACTATTTGGGAAAAAATCACCAAAACAGTAGGAGGAGTCTGGGATGATCTTACGGGGAAATCCAAAAGAGATTTTCCATCGATTTCGGGAGACGCCAAGGGTGCTTTTGAAGAAGTCAATAAAACTTCAGAGAAAGAATGGAAAGCTTCAGCAAAATCAGTTACTACGGCGTTGAAGGATATGAAGGGAGATACATGGGATACAATGAAAACTGTGTATTTGTATATCAAACGCTATTGGGGTTATGTGTCAAAAGAAACAAATAAAACATGGATCAAGGCAGCCGAGAAAGTGGCTGATGAGATTAAAAACATGGTTACCAGCACTGAACAGGGAACAAACAGAATTGCACAGGAGTTTTCCGGACTGGGAACCAAGATACAGAATAGCATTGGAAACCTTTACAATATTGGTTATAATGCGGCAATGTCATTTGCAAATGGATTCCGTTCCGTACATATTCCGGTACCAAGTCTCTATATATCCTCGTGGAATACTCACAGGCTTTATAATGGTGGATGGTTTCAGACTCCGAATTTTAGCGTAAACTGGTATGCTAATGGTGGCTTTCCGAATATAGGAGAATTGTTCATGGCTCGTGAGAATGGTCCGGAGCTGGTTGGACGTATGGGAAACAAAAGCGCGGTAGCCAATAATGGACAGATTGTAGATGGTATCAGGGCTGGCGTATTTGAAGGTATGGTAAACGCATTAGAGAGCTTTAGCAATAATGGAAATGGACAGAAGATGGAAGTGCATGTCCATTTAGAGGGAGATTCTAAGAAACTTTTCAAGATGGTACGACAGGAAGGACAACAGTATCAAAGATCAACAGGGAAACCCGTATTTAGTTAGGAGGCGAGGCATTGGCAAAATTTGATTCAGGGCCAGGAGATGACTTGATTATTAACGGAGTGACAATGCCCACTCCGAAATTAAATGGGCTTACAATATCAAAAGAAAAGGTATGGTCCAAGAATACGGGACGTGCCGCTAATGCGGAAATGATAGGAGATGTTCTTGCGATAAAATATACCTTGAAATGTACCTGGCCACCATTGACCAGAGAGCAGGTTGCAGTTATTGATACTGCTATAACACCTGCTTTTTTTAATGTTACATTTACAGATCCAGGAAGCAATACGCGTGTAACAAAGAAATTTTATGCTGGTACACCAATTTATCCGGTCTACACCTATGTGAAAGGCGTTAAGACCTACCAGGGGACTGGCGTTGACTTGATTCAGAAATAGGAGGAAAAGAAACATGGCAGCAGAACTGACAATTAATAAGAGCTTAACAGCAAATGGAACGATTAAGGTAGAAGACAAGATTGCAATGAGTCTCTTTGCGGAGATTTCCACAAACGGCGGGAACGACAGGATTACCCAGTCCATTCAGGATAAGGATGCTTTCAATAAGAACAAAAAAGAGATTCGCGCGCAGGTAGCAGCATTCCAGGAGACCGTATGGGAAATGCAGGACTCTATTTCAGAGGAACAGACAGACAATACAACAGAGGAGGAACCGACAGATGAAACTCAGAAATAGTCAGATCCTTTCATTCCTGAATACTTATGCTGAAATGAAAATAAAGAAACTTCCTGTAAAACTGGGATATGCAGTAAAAAAGAACGTATCTGCAGTTAGACCGGCATCCGAAGCCTATTCTGCAGAAAGAGAGGATATACTGAGCCGATATGCACAGAAAGATGAAAACGGACAGTATCTGGTAAATGATGACTGCTATGTAATCCCAGATCAGGAAGGATACGCAGAAGATATCGAAGAACTTCTGAAGATCGAAACAGAAGTGGAGATCCAGAAAGTTACGGTTGATATCCTGGAAAAATGTGATGATCCCAGATATGATGCACTGACTATAGAAGAGCTGACAGCTCTGGAATTCATGACAGAGTAAAGGAGGTACCTGTATGTATCAGTCAACAGAAGCCTTTGGAAACCTGATACAGCAGGATTCCCGAACATTCAAGAGTCTGATCACATATGACGATATCAGTATTACAGATGCAAAAAGCATCAAGTTTACGGGCGGTTCTGAAGGAGAAGATGATTTTTCCCTGGGATCTGTCATATCGCAGTATGTAACCGTAACAATCCCGGATTGCGCCGGCGCAATTGAAAACCATGAATTCCTTCTACAACTTGGTATGGACGTGGATGGGCTGACAGAATACATTCCGATTGGATATTTTACGGCTGGAAAGCCCAAAAAGACAGAAGACCAGATCGAATTTACGGCTTATGACCGTATGATGAAGCTGGAAATGCCTTTTTCCTCCAGCCTTCCGGATAATACGGATACAGTATCAATATTGAAACGTATTACAGAAATCACACGTGTATCAGTAGCAACAGATGGACTGGATGCAATAGCAATGGCAAATCCTAAGGGATACTCCTGCCGTGAGGTTCTTTCCTATGTGGCACAGATGTATGGCGGATTTGCCATCTGTAACCGGCAGGGACAGATAGAGATACATACTTATATAGACAGCGATTACAAAGCTGGAACAGGGCGTTACTGGGACAATTTCGAACACAATGAATATCTGTTTAGCATAGAGAAACTGACCTGCTATACAGGAAAGGACGAAGAGGGAAACAGCAGTTCCATATCAGCTGGAAGCGGAGAAAGAACAGTAAGCTTTTCCAATCCTTTTATGACAGAAGAGGCATTGAACAATATCTTTTCTGCCCTTAGCAGGTTTTCTTATATGCCGGGTAATCTGAAACTTCTGGGAGATCCGCGTCTGGATCCCTGGGATATCATAACAGTAGAGGACCTGAACGGAGATTCCTATAAAGTTCCGGTCATGAAAATGGAGTGGGAATATGACGGCGGTCTGACTCATACGATCGAGGCGGTTGGCTTATCTGAAGAAGAGACCAATACAGATTATAAAGGACCGCAGACAAAAGAAATGGACCGCTACTATGCCCAGCTGGTAATGATAGACCATGCAATGATCAATAAGCTGGATGTAGATACAGCCAAGATCACATATGCTACAATCACTAATCTGAACGCAACAAATGCAAATATCGAGAAATTAAACGCGGATATAGGAAACTTCAGGGACCTGACGGCTACTCAGTTTAAAGCGGCCAATGCAAAGATAGACATTCTGGATGGTAATTATGCCAATATCAGGACACTTCTTTCCGGAAATGCTGGAGTGGGGGATCTACAGAATATTCACCTGACTTCTCAGAATGCGGTGATCGATTCGGCGCTGATCCGGAATGCAGTAATGCAGACGGTCACGATATCCGATCTTTTGGCGGGAACTATTTCTACGGATAAATTTACGATCGTCTCAGATGATGGCGGGATCCAGATACAGGGAGCCACCCAGCAGTGGAAGGATGCCAACGGCGTGGTGAGACTGCAGGCAGGAAAAGATGCATCCGGGAACTTTACTTTTGCACTGTTCGATGAGACTGGAAAAGGGATTTTGATTGATGCAGCCGGCGTTCAAAAAGGCGCAATCGCAGATGGCGTTGTAGTAGACAGCATGGTTTCAGACAATGCGAATATCGCAGCTTCCAAGCTGGACATTGACAGCTTGTTTAAGGAGATCAATAACAGTGCCCAGGTGATCAAGAGCAGCCGGATCTGGTTTGATGATTCCGGACAGAATCTGAACCAGGCATACTCTCAGATCAGCAAAAATATTACTACCGTGCAGGAAACTGCCAATAGTGCCACCGGCACTGCAAAGGCTGCCAGCGATACTGCAGACTCTGCGGCAGATACAGCCAGAAAAGCACTGGATACATTATCCGGGATCAGTACACTGGATGCGATCGGAGCATTACTTGATAATGATGCGCATGTAGTTCATACGAATCCGGATGGAACCGGCGGGGATTATAGCACCTGCCATACAACCATGAAAGTATATCTGGGAGATACAGACGTTTCAGACCACATTGACGCAATGAGGGTAACAGTTTCAGAAGGAATCACTGGTACCTGGAATGCCAGAACCCGGACCTATCAGGTAACAGACATGACCACTGACAGCGGTTATGTAGATATCGAAGCACAATACGGCCTGGAATCAAAAGCCCTGCAGCTCGGTGATGAAATATTAGTGATTGGCGAAAAGATCCTGACGATAAAAAATAATGGTGTCTGGATCAAAAAACGTTTTTCTATCAGCAAGTCAAAAGATGGAAAGATCGGTATTTCTTATAATATTCAGACCAGCACATTGGTTCTGAGAAAACAAAAGGATGGAAAAACACTTTTGCCATCCAGTGTGACTTTCTCGGCATATAAAAATGACAATGGTCTGATAAGCAGCTATGCAGGGATTTTCCAGATAGAAGAATCCAAAGATTCCGGAAAAACCTATAACATTACCTATGGTTCTTCTGGAACAGAAACATTGAAAATATACACACCGACAGGACCTGATGTAAATCTGATTCGCTGTACTCTTTATGATACGACAGGAGTGCAGATGCTTGACACCCAGACAGTAGCAATCATTGCAGATGCAGCGGGATTGGCAGAAGATATCAAAAAAGCCCAGGATACTGCAGATGAAGCAAAAGAGGCAATAACAACCACCAATAATAAGGTGGCAGATATCCAAACAGGAATAGATGGCATCAAAGCAAACCTGTCAGAAGTAACGACAGACCTTCATGGCCTGACAAACAATTCCCTGATCTATAATGCCAGATACCATGATAACGGAGATGGGACCACAACATTAACAGCAGTGGTATACAAAGACGGCAGAGAAGTAACAAAAGAATACCCTTCCACCTGGTATAGCTGGACCAGAAAGACAGAAAGCGGCGAAACCTTCCTGGGATATGGCTATACGATCACCGTAAATAATGAAAATTACATATTTGGCGGTGTTGTAGTCGGACGATTCGAAACCTATAAACAGCAACTATTAACAGTAAGCATCGGAGCTCTCACCCTGAGTGGAAAAGCTCTCTGCTTCAGCACAGATGCATAAGGCACATGCCAGAAAGGAAACACTATGTCATTACCAGAAGAAAGCGTAGCAGCCAACACCCTCCCGGAAGTAACAACCATCCCAACTGGAAAAAAACTCATCTTCACCGATCCAGACACCAACGAAGGTGGGATTATCACCTTAGAAAACCTCTCAAAACAGATATTACAAAATCTGACCTCCCAGACATTCACTCTGGATCAGGGAAATCTGACACTTTTGCAGGCTTTAAACCAATTAAATAGTAACACCTCAAAGCTTGCCTTGAAAGAAAACGTGACCGATATACAGG
>ERZ791842.686-NODE-686-length-26234-cov-5.50071_pt1 | contig 26234 bp, 30 predicted proteins | sample MGYA00509944_ERZ791842 | MGnify/ENA primary metagenome ERZ791842 (study PRJEB30046, sample SAMN00715263) | human gut metagenome | study: EMG produced TPA metagenomics assembly of the A metagenome-wide association study of gut microbiota in type 2...
CTGTAAAGATTGCCATTGCAATATCCTGTCCGGTACCGCAGGTGCAGGTGGCAAATACATAGATTGCACAGATTACGATGCTTATTCCGCCAAGAATAAGAGGAATATATTTGTCTCTTACTGCCTGCGCCTGTTTAAGTGCCATTCCTGTAAAATACAGTACAATTGCAACTACGATAAGTTCCGGTTTTACATAATTTGTGATCTGTTCCATATTCATTCTCCTTTTTGCTTGATATGTAATTCATCAATTTCCTGTTTCATTTTGGTTACCATACCATTTCCACCCAGCGCATGATAGGCGTCGTACATTTCACAAAAGTTCTGGTACGCATACGATGGAATATTTCCGAACTTCGTATACTTTGCATGATACTCTATCATCTGCACGCGGAGCAGGAGCATGGTTCCCTTACTATTTGCATCCCGGTCTTTTTTCTGATTCTTCAAAAGCCAGACAATATACCCTAAAAGAACCGGTAATACAATAGTATATGTCTGCATGAGTATTTCTTTCACTGTTTCACTCTTTCTCCGGCAGTTGCGCCGGCGCAATTTTAAAACGGCAATATGTCTTTTAATGGCTCTGCTCTTATATTCTCTGGCAGTTCATCATCGTCGGTATCTGCGTATCGGCGGCAGTTGTATTCTGCGATATCTACATCCTTTTCAATATCTTCAAGGCTTTTATCGCTCTCGCCTTTTATGATCAGAATCAAGTCGAAGATGATGGACCAGAGCTTACTTATGATCTGTAATTTTGTCATTTATCGTCATCCTCTCTGCTTGCCTGGAGGATGCACATAAGCAAGACTCCTGTGACTCCACCGGCGAAGTACATTAATATATCTATAAAGATGCTCATGGATTCTCCTCTACGTTTTCTTTATTATCTTCCTCCAAAAGCTTTCTTGTTGCTTCTCTCCATCTTTCCGGAACTTCATCAAGTGTCATGATTCCATCTTTAATCCTATTTTTGAAAATTTTCGCCATTGGATTTATCTTCATTTCTGTTTCCTCCTTATCCTTCTGCTATGATTCCTGCAAGTTCTACCAGTGCATCATCCTGATCAGATATCATTGATGCCAGTTCGATCAGCGCGTCCTGGATTTCATCTATCGTCAATTTTGATGATAATGCGGCGTCTGTTCTCATTTTTTCTGTTATGTCATTTTTCTTGATTAGCATAATCTTCCAGCTCCCTTCTGAACAACTTATTAAAGTATCTGTCTAACTTAACAACTCCAGAACGACTTCCTTTCTTCATAGCCGCTCTGACGCACTCATAATGTTCCAGTACCTGCTGGAAGGCAACCTTTGATTTCTTCATCCTTCTCAGTTTCCGCTTCTCGTTATTCAACTTGCTTTTGATTCTTTTCATCGTGATCTTGCCGGTTGGATGCTTTAGAAAAGTAAATCCGAGAAACTTTATTGGATTCTTTACAGGCTGAATGTAAGTTTTATTCTTTGACAGCTTTAAATGTAATCTTTCACATTCGCTTTCTATCAATTTTAACATCTGCTCACATTCACTTTTTGTTCCGATATATCTGAAATCGTCCATATATCTCTCGTATGAGCCATTATCAAGCATGTGATCGAGTTTATTCAGAAACGATACCGCTGACAGCTGATTGATCTCACTCCCAAGTCCAATGCCTGTCTGTTGACCGTTCGAATTAATCACATCTGTATAATATCTGAAAGCCCATGTATCGAATATATACTGGTTCATTTCTTTTAATAAATCTTCATGCGCAATCGAATCGAAATATCCCTTCAAGTCTGCGCATATACAATAATCATCCATGCGTGCATTCCTCAGAATACTTTTAAAGGCTTCTCTTGCGTTGTCTACGCCTTTTCCTTTTATACATGCAAAATTGTTGCTTATCAGCTTTGGAATTACGTCTACATACATGAAGTTCACCACGAAACTTGCCTGTGGGATTCTGTCTATATATTTTGTTGATGTTACAATCCTGTATTTAGGGTCAAAGATTTCAAATTTCTCGCCTTTCTGCGTATGATAGCTTCCGTCCATCAGAGAACGGTGGAGTTCATACGTCTTACTTAAGACATACATATGAAATCTGGATACAGAGTTCTTGTATCCGACGCTTCTGTGGCATCTATGTTCTGCCAGAAGCAAATTTGTAAATTTACACACGGTCTCTTGCACCGCGGTTTCTGTTTGGCTTTCGCCGGGATATACGTTCCTTACAGTTGCATTACCATGCATAGTTTCTTCCTTTCTAGGACTACTTCTATAAAATATTACGTTGCATAAAGTTAACGCACCGTAATCGGGCGCGAAGCGGTTGCCATTGTTCGCATTATTGTTGTCGTTCGCACCAGAGGGCGCCACTAGCCTTGCGTTGTTCGAGTTGTTGGCGTTCGCAGAGCGGCTCCACCCGGAGAAATTTACAACATATACCCCATGATTTTATTTGATTTCTGCTCTTTTACGGGCAGTTGCATCTTTCCATGAGACTAGGCTTTTTCTTGTCTCTACTAGCAAATATATCCAGTATGAAATGGTCGAGTCTGCAAATGGTTTATGGAAATGCAACACCCTGATACAATGCTCTATCCGGTAGGTTTGAGCGATTGCCACTCTTTGTAACCTTATCCGCTCATTAAAATTCATCATCCTTTCTTCTCTATTCAGATTATTTCCTACATAATATCCGTTTGCTTCAAGAACTATGGCTCCTATACCTATCAAAGTCTTTACAATAAACTCACCTATCTGGTTATACCTCTGCGGAACATGGTGGTTATTATCGTGCAGGATGCCATTTTTGTCTCGCTTTTGCTTGGGTTTGCATACGCTCATGGAGTAGTCCGTTAATTTCAGTAATTTGTTGTATGCATCCAATTCGACATTTGTAGGAGTTCGTTTCTCTTTTAACTGCATTGGTTACCTCTCATACGGCAGAAGCTCACGCTTCCGCCGATTTAGTTGATTCTCGATGGTCGGCTATGCCAATTATGTAAGCGGGCGCGAAGCGGTAGCCATTGCCCGCACTACCGCTGCCGCTCGCACCAGAGGGCGCCACTAGCCTCGCGCCGTACGAGTCGCTGGCGGTCGCAGAGCGGCTCCACCTATAATCCTGCGGAGTTCCACCTACCTGACGAGCTTTAGCGCGTGATGCAATAGCATCATTAGTAAGCTGATTATTTGTGTATGTGCCATAAAGCTTCGTAATCTGTCCTTCATCTGTCTGTATGCTGAATGACATTTCTTTCATGCTGAGCAATGTTGCAACATCTTCACAGGTATACAGCTGATATCTTGTAAACTCGTCATTCATACCGTGTTCCAGAGAAACAATGCACGGTTTGATCAGATTTGTAAATCTTGGGTCAAGTCCCCACATGAAGCCTTTCACATTGTACATTCCGTTCAACACATCATTTTTATGTGTGCGGACAGGGTTCATACTCTTTTCACTGCTGTTCATACGCTGTCTCAAGTTCGACACATTCCATTCATTATTTCCGTAGCATACATGACCAAGATTGTTGTATATGATTCCGATAGAATCCATTGACTGATTGACTGTGAAATTCTCAATTGTTCTGATGTCTGTATATTCTTCTCCGGGCTGTGCAACCTGTCCTACGAATTTCACGGTGTCTGAATTGTAGAATGCTTTTGTAGCACAGCAATATGGTTTACAAGTCAGCTCGTATACACCCCTTGCATCTCCGGTTGTCTCTCTGTTGCCTCTGGAATAAAACTGCAACTGGATGTCTCCTGTTTCTTCTGTTGCTACGATATCATTTAAAATTTCAAATACATAATACAGTCTCTTATAATTGCACCACCAGTCGGACGTAGCATTTGCGGTGTTGTATATGTAATACTTTCCTTTCGGAAGTGTGTATCCGGGAGTGATGCAGAGGGCTGATTCTGGATAATCGTAATTAAATGCATCCGGAACATAAGTCTGTTCGACTATAGCAAAATGTTTCACATCCGGGTCTTTTGGGTGAGTTACGTTTGTGCTGGTAGGGTCAAAATCAACGAATGTGTATGACGCCTGCTCATAATTCATTTTCACATAGATCAGATCTGTTTCAGAAGGTGTGCCCTTAACAGCGAAGCCGAAATCACCTGTGTTTATGGCTTCTTCCAGGTACATCCATGAGTTTCCTCTGTATTCAAACACATAGGTATCATCATCAATCCTTCCGACTTTACGAATAAATTTCTGCTCGTCAGATACTTCAAAAGACAAATTTCCATTGCTTGATGTAATTGACAGGGTTTTTATCCGGTTGACCATCAGTTCGTCGCCTGCATTCACGTATTCCTCAATCTTTCCGGAAACCAAGGCTTCTGCCAGTTCGTCATAAGTGTCGATTGACATTTTTTTATTGAGTTCCTTTATTGCAGACTGAATGTTAGTGATACTTCGTGACTGGTTTTCGACATTTTTCTTTACGCTTTCAATAGTGATGCCCATTGATGCAAGTTTCTCGCCTACAGCTGCTGCATCTGCAGCCTTTCCAGATGCACTCAGAGTCTTGTCTGTTCCGGAAAGGTAGTTCCCTGCTTTCTGGTATTTTTTATCAGCTTCCGTGGCTGTAAGATATTCGCCCTTCGGCTGGTAGAGTTCTTCCGCTTCTTTTTTCGTTAAATACGGATCCATATTGACGATCGGTCCCATTGGATCCCATCCATCTGCAGTCTTTACTACATTCATGCCAGCCGCTCCATAGATAGAGTCTGTGGCAATATTGTACATCCAACCTTCCTTTGCGTCCGTTGGAAGATCTTCTGCAGTCTGGACAGTTCCCTTATGCTGTATCGGTTTCCAGTCCCCCATTGATTTTATGTCTTCTGTCAGTTTAACAAGTTTCCCTTTAAGAATTGCGTATACGTCATCTGCTCTCAAGTTTTATCATCTCCTCTCACAGTTTGTACCATTTGTCGGTACTCTTCTCGTATTTGTAGAAGTCTCCTGTATCCAGCATCAGGCAGGAGCTTCCGGTTGACAGGTCTTTGTAGTGGGGAAGCTTATCTACATCCTTGCTTAATCCCTCATAGTTCCTTACTCCCCGGAGCGGGACGTTTGTACATACCAGGCTTCCGAGATCCCATATCTCTTCACCATCTTTGTAAGCCTGTCCGTCTACGAAGCTGCTTCCGTTTGATTTCATTCTGCTTTCCTCCTTTTTTATTTGCGTATAATAAAAGAGCCTGTTACGGCTCTGCTCGAATGTTCATGTTCTGTTTTCCTCCTGATATATCACTATTTATCTGTCCACCATTTATCCGGATTATTATACATGTCAAGTAGCCATCTTTTCATAGCACCCACGCTGCTGAAAAGTCTGGATGGATAATAATAATATTTACCTTCTGGTTCATCACTGCCCGCTATTTTAGGAGAAGTTACATCAAGCACCCCTGCCTGTTTGTCACTATCCTTAAACCAAAACGATTTCTCTTCAAATGCCCCGCCCCATGAGTAAAACGGTACGTTTTCCGGATTGGTATTATAAAGGCTGTATTTTTTTAAGATGTCATCCCAATTTGCAGAATCAGAATACGCGAATTCCGTATCGCCAGTATCCGTTGTAAGTCTCCATGTTGGAACCATTGATGTATCACCATTGTAATATCTCCCTTCCAGCTTGGAATTGTCCACAGCCGCCGCTGTAACCATATATATTCCGTTTACCACCCGCACACAAAATCCATATGCTAAATTAGCATATTGAACTCCATATTTAGATTGTACTGAGAAGCAAACTTCGGCTCTCTTGTACGGTGCAGGGTTTTTAAATCGGGCGTACAGGTCATAGTCAAACCACCATGGATCTTCTTCAACTAAATATTCTTTCTTTCTCCACAAGAGTGTGTCGCCGCCCCATATTTCCTGTATCTCTTTTCCACCGGAATAGAAACCATCTATTTCTCTTCCACCGGAAAAAGCTTTATATTCTATTGCCATTTAACTCTCCTTGTATGTCATGAAAATAGTGTCATTCCTGGTACGAATTGCTGCAGGAAGCTTATCATAATCTTCTTTTTTGATGCGCTTCATACAACGTAATGCTGTCTTTTTTGTAGTGTTTCCAGAAGCAGAAACAGCAGCCGGGGTAAAATCGCTCGTGCCATCCGAGAATCCATAGCTTACCACTGGCATTTCTGATCGGGTGCGGTTTACGGTCGCGGATATCTCAGGTGTATCTTTTCCAAGCTGTCGGCTGTTACTGTTAAAAGGTGCATTATTTGCACTGTAAGTATCAATCAATTGGCTGTTTCCAAGCTTCAAAGTCCTACTCATAATGTAAGAATGTACATACCACTCTAATTCTGTGCCATCTTCCATCTGCTTCGTGTTGCGCAGCTCTATTGTCTGTCCGACTGTATTAAGTGGATTTCCGATAACTTCCACTGTGTAGGCTTGCGCCCTGTAAAACTTTCGCAAATCCAGATTTACAAAAGTACCATAACAGATGTTGATAATCGGCTTTTCTCTGCTGATTCCACCATATTCGTCCGCGTTCCATACATAATCCATCCAGTCCTCATTACCCACAAAGAAGCTGTTACGGTTATAGAAGACATTGTTTTCATACGCTTCCTGTGCAGTTGGTTCGCCAGCCGTGAAGCCAAATACTCTGCTTGGATCTGGATCAGTATAAATCGTATGCGGAAACCATATTCTTCCCTCTTTCGCCCAAAAGCTTTTGAACGTATCAAGATGGACCTCTGCATTATCATAATATTTGTAAATCTTCTTTCCGGAAGTGGTCTCGCCTGTTTCCTGACTGTTTTGGCGAAGCTTTAGGTATTCAAACTTGCCGTCCCTATTCATCCATCCAAAGCGGTCGTTCTGAAGGCACAGGTCTTTTATAACATTAACCGCATTTATTTCATTCGCATTGTTTGTATATGGCACATAAGCATCATCCCAGTGCAGCTTTGTAGATATTTGTTCAATGCCTAAGAATTTAAACAACATATCGCGGAACTGTTTCTGTGTAAGTTTTTTCTTCTTATCGGCAATCTGGCTCTTGTACCATCTTGCAATATCTGTGTTTCTGAGATCATACAGATAGTCGTAGGCTACAATCTTCCTTGTCGAATAGATAGAAGTCCTCTCTGCACTTGCAATCCTGCCTGTGAATACCTTTATCTTTGTTTTATTGCATTCCAGATACACCTCAATCCTTCCTGACGGATATGAGTCTTCATCGGTTCCCCAGAACTGTTTATGACCTGTTTCAAACGACACTTGATTTGAGATGCAACCGCCGAATATAAAATACTGCTCAGAACAGATGGACTCCTGAAGAACAAAAGTATTCGCTTTTATACCGCCATTTTCATGAGTCAGATCCTCAAACTCTCCATCTATCCAGTGTACTGTCACGTAGACTGGCTCTGTATTTTCCTCAGTTTCTCCTATATTGCTGTCAAATGGATTTTTGCCATCGTTTGTTACTTTAATTTGAAAGCTGTCGGAACCAACAAATCTGGTAATGCCGTCAGAAGTCATGTTATAAAATACTGTTATGGTCTTCGACCCTGCTTTTGAACTGTCAAAACCAGATATTGTATAGTCTGTAATTTCTTTTTCACTTCCATCATTCCTTACTTCCACAACAGTTAGCCCTGATGGGTCGAATGTTTCTCCAATTTTATAATAAATCTTGTTTGGATAATGCGAAATTCGGATTCCTTTCAATTCATACACTGTTACTTTGAATGTGGCTGTATAATTTTTATGCGTTACGGAAATTTCTTTCTCGCCAGCAGAAGAACTATCAAGTTTTGATACACTATAATCTGTCAGCTTCCTTGATGTTCCGTCTGTGTATTTGGATATCACTTCGAGACCGGACGCATCGAGACTGTCGTTTGTGTAATATTCTGTCTTTATCGGCGTTTTAGAGACTTCTATCCCAGATACACCAATTACCATGATTGTAAATGTAGTCGTAAACTTATTATAAGTTACTGTTATTGTCTTCTCTCCACCAGATGACATATCTGGACTTGAAAGAGAATAGCCCGCAATTTCTTCTTTAATCCCATCCGTGTATACCTGAGATACAATTATTCCACTGGATAAAAATTCGTCATCTTCATAGTATCTCGTTTTTGTCGGAAGACTTGTTACTTCGATTTTGGCTACATCTACAACCATAATGTCGAATGTGGTCGTGAAGCTCTCGAATGTTACCGTTATACTTTTACTACCGTACGATGTCATATCTGGGGATGACAAGGTATATTTTTTAATCACTCCTGAACTACCATCATCATAGACAACATTAATGATAAGCCCAGAAGATTTAAACGTTTCATTAATCATATACCTAGTTTTATCGGGCAATTGCGCTACTTTGATTCCAACAAGTGATGCAAAATTATATGGTCTATAAGAAATATTCCAATCAAGTCCAGACTCGTCCTGGTGTATGAACGACACCTGTACTGGATTTTCCGGCGTAGCTCCGTTCAATGACAAGTTTGTAGTCTTGCCGTTGCTAGTTAAGCTAGATGTTCCGGCATAGGTGCTTGTAGATGCAGGAGACTGGATTACGTTCAGGTACATATCGCCATTGTTAAATAAGAATAATTCATATTTTATCTGGCTTTCATGTGCTTCAGGGGCTGCAAAATATGTATATCCTTCTACTCGTATTTTAAGAAGTTTTATACCACCGTCTAATGCAGTTTCCATCCTGTAAATATTATGCGTAACTCCATCACGGTTACAAATTTTTAACTGCTCTGAAGATACCCCAAATCCAATCCAGTTGTTTCCGTTAACATAGAGTTTATCTGCGATCACATTGTTGAATCTAAACCAGCTAACGCCATCCAGTATATCTGTCCCATCATCCTGTCCGGAGTTCTCTATTAGTTGCATCCCAGTTAAAGTATTAACGACCTCAGAAAGTTTATACGTTGTTACATCAACGTTGAATGTATCACTTTTATCACCTATAAATACTTTTACAGTTTTTGTCCCAGTCGAACTGAAATCATAACTTAATTCATACAAATCTGTTTCCTGTACAGTTCCATCTTCAAGGGTTATCTGTACAGTTAAATCTGCTTTGGAGATCGTTTCTCCGACATGATAAGTTTTTGATGGATAGTTGACTATTTCAATCTTTAAAACATTATTGATTGCTTCAAATTGGATATTGTTGCTATTTGCATAAGTCTCTGCTGTTGAACCAACATATCCGCGAATTGTCTTTACATAAATCGAGTATTCGCCAATCAGAACAGTTCTGCTCAGAATGGTTAATACTGCGTTTTTATTGTCGATTATGGTTCCTGTTATTTCTTTCAATGACGATGGCAATGTTAATTCTGTCAATCCGCTACAGTTATAGAAACATCCACCTTGCAATGTTTCCAGTCCCTCTGGAAGTAATAATGTTGTAATTAGTGAGCAACCAGAAAAGCAGCTTTGCCCTATTGTCTTTAATGTAGATGGAAGTGACACTTCTGTAACATTTGACATGCCATAAAAGCAAGCTCCAATTAATCCAGTAATACCTTCTTGGACTACGATTTTTTTGACTTGACTAGAGTGATCTCCTTTTCCGTCAAAAATTCCACCGCCAAAATAACTTGGGGTGTCTATATCTTTTGTATCGCCCGTTCCCGAAACCGTTAATAGACCAGTAATCAGGTTAAGCGAAGCTATGGCATCTGTTTCTACATTTGCCCCAATATTTGCAGTAACCGTATCGGATACGTGTACTGTGTATGTGGTGCTTAATCCTCTTACAGTCGCTGTGATAACCTGTTCTCCGGCAATCGTGTTATCAAATCCAGAATATATTAATTCATAAACACTCTCTTCTTCTCCATCATCGTATGTAATAATGCCGTTAGCACTTTCAAAATCATCACCTATATAGTATTCGGTCTTGGCACCATCAATGGTTAACGTAGCGGTAGCTGCGACATATATACTTTTTGTTGTGGCTGCTCCTTTATATGAAATCGTCAGTTCCTTTGTGCCGGGAGTAGCGCTGTCAAATCCAGAAACATCAAATCCAGAAGTCAATGTTTCATTCTTTCCACTATCCCATACTGCCGTTACGGAATATATCTCTAGTGTTTCATTTAGAAGATAATGATCGCGAAGATTGAACTTTGTAAGTTCTAAGACTGTATCCTCTTTTACAGTGATTTCTACAGGCACGCTATAAGTTTTATATGATAATTTTACAGTTTTTGTTCCAACTGTAGATACATCAACATCGGGAAATGTAAAATTACTTACTGCATTCGTGTTTCCTGATGAGTCATAGGATTCTACCGACAATTCCGACCAATCTAATGCGTTTGGGACGTATACTGCTGCAGGGTTTGTCTTAATTCTTACCCCTGCTTCTTTTATCGGTGTGTATTTCGAGCGGATTACTTTTGGCTTTATTCCAGCATTGCTAATAAGTCTACTGATAGGATATTTTTTAAAATCGCTATGGTATTCTGCTAACACAATATCTGTGGTCTTTCCATTTGTGACTTCACAATCTCCAAATAGCGTATTGTATTCATTCTTCGCACTTTTAATTATATATACAAATATATTCCCGTCATCAAATAGAAAAACTTCGTATTCATATGCGTATTTGTCATAATAATGATTATATATTCCTTTTAACTTCAATTTCAGGAATTTAGCTCCTGTGTCAAGAACTCCTTCTTGCCTATATACGTCATTTATGTTGTTCGCCGCTTTAGCCCAGAACATCTTTAAGTGTTCCACATCTGCCCCGAATCCAATATATCCTTTACCGTTTATATAAAGTTTATTCACAGCATTTCCGGCGTAATGATACCAAGACGCTCCTTCTATTTCCAAAGTCTTTTCCTGCACAACATATTCATTGACTTTAGTCATCCCATCCGCTTTATTTAGTAATGATTCAAACGTGTATGTTGCCATATCTGTCCTCCCATATATAAAATAAAGAGCACATGAGCTGTGACACCCATGCACTCTGGTTTAATACTCTATCAGTGCGATCCTGATGCTTGCATAAAAGATCATGTTTCTTTTCTTATCGATCTCGTTTACTGCGAAGTCTATATCCGGGATGTATACTTCTGCATCTTCGTAAGTGTTTGTCTCGTCATTCCAGTAAGTGATCTTCCCTTTTCGCTCTGCTTTATTTGTAATCGCATTGTTTATGATATTCTGGCACTGGATTTTTTCTTCGAGTGTCAGATCGTCTACTGTCTCGAACTCAATTTTTGTACGGTTGTGGTCCATTACATCCCTGTGCAGATATCCTTTTGTATCTGACCAGGGGTCGTTTTCAAGTCTCTGATTTGGTGTACTCTTCCAGCCACCTTTCTTGATGTATTCATGCGGGAAAACCTGTCCTCCGAACTTTAGCAGCCAGCCGCCGAAATTCGCAGCGGATCCTGAGCTAAACTCGCTCATATATTCACCTACCCTTCAAAGATTCCGAAGCCTGTCCGGTTCCTGTATTGTCCATTCTGATCGCGAAGCCAGCGGATGAATTCATTTCCGTCAATATTCAGTACAATGTACTGAGGAGAACTTCCGCCATTGTTTCCAGATTCCCTCAGAGCATCCATCATTGCCTGCTTCATAGTCGAAAGAGGAGATACAACTTCTGTCTCACGCTTGTTATCACCGAGGATTGCTGCAAACTCTCCGGCATTTCGTGGCACAACTGTACCTTTTGCCAAGTATGGAATCTGCGGTGCTGTCATGGTCGGGATTGTAAATCCCCAGGTGCTTCCTCCAATCTTCGGTACCCAGTTCGGAACCTTTATCTTCAAATGGTTTAAAACTCCAATAGCTGTATTGACGCCCGAGATAATTCCACGAATCATTCCATTAATCAGTGCAATAACCCCATTGATAGGCACTTTCGCAATTCCTACCAGTGCTTCGAACACGCCTTTGAAGATATTCTTTACGCCTTCCCACGCACGTTTCCAGTCACCTGTAAATACACCAACAATAAAATCGATCACGCCGCCAAGGGCTTTCAGTATTCCAGCAACTACTTCGCTTAGCGAATCAAACAATTCCAGAAATACATTGCCAATAATACTAAGAGCACTTGCTATTTGCGGAGCCACATTGCCAATAATGAACTTAACCAATGGTACTAATACGTTTTCCCATAGAACTTTCAGTGCATCTACGATTTTTCCGATAAGTTCGATTGCATTATGTACAGCATCACCTACAGGTCCTGCCATGATCTCACTAATCTTAGCTGCCAGTTGGTCTAATACAGGCACTATGTAGCTGTTATAGGCATTTAAAAATACTGTGAGTATTTCAGATAGCCCGTTAGCAAGAGAATCGAAAAAAGGCTTGATATGAGCATCATACATAGTGATAAGTTCATCCATAGCAATCTGCCACGCATCTGCGATAGCCGTAATTACTGTCTCTATTGGCTGTAATGTATTCTCAATAGTCTGTTTAATCAGTTCGGCATTCTCCTGTAATGGAACTAGGAGCAGGTTGATAGAATCTCTAAGCATCTGCCCGGCCAACGTCAATGCCGTCATAACGGTATCTGATATGATCTGTATCACACTTCCTATGATGTTCTGCGTGGTCTGTCCGCCAAACACAGAGAATATATCTGCAAAAACTGCCGATAAATCACCTATTTCATCTGCGATTTCTCCAGCGACATCAAACATCTTGATGATAAATTTCTTGATTCGGTCAACATTCTTTGACAGATAAGATTCTATTCCCCCAACAAGTGCAGCTGCCAGGGTAAGTCCAACCTTTGCTATTGAACCGGTTATCTTTCCGAGATTCTTAACTACCTTTTTTGCAAACTCCGAAGCAGCTTTCTTGACATCAGGATCCGTAAAAATATCTGTCAGATACTTCTTGATATTCCCAAGATCACTGATTAGTTCATTCAGCATCGGTTTGTAGTCTCCAAGTCCCTCAAAGAACCCGCCCTTGAAGATGTCTCCAAGTTCTTTTAGCTTTTTCGCCAGTTTTCCTACTGCGCTGGTTGCCTTATCTGCTTCATCTGACACATCGGCAAGCTTTCCGTAGTCCACATTGCCAATATCCCCGATTCCTATATCTGCTATAGCCGGAGTCTTTGTTGAGTCGGACGTGTCTGAGTTATCCTTGCCTATGACATTCAATTCATCAAACGATGCAATGTTCTTCTTCAGTGCCTTATTCTGCTTTTTCAGTGCCCCTGTGCTGTCCTTCGTGGAATCTGTTACATTCTGCGTAGCATCAGCCAGACTATCAGCTCCATCAGCAGCGCTGCCATAAGCATCTTCTGTGGCTGACAGATCAGTTCCAGTAAGTCCCGCTCCACTGGCTCCCGTCTGCCCGGATGATTTGTTTCCGGTTATCAGTTCCGTAAAGGACTTAAAAGCATTTGCAACCGTGGCAAGTTTTGTCAATAAGAGATTTATCACTTTTATGACCGGAGTGAAGATGTTAATCAGTCCTTGTCCGACTGTAGCTTTCAGGGACTGGATCTGCAGTTGCATCACCCTGACCTGGTTCGCCCAAGATCCGGACGTTCGTGCGAAGTCTCCAGAAGCATCCGATAACTGACTTGTTACAAATTTCAGTCGCAGCGCAACCTTCTCCTGCTCTGTCATGGCAGATGTGGTCTTTCCGAAACCATTTGCCAGTGCGAACTGATCGAGGGCCGTCTGGGTCATTACAACACCGAGGTCCTTCAAAGATTCCGTTTCACCAGTAAAGACGCTCTTCAACTTTGTGAATGCTTCTCCCTGATCGAGATTATAGAAAGATGCAACATCACCTGTGAGCTGAGTCAGCTGAGTAGACATATTGTACGCCTGCTCCTCTGAGAATCCGAAGGCTTTTGCCATAGCTCCAAAAGTACCGGTGTACTGCTTCGCCATTGTTTCGGAGAGTCCGGCAGATGTCATGGCACTTTTAGCAAATTCGTTGACCTTATCTGACATGGTTGTAAATGTAACATCTACAACGTTCTGGACTTCTGCCAGATCAGAGCCAAGTTCTATACACTCCTTGCCAAATTGTGCAAGTTTTCCAATCGCCAGTGCTGTGCCAACGAGTGTGCCAATCTTCTTTATCGTGCTTCCAAGTTTATTGAAAGACCCTTCCATTCGGGAAGCGCTATTTCTGACTGTTCTTTCAGCTTCTGGCATTCCATTCCGGATTCCTGAAGTATCAAGTCTCGTATCAATTACGACTGTACCGTCTGCTGCCACATCATCCACCTCCTAGCCGGTTGAGTTTTTCATTCAGTGCGTCTTTATATGCCTGTTCTTCATCTGAAAGTTGTGTTCTTATATCGATAATCTTCTTGTTATCGTAATAAAACTTTTTCTCCCACTTCTCAAGTCTTTCACCATGCGCTTTCTTTGAACGAATGCCAAGTACTGTATTAAATAAGCATTCGCCCGCCTCCATAAAATAGCTAAAGAACGTCCACCAATGCATGTATGGTGCTGCTCTAACCTCCGTGTTTGCTACTTTGTTTACCGCAGGTATGATCATTTCTCCGTCCTGCCCCCAGTCCATCAGACGTGGTTTAGGTTTTCCCGGGTCATCGTCCGTCTGTCCGCAGTCAATAAATTCACAAGCCTTCCTGCAGGCTTCTTCCACATGCTCCGGTGGGATATTCTCCCAGTTTTCGTAAAGAATCTTTAGCATTACTAATCTTTTTCCATATGCGTTCAGATTTGGGTCATTCTGTGCGATCAGAATGTCTATGATTGCGCGAAAATCCGTCCTGATAGAAAAAGACACCCCGCCGATATTCAGCGAGGTGGGTAATTCATAGGCATTCATTTTGTATACTTCTCCGTATATTTATCAACTTCTGCCTGCATTTTCTTTCTTCTCTTTTCAATTTCCGGTGCGATCGCATCAGCTACCTTGTCCAGAACGATATTTGCAAACATCTGCCCGTTTCCAAATACCGTAGTTGCTGTGATCGGTTCCCTGAAAAGGTCTTTTGATGCTTCATAGCCGAGCAGATAGTTGATCTTATCCTGAATCAGTTCATTCAATTTTGCTGCTTCTTTTGCAGATGCAACATTTTTAACCGTTTCTTCCATCTTCTCAAAAAACGCAGAAACTTCTTCTGCTCTGGCAGCAATATTTACATCTGTTGGATTCAGCCTGAATGATGCAAAGATTTCATTCTGATTATTCGTAAATGTAAATGTGAGGATTCCATCATCAATCTTCGTGTTAATTGTTTTCGACATCTAAGTTCTCCTTTCAGACGCTAGGCGTAAATGTTGCTGTAGCGAGGTCGAAGGTACCTTTTGTACGCTTTCCAACATAATTTACACTGAACGGGATCTGATATCCGGATGTATCACCGCCGTAAGATGTCGGCACAATATAGCAGGCCTGCTGGTACGCTTCATACTTGCCGTCTGTAGTCTCTTTCCACAGATGAGCTTCTACAGCATTCGTTTTAAGATTATCGTCCTTTAATCTCTCATCAATGATCGTCTGTAACTTATCAGACAGCGTTGATTCTGTGTCTGCATAATACGGGTCCGCATCCGAAGATACCTCATATCCGTTATGCTTAAATGTAGATTCTCCATTGATGTTCTTAGAGGTCTCTGTATCTGGATTAAGTTCAACATTGTACTCTTCCAGATCTTTCCCTAACCGTTCATACTTTGGTGTTTCTCCTTTGCACAGAGAACCCGCATCAATGAAATGTGCCATATATTTACGGTCAATTCTTCCTGTAACTGCTCCCATAAAATGTTCCTTTCTGTCTGTATTCCAGACCATTATTCATTTTCTGTATAAATAATTCTTACCTGTATCATGTAACGTGCCAGTCCTGCCTCATAATTAACTCCTGACAGGTTCGGCATGTTCTGAAGGTTCTCCATCTTCTCAATCGTGCAGTTCTTTCCGAAATCCGGATATTCTTTCTTTTCGTTCTGCTCTTCCAGCCACTCCATGAATGTCTGGGCGAAATTCATCGCTTCCAGATTCAGGTCATCTGATTCGGAAGAATATTCCTTTACGATAATGATCGAGAATCCATATTCTTTTAGTGCATCACCGGTTATGTATTTCTTTCTGACCTTATCTGAATAATTTGTGATCAGAGATATACCGTTCGGTGATTCCGGTGAAAAGTTAAAATTAAGCATACTCCCTGCCAGCTCTTTCACTTTCGGTACGAAGTATGCTTTTACTGCATCATGTTTACTCATATTTACCTGCTCCTCAAGTATTCCTCATAGGATCTTGTAAGATCATCTTTCCTTGCCGTCATCATTGCTTTGTCCCAGTGATCTGTTGCAAGAGGATGCCTGAACTTGCTATATTTAAGTTTTCCTCCCGTCGGGGTCTTATGTGGAGGGGAATAGAATCCCATGATTTCTCCTCCGTCCATAAGCGGGTAGTTCGGACCATATACCTCACCGATATACTGATAATGCGCATATGGGCTGTTATATGTTACATGTCCACAATTCTCATCTGCTGTGATATCTATGTTCTGTGAAAGTACCAGGTTATCTGCCGGTACATATGGATCCATAAAACGTACTGCGGAATTTGCAAGGAATAGCATTCCCTGTCTTCCCCCAGTCACTCTTCTCGCTATATTTGACGGAGAATTGTTCCAATTAAAGCGTGTTCTCATATTCAGCCTCCCAGTCTGTAATGTTTTCCAAGTGGGAAACTTGTGTTATCCGAAAAAGCCGTTACCTTAAAGGCATTCGGTTTATATCTGTTGAGAACCTGTGCTGCAGTCTGGCCGGACGTCCCCGTGATTTCTTCAGAGCATTCTCCCAGAATCACGATATCTCCCTGAAGTATAGAAATCGGTTCCTTGCAGCTTTCTTTCGGGATTCTGGCTACATATGTGTTCTGCACGTTCACTTTTGTTTCATTAAACCCCGTATTCACAACCATTTTCCAGAAGCAATTATGGAACACTGATTTTACCCAGTGTTCCTTATTATCCTTCATTGCCTTATGATACAAAGTGATCGTATGTACGTAATTCGGATTCATAACTGCATTCCTCTGTATAAGAGACCTGTGTTTCCAAGATACTTATAAATGATCTCTCTCTCCTTTTTGCTCTTTCCTTCCTCTGTATACGAAGACTGGGATAAGTCAAAGGTCCCTGATTCTCCGTCGTTCGAATAGGAGGAAAGGAGACCGCCTCCTTGTTCTGCTGCCTTCTGAGCCACTGTATCTGCCTGATACAGCAATTCTGCAAGCTCACAGGTGCAATCTTTCACATCTTCCGTGATAAGGTCAAAATCAGCTGCCAGGCGGCTCATGGTATACTGATTTAATACGCGTTCCGCCTGTTTCTCCCAGTAAGGGTATATCCCTTCCGGAATTACCGGAGATCTTCCTAACAGATACCCTGTTTCGTAATAGCTACGGTCTGCATACATTTACGTCACATCCTTATATCATTCATTTGCTTTTAATACAGAGAACGGGCATCTCTTTGTTTTATCTTTCTGGAGACTATTGATCGGATTCGGAATCTCCCAGCCAAGACGCATAACTGCTCTCAGAGCTACCATGTCATTCTGCATCAGGTTGTATGCGATAGAACCATCTTTATTCTGTACAACGCCCTCTGTAAAGAGTTTGAATGTGATGTCCTGGCGGATAGAATATACCAGCTGGGAGAAGTCTCCGGAGATCATCAGAGCTTTACTCTTATCGAAAGCACCATTATTTGGGAAGTTCATTGGACTTCCATCCAGGGAATAATTGGTTCCTGTCTGCATGTCGCTCTTGAACAGGGGATTTCCGGTTGTATCCTTTAATTCTCTCAGTTTTGCTCTCATAGAGATGTCTGCCATATGTCCATTTACGAAATATCCGCTGTTCTCTACTTTTGCAATCACGCCGTCTACTCCCATGATCTTGTCATAGAGGTTATCATCACTTCCGATTGTTACTACGGACTTCGCTGCATTCGCAGTAGTTACAACGTCATCTCTCCAGGAAGATGGTTTATCTGTGCCAAACAGGATAGCTCCATCAATCACTTTTCCAAACGCTTCAATGATTCTCGGTCTTACTTCGGCCCAGATATCATATTCTGAATCGTCCAGTACTGCTTCCGGTACCGGCACGATAACTGCGATTTCTTCTGCAGTGATAAACTTATTGCTCCATGCCTGCTTTGTAGTCTGTTTCTGACCTGTATCGCCATTTACGAAGTATGCGATTGGCAGCATATCAAGAACCGGCATTTTGTACTGTCTTGATGTCATATTTGCCATTCTTCGCCCTCTCTGGAGCACTGCTGACTGGGTAACTACTCCCTGGATGATCTCATTTGACTCCTGTACCGGAATCAGAGACTCAGCTCCGGTTCTGTCAATAATGTTTACGTCGTTATCAAAAAGTCTTAAATTCATTCTGTTTCTGTTCATGTTTCTCTCCTTATCTTCTCATTGCTGCACGGATCCGGTCATTGATTGACGCATTGACATTTCCTCCGGTGTTCTGATTATCAGCTCCCGTGGATGTGGAAACTCTGTATGCTCCTTTTCCGTAACGTGGATTTTCTTTCAGAAATTTATCTGCTGCCTTTATAAAATCAGTCTTGTCATCTACAAGCTTATTGACTTTAAAAAGAACATAATCCATATCTTCTGCCCTTACGCCTTTTTCTGACAGGATTTTTTCATTTTTATACTGCTGCAGTTCCTGCTTATATGTGTCTCTTTCTTTTGTGATTGCATCGACATCCGGCTGATTTGCTTTCTGTTTTGCTTTAAAATCCGCAATTGCAGTAGTGATCTGTTCCTCACTTAAGCCCTGCTGTCTGTAAAAGCTTGCCAAGGCTGCTCTTTCCGCCTTCTGTGCTCTGCTATTTGCAATCTCTTCCGCCTGTTCAAATGTGTACCCAGTGTTTCCGTTCTGGCCGCTGCTGCCAGTCCCACCATTTCCGTTCGGATTCCCAGTTCCGCCGTCTCCGCCAGTTCCTCCTTCATCGAAAATGTGTAAATTCATTAATTTATTTTTCATTGTTTTCCTCCATATTCCCAGAGCTTTTATCTGTCTTCATGTTTTGGACATAATAAAACCAGCCTTGTCGGACTGGTCAAACAAACTCTATGCAGTTATATTCCTGATTAATGGCTGTAAGCCCAAGAAACCAGGAGTCTATCAAAAGTTTTCCCCTGTCGTCCAGGTCTTTCCATTTTATCGTGGTCTTTCCGGAAGCTGTCTCTGCTCTGATCCGGTTGTCCGTCAGGTCTTCCAGGGAATTAATCAGATTACAGGTCAGAGCTGAAATGGCAGAACATACAATATCCTGTCCATTTACTGATCTGCACGCATGACCATTCATCTGTATTTCGGAAGAAGTTATTTTAACTATTATCATTTTCTGTTTCTCCTAGTGTTTTAACTTTTCAAGTTCCAGTATTCCAATCTCTGCTTTCGTTGGCATGAACTTTCCGCGTAATCCATCTTGAGTGATTCTTTGTTTCTGTTCTGGCAGTTTTAGTTTTTCAGAAAAGTTTTTATAGGTCTGCATTTGACCCTGATATCTAGCTTTTGCAAGAATAATATCTTCCGGAGTAGCTTCTCCATCTTGTAACAGTTTTATCGTTTGTCTCTGGGCACGCATTCCCCGTTCCATCTTCCTCTGCTGCTGAAGTGCTTCATAGGTTGTGTATTCTTTACCGTTATAGGTCTTCGGGGTATTTTCTTCCTGGTTCATCCGTTTTAGCTGTTCATCTGTATAAGTTCTTACGGATCCGGGTGGAAATGGTTTGTAGTCATGATAACAGTTAGCTCCTTTCAGACCGGTTACTTCTCCCAGACCGCACACAGAATGAAGCTGTTCCATGCTGTATACCCTTCCCTGCCACGGCTGATGTGAAGGCCTTGCACCGACATGATAACTTACCTCATACATATCTGTGTGAAGTTCTGCCGCTACCTGCTCATTTATCTTTCCCTGCACCTGTCTGAATCCTGTGAGAACCGCTCTCCTGGCAGCTACATTCACTCTGTCTCTCCGTCCGGAATCATAATCTATGTATCGGATGCCCGAATCGGTCATTTGTTTGATTATTCTTCCTAAAACAGTGTTGTAATCAAAAGCCCCTGATTGAATATCCAGAACCGCATTATCCATTGTGGATCTGTAAAAATCCATAAGCGGAGCTGATTTGATTTTCCCAGTCGCAGGATCTCTGATTGCAAATCCCATGGAAGCGGTCAAATTCTTGTATTCACCCTGTAGCTGTTCTTTTGTTGCTTCTATGAGTCTCTGGAGAACAACGTTTTCTTCAAAAGGTATCTGCTGCATATCTGCGAATTTATAGAATCTTTCATGTCCATAGTATTCTTCGTATGCCTTATCAGAAAAGATCTTCTCCATTTCCTTTTCAGAAGCTTCAAGAGCTGACTGAATGTACCTTTTAATCTGTTCCTGTGACATTCCCAGTTGCTGTAGTCTTGTCAACTGCCAGTCTGCAGATGCTGTAGAAACTCCATTTTCTTTGATACGACGAACGATATCAGACATGATCCGAATCTCCAGTTCCGAAAAGATATTTTCGGTCTTTGCTGTCAGTTTCTCAATTTCTCCCTGTGTCATTCAATCACCGTATCTTCTGGCTGTTCGACTGAAGCTTTTGCTTTTTCCTCGGTCTCCCCATAATACTTGGCTCTGTATTCCCATAATGGCATTGCGCCCATGCTTACGTCCTGACGATCAGACTGGCGTTCGGCCTGTTTGTCCTCAATAATCGAATCATCAAAGTCAATTGTGATCTCAGTATCCGGATTTAATGGATTTCCGAGTACAATGCCGAGTCGAATAATAATCTGTATCAGTTCTTTCAGAACGTCTTCCAGGATAATCTCATGTTTCTTAATCATGCGATACATATCTGAGTTTTCCGATATGACTTCTGTGGCCGTCTTTACGCCGCTGCTGTCGAATTTATATCTTTCTGTGCCAAACCCGCATTTCAAAGAAAGATAATTCAGGTCATCATCAATAGCCTTCGAATGCTGTTCCGATCTAAGGTCCATGTTGATCTCTTTTATCAGTCCTTCTTTGTCCTTATCGTAATTATCCGGAAGCTGGTAAAACACTGTATCTTCCGGGTCAAATGCCGGATTTCCATCTATATTCCTTATCATTTCCGGAGCAACAAATATTCTCTTTCTTCCAAGGTCAAACTCGTTGTTATATGAGTCATATTCAATGTCCAGTTTTTTCAGGATATCAATAGAATTCGCGTATATTGCGATTCCCATGGGGTTGCTTTCGTCTTCATCTGCATTATTTACGATATTTAAGCGATCTATCGTGAACTGAGGTTCCGGTGAACCCGTCTCCACTCTCGCAGAAAGGTTTCTAAAAGGTTTCAACTGTTTCCATTCTTCTTCCTTGAGTTCTTTCCCTTCCCTGCTGCCAGTCTGACATTCCAGGACGTTATTTTCGATGACGTACTGCAAACCCTGTTCTGTTTCTTTCATCTGGTGAATCTGAACCTGTACGTATTTTCTTCTTGCAATGGTCTTTTGAAATGTAAATGCACACTCTGTAATCTTTCCATTGTTCCAGCTGATCGGGTATATATCTTTCGCGCTCACATAATCAATCCCTATCTTTCCGGTACCAGGAATGATCCTGCCTTCCTCATCCGCCTCTGCATCCTGCAAATACGGGATATATGCAACTGTTCCGGAATATGCTTTCCTTTCCTGATAATCATTCCCAAGGATCGGGAATCTGTTCTGTCTCAGGACTTCAGACACGAAGTCTCCCGTGGTTTCATCAGAAAGTGTAATCTGCACACGTTCATTTAAAAGCAGGTCTGCGATATCTTCTGCCAGTTTCTTCGCCATTCCCAAACTTTTTCTGTGCTTTATTGAATATGTGCCCTGTCCGGAATATACTCTGTATCTTGTAAAATTTCTTACTTTTCCCTTGTACCAGCTCTCCCAGATGGCTATCATCCGGTAAAAAGATCTGTCTACCGTATCAATTCCTTTTCTTTGCAGATAACTAAATATATCCATCTTTCTCTACCTCCTTTCTCGCTATATCAACGATGTATTCTTTTTCTTCTATCTCGGCAGGGAGCCACGTCTTTAAATATCTCCATGCAGTCATTACTGCATAGCGTAATGCGTCACATCCATGATCGTTTTCTTTGACTGGTACTTCCTTACCTTTTTCAATTGATTTTTTATCGTACTCATATGTCCCCAGCTCTCTGATCAGATTCTCCTGTTTTGGAGAAATACTGAGGATATCGAATATAAATGCTTTCTGCACACGGCTGATTCCAAGTGCTACATCGTTCTCTGCATCTCTGATCAGAACACTATAATCCAGTCCGGTTCTGGTAGCTCTTCGGATTTCTTCCTGCAAGCCTTTTGCCGACGGGTCCAGGCACACATAGAAAGCTCTGATTCCATATTCTTCATGAAGATCATTCATAAAGTCCACTAAATCCTGTGCATATTCTGACGGACTTCTCTGTGTTCCGGATTCCCGGCCACTGTGGTAATACTCTCCAAGCCCAGGAAACTTTCGCCTGTATGTGTCAAGTCCAAACGCCTGATAGGTTGTTGCATTCTGCTGTCCATAGTCTCCGCCGATATATGCTCTTTCGTATGCTCTTCCTTCTTCCGGTTTCTTTCGGTTTCGGTCTGAGACCATATAATAGATCAGTTCATCTACTCCGACCGGTTCCCCCAGCCATGTCCAGCGGTACATCTTTGGATCTACGGCTTTCATGGCTTCTGCAGAATCAATCAGATCCTGTCCTAACCAGTCTACCGGTACGTCTCTGTAATCCGTATGAATGTGAATACAGTCAGGGCGTTTCTCCATCTTCTTGCACCATGTATTTACTGGTGCATTTGGATTCTTCGGCGGGTTGTACAGATAAATCATCTGGAATCCTGCTTTATTTCCCCTGACGAAAGTTGCTTCTATGTTCGCAAGCTCATCCTCACCTTCTCCGTCGTCAAAGAATTCTGTCAGCTCGTCCAGGATAACTAATTTAATTGGTTTATCTTCGTCAATGATACCTTTGGTGTCGTCTATGCCGTCGGATCCAGAGAAGTAAATGGTTGTATTGTACTTCTTATATGTGATTTCCATCGGACTTTTTGTTATATAAAACCGGTTCTTTGGTACCTGAAGGCGGTTAATACCTCGAAGCATTTCTTTGTATACCGTCTTTCTAAGTTTGTTATGGTGTTTGCGCAAGACTACAGCTGATCCATGAGGGTCTGCTATGATCTGGTAGTCTGTCCGTATAGCAGCAAAACTGGATTTCGTGCCGGCACGTCCAGAAGTTAGGATGATGTGTTTATATGATTTATTATTGAATACCGGAAGATACTTCGGTATCACTATCTCTGATATTCTGACCTGCTTTTTCGTCCGCATCGTTTATGATCTCAACTCCATCCTCTTCTCCGTCTGTCGGTGCTGCTGCCAGGCGTTCTGTCTGGGCTTTCATCTGTGCAATCTTTGCTTTCTGCTCTTCCGTTGCCATATTCATGTGATCAGACAGCCACTGCAATGCTTTCATGCGGTCTGATAATTTGATACTGGCTCCATCTTTTCCCTGTTTCACTTCTGACAGGATAGTGCCGTCCACCTCGGCAGAATCCTTGAACCGGACTGTGTTCACAATCTTTGTGAGTGGTTTCTCTTCTCCGGTCTCAGGATCCTTTATCTTCACAGGTCCATGCATTGCCATAACCGGTACCTCTTCCGTACCGAATGTCATGTAGTCAGTGATATCTGCAAAGGCTATATCCATGTACTTCTGAAAGATATCTGACTCTGAAAGAAATTCTCGGTTTAGGCGTTCCTGCTTCAGCTTTAAGATTTCAGATTTTATCTTAGGATTTCTTAGGTGACTGCTACCTTCCACCATAGCTGTTTCATAGCTGCATCCATATGCTTTCTGGTATGCTTTTGTTGCATTGAAGCTTCGGATATAATGAACGCAAAAGAGCCGCTGTTTATCAGTCAGTTCTGGATTCTCTATAATAGAACTGACCTCATCTACAGACGGCTCTTCCTGATTCTGTTTTTTATTCCTTTTGGTTTTCGCAACGTTGCGTTTTTCTTTTGCAACGTTGCAATCCCAATTGTATCTATTTTTCCAGCTCCGGACGGTTCCCTCAGGGATTCCTAACTGGTTGGCAATGTCTATTAATTTCAGGCCTTTATCATATAGTGCTTTGGCCTGCTCTATTCTCTGATCTGGTGCTCTGGCCAAGCCTCACCACCTCTCATTCGTTTCGTTTTTTTTGAATATAGAAAAAAGCAGTCTTTTAATCATGAAACTGCCTTTTCTATACTTTTATTCATTTCCTTGGGTACTTTACAATAAATGAAGCAAAACTTACAAATTCACCGTTTTTCCTAAAATCGTTGGCTTTTTTTCGTAGTTCTTCATAATCTTCGCTATCATCCAGAACTCCATTGACTTTATAAGCCTCTATTTTATATTCACCTTCTCCGATGAAGGGAACATTTTCAAATGTTAATTCAGAAAATGTATTACCACTATTTGATAAATAGTCTTTTGCCTTTTTCTCTTCATTAGAATTTTTATAGAACTCTGTAGCACCCAAATAAAGGCCCCTTCTTCGTTCCATTTCCACTAAAAAATAATGCAAAACAAAATTTTCATCGTCATTAATACCATCGTCAATTCCATTCATAAATGTAATTACTGAAAACGTAGCTTCATGTTTAGCATTTGTAGTAATTTCATTAAATATCTTACCTATTGTTTTTGTCTCATCATCATATTTTTGACATAAGACTAAATTTACATTCAATTTATTGGCCATCGTTTAATTCTCCCCAATCCCCTTTTTTTACTTCTTTGGCAGCAACTTTTTCATGAACTTCTCCCTTGTAGTCAGATACTTCTTTATGTAAATCACTAAATTCCTTTTGTATCGTTGTTCCCAATGTGCCTATTGCTGCTTGTATATCTTTTTTTACATTTTCCATAATCTCCATTGAGTGTTTTTGAGAATCAATAGCTTGATCCACGTTATAAAAGCTTAAAAACAAAGATATTATTCCGATGATAAGTGCAACTAGCCCTAATACAATACTTACCCATGAATTTATTTCATTTAATCCAATAACCTGCTTAAAGTAAATACTTCCAAGAAAAAGTCCTATTATGCTCGTGGCTAAAACATATATTACAAATTTTCCCCAGAACGACCGAAAAAATTCTATTTTGTTTTTAGTTGTTGCATTCTTGTCTTTTACTAAATTCCAAATTATTATGCCTTCTATAACACACATAATTACCAATATTGAACAACAAATCACCATATTCTCCTCCTGCTACAATGTCTGTTTTAATGTTAACACAATTGCAAGAACATGGCAATAAAAAGAACCTTACATTTTTTCGCAAGGTTCTAAAAGTATATATCTTTATAATACATCATAGAACATTAGGATTTGAACCTGTGGCTCCATGGCTCACGCTCACTCCCGCTCGGTGAGATGTTCTGGTGATCTGCCAGGTGGGTACTGGCAGTCATTCAAGGGAAGGAGAACTCTGTATGATCTTCCACTGAGTTCAGTTTATACTATAACATTTTGAATCGGGACATTTGGGACATTCGGGACAAATTTTAATTTTCTTTAAAAAATCTTTGAAATTCTTTTTTTATGCTCTCTTCTGTGGCTTTTCTTCCCATCTTTCCAGCTACCTGCTGCCAGGTCAGTTCTTCAAATACCTTGTATTTTATGATTCTCTGCATTCTGGGAGGGATTGTGTTTAGCCATTCTTCCACGTTTGTTTTTAGCTGCTCCGCCTGGGATTTTCTTTCTTCCAAAATCTTCTTCTGATATCGAAGCTGGCTGTCATCTGCATAGTTAAATGTTGTTCCCTGGATTTTAAAATGTTGTGGATTATAAGGAAACTCAGGGTTGCTTCCGGATACATTGGTCTGTATTACTGTCTTTTTCTTTCGGTTTAGCTTTTTAATCTCCTCTTCTGTCTCTCTGATCAGTTCGCAGGCGTCTATGTATTGGCTTAAGATATTCTTGTCCATCGGTATCGCTCCCCTTTCACAAATTCTTCAAATCCGTATCACATATTACTCACATTTTCTGGGTATAGTATTACCTGTACAGAGCAAAGAGTAATTGCAAAACTTTTTTCTTTTTCATACTTTTAGCCGGGAGCATATAG
>ERZ791842.689-NODE-689-length-26083-cov-45.2751_pt1 | contig 26083 bp, 14 predicted proteins | sample MGYA00509944_ERZ791842 | MGnify/ENA primary metagenome ERZ791842 (study PRJEB30046, sample SAMN00715263) | human gut metagenome | study: EMG produced TPA metagenomics assembly of the A metagenome-wide association study of gut microbiota in type 2...
GTAGCCAAGTCTGGAAGGGATAAACGCTGAAGGCATCTAAGCGTGAAGCCCCCCTCAAGATGAGATATCCCTCACAAAAGTGAGTAAGATCCCTTGAAGACTACAAGGTAGATAGGGCAGAGGTGGAAGTGTGGCAACACATGGAGCTGACTGTTACTAATAGGTCGAGGGCTTGATTAAAAAAGCGGTTGAATCTGTATGAAGTTTTGAAAGTACAAATAATTTGATAGAAAGTTAGCAACGTACTTTGTCTACGTTGTTTTCTCATATAGGGGATTGGTCAAATGGTATGATAGGGGTCTCCAAAACCTTTGGTGGGAGTTCGATTCTCTCATCCCCTGTTCTTTAAAAAACACCTGTTTAGGTGTTTTTTTATTTATAGTAATTTAAATTAAATTTTTATAGAGGAGAATATATATGAGAAAAACAAATAACAGCGTGCTTTCGCAATATCGGGGTGCGTTAATGGGAATATCCATCATATTGATTATGGTTTTTCATTTTACGGATGACTGTCATTATTACTCCTATCATTTTAGTGGCTGGATTTCCTTCTTTTGGAGATATATTTCATCATCAAGTGTGGATGCTTTTTTATTCTTTTCTGGTCTGGGGTTATACTATTCCATGAAAAAAAGATCAGATGTTAGAAGTTTTTACATAAGAAGATTAAAAAGAATTCTGATTCCTTATTGCATCGTAGCCGTACCCTCTTATATTTTATTAGATGTCTGTGTGGATAAAACAGGATGGGGAGAAGCCATAAAAGACTTTACATTTATCACATTTTTCAGTGATGGAGACAGGCTTTACTGGTATATTGGACTTATGCTGTTATGCTATCTGATTTATCCCTATATCTTTCAGATTGTGGATAGCGCACGAGACGCAATAGATGGAGAGATCCGGCTGATTTCCATGGTAAGTGCTATTACAGTATTAGCACTTGTAATTGCATTATATGAGAAAGATATGTTTGGAAATGTGAATATTGCTTTGCTTCGTCTGCCTGTTTTTATAGCGGGCTGTTTTTATGGCAGATCCAGTTATGAAAAAAGGGAAAGTTATTGGAAATGGTTGATTCTTTTTGCGTTATCCGGCTATTTGCTCACCATGCTTCCAAGTGGATCTCCTATTTTTGCAAGGTATGTGACCGGAATTTTTAATATCTCATGTTGTGCGGGAATTGCCTGGATCTTTTCCCAGTTATCTATGCGCCCGGTTATAAGAATACTGGAATGGTTTGGTGCTCATTCGCTGGAATTGTATCTGGTACATGTTACCATACGAAAATTTATGAAGGGAGCAGCATTTCATACATGCCATCTGCGTTACGAACTGGTGCTGGTATGCAGTTCCATTGTGATTGCATGGATACTTCAGATCCTTGTCCGGTATATAACAGATCATTTGCTTAAGGAAAAGAGGTAAGACATATGACCCTACAGCAGTTACATCAGGTAATTACGATTGCAGAAAGCCGTTCCATGAACGAAGCATCCCGAAAATTGTTTGTTTCACAGCCCAATCTGTCTGCGGTTGTGCGCGAACTGGAAGAAGAAGCAGGAATCACCATTTTTATCCGGTCCAACCGGGGAATCGTGCTTACACCAGAGGGAGAGGAATTTATCGGATATGCCAAGCAGGTCGTGGAGCAGTATCATTTACTGGAATCCCGTTATATTTCGTCTGCATCCAAAAAGAAATTTTCCGTGTCTATGCAGCATTATACCTTTGCGGTCAAGGCATTTGTGGAAGTCGTAAAGGCTGTCGGAATGGAAGAATATGAATTTGCCGTGCATGAGACACAGACGAATCAGGTAATCGAAAATGTGCGTAACATGAAAAGTGAGCTGGGGATTCTTTTCCTGAGCAAATTTAATGAAGCAGTACTCCAGAAACTTTTCAAGGAAAATGATGTGGTTTTTGAAGAACTGTTTACCTGTGACACCTATGTATATCTGTGGAAAGGACATCCGCTGGCACAAAGGGATGTAATTTCCATGAAAGAACTGCAGGAATATCCATGTCTTGTGTTCGAACAGGGGAAAAATAATTCCTTTTATTTTGCCGAAGAGATGAAAAGTACCTATGAATATAAGAAGATGATCCATGCGGATGACCGGGCGACCATGCTGAATCTGATGGTTGGGCTGAATGGTTATACGCTCTGTTCCGGGATTATCTGTGAAGAATTAAACGGAAATGATTATGCGGCAGTGCCGCTGGCAGAGAGCGAAAAGATGCGGATTGGCTATATCCGGCACAAGGGGATAAAGGTCAGTCCGATCGGAGAATTATATGTGGATATTCTGAAAAAAAGTGGGAAACCACTTTGATAAAAATAGTTTTCATCAAAAAATGCTTGTTTTGGTGATTGGAAAGGCAATTTTTTGGAGAAATTGCATAAGATAGCAGGTATAAATATAAATACACGAAAAAAAACGGTAAGAATCTGATGGAAACGGTTGCGCGATTACCGTCATTATGCAGGAAAAACCGGAGAAATGCGAAGTTTGCATAACTTTGACAGATGAGAAAAAAAGTGGCATAATCTTTTCTAAACTTGGGGATGATAATAAAAGTATGTTGTTTAAAGGTAGAAAGAGGTGTTGGATTATGTATGAAACTGTTAAAGTAATTCGGTTATCAGATATGGATGAAGTTAAGGATTTTGTACGTGCAGCAGGTGCTTGTGATTTTGATATTGATGTAAAATGCGACAGAACATTCATTGATGCAAAGTCATTGCTTGGTATGATTGGACTTGGCGTAAAAAAGAATCTTCAGGTTTGCTACGGTGGAAAGAATGAAAATTTCGAAAACGTAGTTGCTAAATTTGCAGTGGCATAATACAATTATTATATCGTGACTATGGAACTTTAAGTCCCGCTCCGTATTCCGGAGCGGGGCTTTTTATTGTAAAATAATGGAACAAATAAAAACCCGCTTCATACAACAGGAAAATACCCGCGGGAGAAAGGAGGTGTACATGCAGGAATTACATATCTCTGTGAGAAATCTGGTAGAGTTTATTTTCCGGGCAGGAGATATCGATAATCGTGCCGGAAAGTTGGCGAGTGCAGAGGCCATGATGGAAGGCAGCCGTATCCACCGGAAAATTCAAAAAAGCATGGACACCTCCTACCAGGCGGAAGTACCGCTGAAAATTGAATGGAAAGCCAACGATTACGTACTGGTCGTGGAAGGACGTGCAGACGGAATCGCCTATGGAAAATTTCAGCCGGATCTGCCGGCTGCGACGGAGTCTGTGCTGCAACCGGAGATGGAGTTTGCGGCGGAAATCCCTCCGGAAGAAGAAATCAGCTTCATCGATGAGATCAAGGGTGTATATAGAAACGTTGCGGCAATGGAACAGCCGGTCTACGTGCATAAAGCCCAGGCAATGTGCTATGCGTATATCTATGCGAAACAGAACCGTCTGGAGCGGATCGGCGTGCAGATGACCTACTGCAATCTGGATACGGAAGAAATTCGGTATTTCCGGGAAATTTATACATTTGAGACACTGACCGTGTGGTTTACGCATCTGATCGAAGATTATCGGAAATGGGCAGACTGGCAGATCGCATGGAAAAAACAGCGGCAGGAGAGTATTCATACACTTGAGTTTCCATTTTCCTACCGGCAGGGACAAAAGAAGCTGGTTGCCGATGTTTACCGCACCATTCTGCGGGGGAAGAACCTGTTTATCGAGGCACCGACCGGAGTGGGCAAAACAATTTCCACAATCTTTCCGGCGGTAAAAGCAGTGGGAGAAGGGCTGGCAGACCGGATCTTTTATCTCACGGCAAAGACCATCACAGCAACTGTGGCAAAAGAAACGTTCGCACTGCTGGAAGAACAGGGATACCGTGCCAAAGTCATCCAGATTACAGCAAAAGAAAAACTCTGCCTGTGTGAAGAGATGGACTGCAACCCGGTAAACTGTCCATATGCAAAGGGGCATTTTGACCGGGTGAACGATGCGGTGTTTGATCTCTTGCAGAAATCCAACCTGTTTACCAGAGAGGAGGTTTTAGCGCAGGCGAAAGAATATCAGGTGTGCCCGTTTGAGATGAGTCTGGATGTGGCAACCTGGGCGGACAATATTGTCTGTGATTACAATTACGTATTCGATCCGAATGTATATCTGAAACGCTTTTTTCAGGAGGGGATAAAGGGAGACTATCTGTTCCTGGTGGATGAGGCACATAACCTCGTGGATCGCAGCAGGGAGATGTACAGTGCCGATCTGTACAAAGAAGACGTGCTTGCAGTGAAGCGGATCATGAAAGCGCACAGCCGTACGATCTGCCGTATCCTGGACAAATGCAACAAAGCCATGCTGGAAATGAAACGTGAGTGTGAGCACTACCAGATTCTGGACAGTGTGGGAACGTTGACCTTCCACCTTATGCGGCTGGCCTCCCAGATGGATGAATTTTTGGAAAAACCGCGGGAATTTCCGGAGAAGAAAACGGTGCTGGATTTTTACTTTGCGCTGCGCAATTTCCTGAATATCTATGATCTGGTGGATGACCATTACGTGATCTACAGCCAGATGACGGAGGAAGGTCAGTTCCGGATCCGGCTCTTTTGCGTAGATCCGTCGGTCAATCTGCAGAAATGCATCGATAAAAGCAATTCCACGATCTTTTTCTCCGCAACGCTCCTGCCGATCGGATACTACAAGCGGCTACTTTCCACGGACGAGGATAACTATGCCATTTATGCGCAGAGTACGTTTGCCCAGACACAGAGACTTCTCGCATTTGGCCGGGATGTAAGCACAAAATATACGCGGAGGAACAGAAAAGAATACGAAAAAATCGCGGACTATATCGGTGCAGTCACAGAAGCACAGCAGGGAAATTACATGGTGTTTTTCCCGTCTTACCGGCTGATGCAGGATGTATATGAGGTCTTTGCCGGGAAGGCGGCCGATTCGTGCGAGATTCTGATGCAGCATAGTAATATGAAAGAACACGAAAGAGAAGCGTTTTTGGAAGAATTTGAAAAAGAGCGCCAGGGGACACTCGTTGCGTTCTGTGTGATGGGTGGAATTTTCGGGGAAGGCATTGATCTGAAAAACGACCGGCTGATCGGTGCCATCATCGTGGGAACCGGACTTCCGCAGGTCAGCGATGAACGTGAAATTTTAAAGAATTATTATGATGAGCGGGGATTGTCCGGATTTGACTATGCGTTCCGCTATCCGGGAATGAACAAAGTCCTGCAGGCAGCAGGGCGCGTGATCAGGACCAGCGAGGACCGCGGCGTGATCCTTCTGCTGGATGAACGTTTCCTGCAACGCGAATACGGAGCGCTTTTTCCGAGAGAATGGGAAAAGAGAAGCGTCTGTGGTCTGCCGCAGCTGCGGGAAGAAGTGAGCCGGTTCTGGTCAGACGTCCGGGAGGAACTTTAAAAACTCTTCGGTGGAGGCAGAAACCGGAAGGGTAGGGTTTAACGAAGCCACCAGCTGCCGCTGCGGGATCGTTTCCTGCGTGCGGACGAGAAAGAGATCCTCCGGCTTGTGTTTCAGACAAAAATCCGGGATAAAAGCAATTCCAAGACCGATGCGGGCCATGTCAATGAGCAGATCGTTGCTGCTGAGCTCTACCTGAGGCAGCAGTTCCAGCTGATGCTGCAGGAAAATGTGGTGCAGAAACTCACTCGTTGTGCTCTTGCGGTCTAACATCATGAGCGGATAGGTGCCAAGATCCGAGAAAGGAACGATGCGGTCCGCCAGATCAAAATATGCCGGATTGGCGACGAACACATCCGAGAAAGAGCCAACCGTTTTCTGAATATAGGAAGGATTCAGATGCGGGTTTGGAAAATTTGTGATGATCAGGTCTACCCGGCGCTGCTCTAACAGGTCTACACAGCCCATCGAGCTGGCATTGGTGATTTTAATCGGAACATCCGGGAATTTCCGATGGAATTTCTGCAGATACGGCAGAAGAAAATAGCGGCAGATCGTGTCGCTGGCACCGATATGCAGCTGTCCTAAACCAAGAGAGCCGGATTCTAAAAGCTGGCTTTCGCCGCGTGAGATCAGATTCATGGCAGGTTCCACATGTTTTAGCAGCAGAGCACCGGCAGGAGTCAGCTGCACTTTTTTTGTGCTGCGGATAAAAAGCGGCTGTCCCAGCTTGCGTTCCAGTGTTTTGATAGACTGGCTTACCGCTGACTGGGAGATAAAAAGCTTCTTACTTGCATCCGAAAATGAGAGAGAGCTTGCAACATAATAGAAAACCTTGTATAATTCATAATTGATATCCATCGATCATATCCTCAGTAGTATAGTATAGTATAGTATAGGATATATTATATACCTTTCACAAAGGAGAGAAAAGGAGATTATCATGAAAAAGGGAATTTTGAAAACCTTATGCGGATTGATGGCGGCACTCATGCTGCTTGTGTTCGCAGGAACACCCGTTACAACTCAGGCAGCAAAACTGCCATATTACATTAAAATCAATCGTCAGCAGAACTGTGTGACCGTATATGCACTTGATTCCAAAGGCAAATATACCAAACCGGTCAAAGCATTTGCCTGCTCGGTCGGTGTCAACAATGCCACCCCGACAGGAACATTTTCGATTCCGGCAAAATACCGCTGGCATACACTTATGGGCGGTGTGTACGGACAGTATTGCAGCCGTATTCACGGTGGTGTGCTGTTCCACTCTGTGTTTTACAGTTCACAGGACCCGAGCAAGCTGGCATACAATTCTTATAACCGTCTGGGACAGACGGCATCCCACGGATGTGTCCGTCTGAATGTGGAAGATGCCAAGTGGATCTATGACAACTGCCCGGTAGGAACCAAAGTAACCATCTATGACAGCAAAGATCCGGGACCGCTGGGCAAACCTACCCCGATCCGTATTGATGTAAACAGTCCGTACCGCGGATGGGATCCGACCGATCCGGATCCGAGAAATCCATGGCTGAAACTCCGTCCGACGATTAAGGGAATCGCGAATAAAACCATCGAGAGAACCAATCGTAAAGTAGACCTCAAAAAGGGAGTGAAAGCTTCTGATTACAGAGGAAAGACCCTTAAATTTACCGTTTCCGGAAAAGTCAATGCGGCAAAGACCGGAAAATATAAGATTACATACACCGCAAAAGATGCCAAAGGAAGCAAGACCAAAAAGAGCATCATAATTACCGTAAAAGATACGAAAGCACCATCCATCAGCCTGAAGCGAAAGACACTGACCTACAATAAAGCCGTTTCCAAAGAAAAACTGGTTTCTGCAATTAAGGCAGATGTAGTGGCAAAAGATCTGGGCAAAAAACTTGCGTCAAAATATGTTTTCGTGGATGCCAGAGAAGCACATAAGGCAGTTACCGCTATGGAAAGAGGAACCTATGGAACTTATAGCGTGACCGTATATGCCAAAGATACGGCAGGAAATAAATCCAGAAAGCTGAAAGTAAAGATTAATTTTGTAAATCCAAACCCGGGTACCGATCAGCCGGATCAGCCGGAACCGGACACTCCGGGCGTTGTAACGGACAGTGCAATTACCGTACAGTAATTTCATAAGAACAGGTAATAGATATCGTAAGCGATATTAATTTTACTTAATTGTCAACCCATGATACAATAACATAAAGATCAATAGAATGCCCCCGAATACAGGGGGCATTCCGTTTCGCAAAAGAAGGAGGTAAATCCAATGGGCAATGTACGTCGTGTGTACGTAGAAAAGAAACCGGATTTTGCCGTAAAGGCAAAAGAATTAAAACATGAGGTAAAGCATTATCTCGGAATCGCTGCAGATCAGGTGCGTGTTCTGATCCGTTATGATGTGGAAAATGTATCGGATGCCACTTACCAGAAGGCATTGCAGACGGTATTTTCCGAGCCACCAGTGGATGATATTTATGAGGAGAACTTTGATGCAGAAGGCGGAAACGTATTTTCCGTAGAATTCCTGCCGGGACAGTTCGACCAGAGAGCGGATTCCGCAGAGCAGTGCGTGAAGCTTTTAAATGAGGATGAGGAGCCGATCATCCGCAGCGCGACGACCTATGTGATCAAGGGTGACATCACAGAGGATGAGTTAGAGGCGATCAAAAAGTATTGTATCAATCCGGTAGATTCCCGTGAGACCGGTATGGACAAGCCGGATACCCTCGTACAGAATTTCGATGAGCCGGCAGACGTGGCAGTTTTCGACGGATTTATCGACATGGCAGAAGCACACTTAAAGGAACTGTACAGCTCTTTAAATCTTGCCATGACCTTTAAGGATTTCTTACATATCCAGAATTACTTCAAAAATACCGAGAAGCGGAATCCGTCCGTGACAGAGATCCGCGTGCTTGATACTTACTGGAGTGACCATTGCCGTCATACCACCTTTTCGACAGAACTTAAAAATGTGAAGTTTGATGAAGGATTTTACCAGGCACCAATCAAAAAGACTTACGAAGAATATCTGGATACCCACAAGAAACTGTATGCGGGACGCGATGACAAGTTTGTCTGCCTGATGGATCTGGCACTGCTTGCCATGAAACGTCTGAAAAAAGAAGGAAAACTTGCAGACCAGGAAGAATCTGACGAGATCAATGCATGTTCCATCGTGGTACCGGTGGAAGTAGATGGAAAGACAGAGGAGTGGCTTGTAAACTTTAAGAACGAGACACACAACCATCCGACCGAGATTGAGCCGTTCGGTGGTGCTGCTACCTGTTTAGGCGGAGCCATCCGTGATCCGCTTTCCGGAAGAACTTATGTGTATCAGGCAATGCGTGTGACCGGAGCCGCAGATCCAACCGTATCCGTAAAAGATACGATTGAGGGTAAGCTGCCACAGAAGAAGATCGTGCGCGAGGCAGCCAGAGGTTACAGCTCTTATGGAAACCAGATCGGACTGGCAACCGGATATGTCAAAGAAGTTTACCATCCGGATTATGTAGCAAAACGTATGGAGATCGGTGCTGTCATGGGTGCCGCACCGAGACGTGCCGTGCAGAGACTGACCTCTGATCCGGGAGATAAGATTATCCTTCTGGGCGGACGTACCGGACGTGACGGTATCGGTGGAGCAACCGGATCTTCCAAGGCGCACAATACAGAGTCCACATCGGTATGCGGTGCCGAGGTACAGAAAGGTAATGCACCGACTGAGCGTAAACTGCAGCGCCTGTTCCGCAGAGAAGAAGTCAGCCATATTATCAAAAAATGTAACGATTTCGGTGCCGGCGGTGTATCGGTAGCCATCGGTGAGCTTGCAGACGGACTGCGCGTGAATCTGGATAAAGTACCGAAGAAATATGCTGGTCTGGATGGAACGGAGATTGCAATCTCCGAGTCTCAGGAGCGTATGGCAGTGGTTGTCGCTCCGCAGGATGTCGAGCAGTTCCTTGCTTATGCAAAAGAAGAAAACCTTGAAGCAACCGAGGTGGCAGTTGTTACCGAGGAGCCGAGACTGATCTTAGAGTGGAGAGGAAAAGACATTGTCAATATTTCCCGTGCATTCCTCGATACCAATGGTGCGCATCAGGAAGCAGATGTCGAAGTCGAGATGCCAAAAGAGGAAGACAACTTCTTTAAAAAGATCGAACTTCCGAAAGTTGCAGATGCATTACAGAAAAACGACAACAAATCAGCATGGCTTGCCATGCTTGCGGATCTTAATGTATGTTCCCAGAAGGGACTTGTCGAGATGTTTGACGGTTCTATCGGTGCGGGAAGTGTCTACATGCCATACGGCGGCCGCTATCAGCTGACCGAGACACAGAGCATGGTTGCCAAACTTCCGGTTCTGAAAGGAAAATGTGATACCGTAACGATGATGTCCTACGGATTTGATCCGTATTTATCTTCCTGGAGCCCATACCATGGATCGGTTTATGCGGTACTCGAATCTCTTTCCCGTATCGTGACAGCCGGTGGTGATTACAAGAAAGTACGCTTTACTTTCCAGGAATATTTCCGCAGAATGAACGAAGATCCAAAGAGATGGAGCCAGCCGTTTGCCGCACTGCTTGGTGCATTTGATGCACAGATCGGTTTTGGTCTGCCGTCCATCGGTGGAAAAGATTCCATGTCCGGAACCTTCAACGATATTGACGTGCCTCCGACACTTGTTTCCTTTGCGGTCGATGTGGCAAGAGAAAAAGATGTCATCACACCAGAGTTGAAAGAAGCAGGAGATAAGCTGGTACTCTTTACGATCGAAAAGAACGCGTACGATCTGCCGGTATATGAGCAGGTGATGAAACTGTATGACAAGATTCATGAGCTGATCGGCAAGGGTGCAATCCGCAGTGCCTATGCACTTGACGGAAAAGGTCTGGCAGCAGCAGTCAGCAAGATGGCATTCGGTAACAAACTGGGTGTAACCATCGCCGATGATGTCACAGCAGAAACCTTATTTGCACCGGGATTCGGTAATATCGTAGCAGAAGTAAAAGAAGAGTTTCTTCCTATTATAAAAGAAGCATCCGCAATCGTTATCGGAGAAGTGAACGACGCACAGAAATTCGTATACAAAGACATGGCTCTTTCCATGGATGAGGCACTTGATGCATGGCAGGGAACACTCGAGCGTGTATTTCCAACCCGCGCAACCGAGGATAAAGAAAAAGTACAGAGTGACGTATACGATACAAAGAACATCTATGTATGCAGAAACAAAGTTGCAAAGCCGACCGTATTCATTCCGGTATTCCCTGGAACAAACTGTGAGTACGACAGTGCGAAAGCGTTTGAGCGTGCAGGTGCCAATACAATTGTAAAAGTATTCAAGAATCTGAGTGCAGCAGACATCCGTGATTCTGTCGATGAATTTGTCAAGGCAATCGATCAGTCACAGATCATCATGTTCCCGGGCGGTTTTTCCGCAGGAGATGAGCCGGAAGGATCTGCGAAGTTCTTTGCAACCGCATTCCGGAATGCAAAGATGACCGAGGCAGTAAGCAGGCTTCTTTCCGAGCGTGACGGACTGGCACTTGGTATCTGCAACGGATTCCAGGCGCTGATCAAACTGGGACTTGTTCCTTACGGACAGATCCAGGCACAGAGTGCGGATTCCCCGACACTGACCTACAACACCATCAACCGCCACATCAGCAAGATGATATATACCAAGGTCGTAACAAACAAATCCCCATGGCTGCAGCAGGCAAAGCTTGGTGCAACATACTGCAATCCGGCATCCCATGGAGAGGGACGTTTCGTAGCTCCGAAGGAATGGCTGGACAAGCTTTTTGCAAACGGACAGGTTGCCACCCAGTATGTCAATGAAGCCGGCGAGCCAACCATGGATGAAGAGTGGAATGTCAATGGTTCGTACATGGCAATCGAGGGTATCACTAGTCCGGATGGACGTGTACTCGGAAAGATGGCACACAGCGAGCGCCGCGGTGAGGCCGTTGCCATGAACATCTACGGAGAGCAGGATATGAAGATCTTCGAATCCGGAGTTGCTTACTTTAAATAGAATTGTTTATTTTCACGCGTAGTTTCACTCGAACTACGCGTGAAATAGTTTTAATAATAGAAAAAAGTGAAAAAACTCTTAAATGCTTAAGAAAATATTAAAGAATTTTTTCAATAAAATGTAATTTTGGTGTTGCAAAGATACAATACTTGGTGTATGATTGTCACGTAGAGTAGTTAAAAGAGTACTATAAATAGTACGACAAGTGATGAACTACTATCGAGGCTATGGAAACTGGAAGTTATTCCAGACAGACCTTACAATTGCAGATACATATTAGAAATATAAGTCATCGGAACCTCAGCTTGCTGATCTTGATGCTGGACAATCAACGTTGATATCACACTCTACGCCGACGTCTGATGTACGAAAGTTTCTGGTCATTTATGATTTGTGTGTCTGTAGATGAAACTGACGATGGACTTAACAGTAAGACCGAGGAGGTCAGTGGAGGCAATTAGCGAGAACATTGGACTGGAAAAATCGTCCGCAGCGGTTTGGAAGAGAAGATGAAGGAACTTAAACGTGCAGGGTTAAACGAGTAGAAGAGATGGAAGTTAGTCAAAAAGAAAGAGAGGAAAAAACATGAAATCAAGCAAAAAAGTGTTAGCTTTTGCTCTCGCTGCAGCTATGGTTGTAACAGCAGTTCCTGCTACAAACGCACAGGCAGCTTCTACAGCAAAGCTTAGCGCAACAAAAGCCACAGTTTATTCTGAGGGCTACAAGACAGTTACAGTTAAAACTCCAAAGTCTTGGAAGTCAGTTAAAGTAACTGCAACAAGCAGCAAGAAGTCTGTTGCAACTGTTAAGAAGACAGCAGCAAAGAAGATTAAGGTTACAGGTGTTAAGCCAGGTACCGCTAAAGTTACGGTTAAGGTAACTTACAAGACTTCTACAAAGAAGAATGCTAAGGCAAAGACAAAGAAACTTACTTACACACTGAAAGTTGCTAAGGTAGGCGTTGCTTTATCTGGAGATTCAGTAGTAGCTATTGGAAGCACAACTAAGTTAACAAATACTAAGAAAAATTCTTCAAGAGCTAAGATTACTTACACATCAAGCGATGATTCTATTGCAACAGTAGCAGCTGACGGTACAGTAACTGGTGTTAAGGCTGGTAAGGCAACAATCACAGCTAAGATTACCGTTGGTAAGGATTCTGCCACAACTACTAAGGATGTAGAAGTTAAGAACTATGTTCTTTCTACAGTAGCACAGAACAAGTTAACAGAGCTTACAGCTACTGTCGCTGGTGATACAAAGAACCTTAAGGCTTCTGATTTCACAGTAAAGAGTGAAGCAACAAACGTTGTTTACCCAGTATCTAAGGTAACAGTTGATTCTAAGGACGCTTCTAAGGTTACATTAACTCTGTTCAGTGAGTTAAAGGATGCAGCTACATATGATGTGACTCTTGATGGAATCACAAAGACATTCGTAGCTTCTGATGGAAAAGTTGCTTCTATCGCACTTGATAAAGCTACAATCCCATATGCTACTGAGACAGAAGTTAAGTTAGTATCTAAGGATGCTAATGGTGTTGTTGTAAAAGAACTTAAGTATGGCGAAGCTGATGCTAGCTATGATTTTACAATCAATACAAACGGAAACGGTTATACAAACGGTTCTAAGTTATACTTAAACAAAGTTGGCGATACAGCTACAGCTGAGATCACATACAAGACAGGTAAGTATGACCAGAATGGTAAGCCAGAAGGAAACATTGGACCAAACAAGGTTACAATTACTGCTTCTGCTCAGTCTGAGATCAACAACTTTGCTGTAAGAATTGATGATTCTGCAAAGAAGTTTGACAAGGCTAAAGATACAAATAAGATTGCTGTAAATGAGACAAAGGCTGCAATGTTCAAGATTCAGAATGCTGATAATCAGGAAATTTCAGACTACAGCAAGTATACATTTGAGTCATCTGACAAGTCGGTATTAATGCTTGCTGATAACAAAGTAAGTGCTACTTATAATTCTATCGGAATTACAGCATTAAAGAATGGTACAGCATATATCCTCGTTAAAAAGGATGACAAAGTTGTTGGTTCTGTTGCAATTGACATTGTAGCTGAAAGAGCTGTTGCAACTCTCGAGTTAGATAAGTATGATGTAACACTTTCTAAAAATTTAGCATCAGATTCCAAAACTGTAAATGTTACATTAAAAGATCAGTATGGTGATAAATGGTCAGGGGATTATAACCTCAACATTGAGTGCCTTTCTACTGATGCAAAAGATTCTAATAATAAAACTTTAGCTGCAAAAGATGTTAATGGTGTTACCTATTACAATACAGTAGCTAAGACAGACAAGAAAGTAACATTTGTTAACAGTGCTGCAAAGGGAAATTATGTATATAAGATCTCTTACAAGAAAGATAATAAGGAAATCGCTGCAAAGACTGTAAGCGTAGCTGTAAAGCAGACAGATTCTACTAAGATTTCTGCATATCGTCTTGATGTTGATAATAGCAATGTTGATATGAAAGTTGACAACGACAACAAGGATACAAAGACAATTAACGTCAAAATGATCGGAGTTGCTGACGGTGTAGATAAGACAGTTGTTTCAGATGCTAAGTATACTGTAAAGAAAGCTGATGGAACTGTAATCTTCGCAGGAACAAAAGATGCTAAAACTACAACAAATGATGCTATTACTGTTAATGCCGATGGTGTTTTAGCGGTTACTCCAGTTAAGGTTACTACTACCAGTGGTTCTGCAATTGCTAAAAAACAGCTTGATGCAGGAACATATACTGTTATTGCTGAAAAAGAAGTTACAGAGAATACAAGTACTAAGACAGTTACAATTTCTACACAGTTTACACTTTCTGATTCTCAGGCTAAGGCCGAAGTTGAAGTAAAGAATGAAAAAGTAGATGCCAATACTGTTGGTAGCATGTTAGCAGATGCCATTATTGTAACATTTGATGGTAAGACTTACACATCTGTTTCAGGTATTACTGATAAAGATGGTGCATTAGAAATTGGTGAAGTAAAAGTTAAGAAGAATTCAACTGGAAGTACAGAGCTTACAGGCGCTGATATTTCTGTTGCTTCTGGAGACTACTTCAACGTTACTAAGTTAACAGTAAAAGTTCAGGTTGCTGATGGTGTATATACATTCGTTTCAGTATCTGTACCAGGTGCTATTACTGCTAAATAGTTTAGACTGAATTAAATTTATTCATCTAACCTTAGAACCCCAGACGATTTTCGTCTGGGGTTTTTCTATAAAATGCCAATTATAATTTTACTCGTTCACCAGAAATCTCAATATTCGTATTTCTTAAATCCGCCTTTCCACCAGAAATAGAATTTTTCTTAATGGTAATTGAATATTCTTTTACAGAGTGTTTTGGAACATTTACTTTAAAAGAATTATTGGAATAAGAAGCTATTCCTTTATTTTTTTGATTGATTACAGAAACATGAAATTTCGGAATAGCGGTGATTTTTTTATTCGTACCGTTGGCAATTCTAAATTTTATAACCATATTTCCATTTGCTTGATAAGCTGCATGATATGCACGAATTGTATATTCATTGATTCCGGAATCCTCTATGGTAATTTTCTTACCTGAATACTCATTTGCTTTGATTGTGACTTTACATTTTAAGGATTTTCCGTCACTTAAGTGTGCAGTAACCGTTGTTGTTCCAATTTTTTTACCAGTAATTTTTCCTTTCCTATTTACAGAAGCAACTGAAGAATTGCTTGAAGTCCAGGAGGTAGCAACTCCATTGTTTACTTTAAGTGTTTTAACAAATCCTTTAGTGATGGATAATTTATTGCTGCTTAAACTGACATTATTCGAAAGTTGTACAATTTTGGCATCAAATTTAGTTTCCTGATCAAATACATACTCAACAGAGTAACTTCCTTTTTTTAATTGATTAACGACGTACTTGTATGTATACCATCCACGTCCATCTAATATCCATGAGTCGTCATAATTTGTTAATACCATGGGATTGCCAACTACTTTTCCAGAACTGTTTTTAATGGTGAAAGTGACACCAATAGGAGCTGGAACAAAAACATTAATTTCAAGATCAGCAGTTACATTCAATTTGATAGAATATTTATTACTTGCCAATATATCTGCATTTTTTGATTGCTCATAAACCAATGTCTTATTTGCAGCATAAGTTTCCATTGGTTGATAGAATGAGAAGGTCAATATTAAAATCAACAATGCTGTAAATATAATATGTGTTGTTTTTGACCCCTTTTTTATATACATAATCGTTTTCCCTCCTAAACAAACAAGGCCGGAACAAATGTTCCGACCTTGTATTTTTTCATTTAAAACGAATCGACCGAATCGACTTATTTTAAAGTAAATGCTGTGTTAATAGGGCACTCTACTACAATTGAAGCACCAGCATCATTTACAACAACAACCTTAACAGATGTGATATAAAGAGCCTTTCCATTCTCTTTAGCATCAGCACTTACGATACTGAAATTCTGTTTTATTCCGTCATAAGTATAACTAAACTTATCAGAATTATTTAACTCTCTAAGTAAATCAACAGCATCAGCTGCAGCATCTCTAGTAGCTGTCTGAGAACTTGCAGCCTTAGTATCAATTTTCGCGATAGCTTTTGTCTGAGTATTGTCTAATACAAATGTAGTATTAAATTTCTTATCAACACCACCAATTGTTGCAGTAGCGGATACAGAATATGTTCCTGCTTTAATATCTGTTGCAAGTTCGTATGCATTTACAGTAGAATTTAAACTGTAAAGAGACATACTACCATTCTGACCAACAACCTTTCCATCTGGATTCTTAATTGTAATAGCTGCATTAGAAACAACGCTTACCTTCGCACCCTTTTGGTACTCACTTACAGATGTTGAAATGGCTTTGTTAGCAAAATCAGCTGCAACAGCGTCAGATGCAATCGCAAGATCTGCTTTCTGATCTGATACAGAAAGTCTGTAAGATGCAGTAGAAGGAGTATCTGTTACATTTACAACATTTACTGTCAATACACGAGATACAGTTGCATTAGTATCACATTTTCCATCAGTAGTATGTGCAGTAAGTTTTACCTGATAAGATCCTTCTGCTAAGCCCGAAGCATTAACCGTAATCATACTTCCTGTTGTTGTATAAGTTACAGGGAAATTCGTAGTACCTTTCTTATGGTTTGTCTCAGCTGAAGGAGCACTTAATACTTCATTGTCAACTGTACTGATAGAAATCTGGCTCTCGTACTGATCATATGCTTTAATTGTTTCACTATCAGATGTAAGCAATTGTCTTGAACTACCAGTTGCATTGTTATTAACAGTCATTGCATCAAACTTAAGGTTTGTAAGCTTTCTGGTTTCCTGAACAATTACAGGTAAAGACTTAACAACTTTTCCATCTGAATTAAGAACATTGATATAAGCAGTTCCGGCCTTAACACCAGTTACAGCAACTCCAGTAGATCCTTTTGCATCACCAGCAGATGTAAGAGGTGTCTTGTCAAGAAGTAAAACACTCTTATCGCTGGACTCAACACTGTACTGTGATGTCACATCAGCATCACTGGAATTTTTGATATAGAAAAATGCATATGCAGTATCTTTTACAGCAAGTTTATTATCAGTCTTAACATCAATATTCCAGTTTACCTGTGTATTCTTTGCATTGATTGTGTAGTTGAAGTTTGAAAGTGTTGCATCATCTTCAACAGCTGTAATTGTAAACTTCTTTGTGATCTTGCCAGTCTCAGCACCAGTTGTCTGATCATACTTGTTTGTATGATATGTAACCTCTGCTGTAGCAGTATCGCCAACATTTAATAATACAAGTTTGTTTCCATCTGTGTAACCCTTATTCTCTGTAAAGTTAAAATCTACAGATCCATCATTGCTTGCATCAGAAAGAGTAAACTCTTTTACAACTACCTGATTCTTGTCAAGGAACTGAGCCTTTACTTCTGTTCCAGCTGTGCCCTTAACGATTGTTGTTGTGCTTACACCAACATCTGCAACAGTACCATCTGTAGCAGTAAATGTGACCTCTGTTCCATCATACTTTACAGAGTATTCTTTTGCATCATTCATCTCAGAGTAAGTATCAATTTTAACTGTCTTCTTGTCAGCAGCAACGCTGATTGCCTTTACAGGATATACAACATTGTTAGCTGTATTTGTAATAGTGATATCCTTCTTATCAAGTTTAGAAGTATCACCAGCGAATGTTGCTACAATCTGTGAAGCCTTCTTCTGAGCAGCGGACTTTAAAATAACATTCTTTACTTCTACATCCTTAGTAGTTTCAGCTGAATCCTTACCAACGGTAATCTTAGCTGTGATTGTTGCCTTACCAGCCTTAACACCAGTTACTGTACCGTCAGCTGCTACTGTTGCAATAGAATCATCGCTTGATGTGTAAGTAATCTTAGCTCTTGAAGAATTTTTCTTAGTATTTGTTAACTTAGTTGTGCTTCCAATAGCTACTACTGAATCTCCAGATAAAGCAACGCCTACCTTAGCAACTTTCAGTGTGTAAGTAAGTTTCTTTGTCTTTGCCTTAGCATTCTTCTTTGTAGAAGTCTTGTAAGTTACCTTAACCGGAAATACGCATGGTATTTTCCACGGAAGTGTTGGAAATACTGGGTTTGTGAAAATAAATGGAGGTAATATTAGCGCTACAAGTAACACACAATTAACACATAAGAAACAGATAAGTGACAAATTGTTTCAGTTGTAATCCTTGTGCCATATGCTATAATATAGGTAGATAAACAAAGGATTTTAACGAAAGGAATCCCGACAGTCAATGACAAAAACAAATGATGACATTCATGTAAATAAAAAATATAAGGACACCGTATTCCGGAAACTGTTTGGCGAAAACAAAGAAAATGCCCTGAGTCTGTATAATGCGGTAAACCATACCTCATATACCGATCCGGATGATCTGGAGTATACAACTCTGGAAGATGTCATTTACATGAAATACAAAAATGATGTTTCATTTCTGATTGACAAAACATTGAGCCTTTACGAACATCAGAGTTCCTATAACCCGAATATGCCGCTCCGGGGATTTTTGTATTATGCGGATCTGTACCGGAAACTGATTCACCGATCCGAGCGGCTGTACAGCAAGCATCTGTTGAAAATTCCGCGTCCCCATTACATTGTATTTTACAATGGAAGCGAAAAAGATATGGAAGAAGAAAGAAGGACTCTGCGGTTGTCGGATGCCTTTGAAACAGATACCGGAGCTGGTGAATATGAATGGACAGCCACAATGATCAACATAAACAGTGGAAAAAATCAGTCCATCATGGACAGTTGCCACGTTTTATATGAATACGCGGTCTTTGTTGCAAAGATCAAAAGATACCGGGATTCCATGGAATTAAAAGAAGCCATTGATCTTGCCGTCAGGGAATGCATAGAGGAAAATATTCTCAGAGATTTTTTGGAACAGCATCGCAGGGAGGTGTGTGATATGTGTCTTACTGAATTTGATGAAAAGAAATATGAAGATGTTCTCCGCGAGGAAGGCCGGGAGGAAGGACTTGCAGAAGGTCGTAAAAAAGAAGTATTTATGTCCGTACAGGAAGGTGATTATGGAATTGTGCGTGGAGCCCAGAAACTGAATCTTTCTGTAGAAGAATTTGAAAAAGAAATGTCTGCGGCCGGATATCAAATCCCGATAGAGGTGTAAAATTGAATGTATAAGGTAAATTTTTGTCCAACGGCACATTGTGGTAGGTACTAACCGCATTTTATTTTTGATGTATCCGCCTACCCGATTGTGCCGAATCGGAATTAACCGCGGATTCTCAGCAGCGCGACCGCACGATGTTGTAGTCTTATTTTAGGAGAAAGATCACCTGCTTTTGAAATAAGACCATGTAAGTTTAGAATTTGTGGGGCTGACCCCATAAACCCGGAAACTCTAATTCTGGGGCAATTACATTAAAATAATTACATTTTATAAAAAGAGGCTGTCGAAGCAACCTCTTTTTTTATGAGGTGGACACAACATGAGATTTAGTACTTTTATGCTTAGTTACAAAAAGAAACATAAACAGTTAAAATCAACCATTACTTTTCGAAAGTTACCGTTTTATCAAAAAATAATTGTAATAATAGGTTTTTTGATGATTATAATAGGTTGTTGTTTTAAAATAGCAAAATGTGAGTTGGCATTTGGAATTACATTACTTATTGGTAGCATATTCATAATAATTTTTCTGCACAAAAGTTTGTCAGATACCAGAGACCTGTCTGTATTAATACGAAACAGTAAAGAATATTCAACAGACAGAATGAATATTTTACTTGATTTATTTAAAGAAAATAATTTGCCAATTACCACGCAAAAAATCGACTTATTGATTGATGAAGCTAATCAAGCCAAACAGGATGCTAATCTGTTTTTGCCAATCAAAAAACCTGTTAAAGCTCTCAGTGTATTAATTGTACCAATCACAATATACATTATTCAACAACTATTTACTTCATCTAATGTAGGAGCTAGTAATGTTATATTATTATTGGTGTATTGTATATTAATATTTGTTGCAGTTTATACCTTGATTCCATTCATTGAAGGGATAATGTACGGAATATATGATGATTTAATTTATGATTTGCGACAACTAAAAATATTTTATGTAAAAGAGAAATAGTACAAACTAAAATTTAGTATCAGCAGAATATCAAATCCCAGTAGAGGTATAACGGAAAATTTTGAAACAGTTAGTTGCATATGAAATGAAGAGAGAATCTGTAGATGAGCATCGTTTAAACAGCGGATAGTCCATTTTATTCATCTCCCAAAATATCCAGCAGATATTTTGCATTATTTACCCAGTGATTTTTTAAGGTTGATGTTATAACGAAGATAAAGAGACAGAAAATATTAAAAACCAAAATATACTTAAGAGTTGACGTATAATCAGAAAATTTAATTCCATTTTCCGCGTCCTCATTACATTGTATTTTACAACGGAAGCGAAAAAGATATGGAAGAAGAAGGAAGGACTCTGCGGTTGTCAGATGCTTTTGAAACAGATACCGGAGCTGGTGAATATGAATGGACAGCCACAATGATCAACATAAACAGTGGGAAGAACCAGTCCATCATGGACAGCTGCCATGTTTTATACGAATACGCGGTCTTTGTTGCAAAGATTAAAAGATACCGGGATTCCATGGAATTAAAAGAAGCCATTGATCTTACCGTCAGGGAATGCATCGAGGAAAATATTCTCAGAGATTTTTTAGAACAGCATCGCAGGGAGGTGTGTGATATGTGTCTTACAGAATTTGATGAAAAGAAATATGAAGATGTCCTCCGCGAGGAAGGCCGGGAGGAAGGACTAGCAGAAGGGATTGAAAAAGGTCTAGCAAAAGGTCGTTCTGAAGAACGGAAAACCTTGCTTGAGATCGTCCAAAAGCTGAAAGAAGGAAAAACTCCGGAACAGTTAGTTGCAGATGGAATGGAAAAAGAATCTGTGGATTCTGCTATCACGTTAAGAAAGCTTCTATAATCTGTAATAACCCATATTCTATATAAAACAAAGAGTTATAAAGAAAAAGGTCTTGCGGAAGAACTAAAAAAGAATATTCCGAGGAACGGAAAACTTTACTTGCGATCACTCAAAAGTGTCAGTATTCGATTTATTGCTGAATGCTGGCACTTTTTGTATTACATATTCCGTTTTGTACTGTTGCCGAAATTTGATATTCTACGTTATAAGTGGTTCCTCATTTTTGTCACTTGCCAGTCTCTTATATGTTGATTACGTGTTACTTGTAGCAATAATTTTGCATCAACTGCTATTTACAAACCCAGTATTTCAAACCCTTCCACGGAAAATACCATCTATATTTCCGGTTAAGGTAACTTACAAGACTTCTACAAAGAAGAATGCTAAGGCAAAGACAAAGAAACTTACTTACACACTGAAAGTTGCTAAGGTAGGCGTTGCTTTATCTGGAGATTCAGTAGTAGCTATTGGAAGCACAACTAAGTTAACAAATACTAAGAAAAATTCTTCAAGAGCTAAGATTACTTACACATCAAGCGATGATTCTATTGCAACAGTAGCAGCTGACGGTACAGTAACTGGTGTTAAGGCTGGTAAGGCAACAATCACAGCTAAGATTACCGTTGGTAAGGATTCAGCTGAAACTACTAAGGATGTAGAAGTAAAGAACTATGTTCTTAAGAGTGTAGCACAGAACAAGACAAATGAGCTTGTTGCAACTATCGATGGTGCTACAAAGAATATTAAGGCTTCTGAGGTAACTATCAAAACTCCTGACAATGTAGTTCTTCCTGTTAAGTCTGTTTCTGTAGATGATAAGGATGCTACAAAGGTTACTCTTACAACATTCTCAGAGATGAAAGATGGTAAAGAGTATACAGTCACATTAGATGGAACAACTGTAAACTTTGTTGCTACTGACAACAAGGTTGCTTCTATCAATGTTAATAACCTTACTATTCCAGCAAAAACTGAAACAGAGATTAAGTTAGTTGCAAAGGATGCTAACGGAGTAATCTTAAAAGAGCTTCCTTACGGAACACCTGATGTAAACTATGATTTCTCACTTACAACAGCAAACGGATATGTAAATGGTTCTAAACTTTACTTAAATAAAGTTGGTGACACTGCAACAGCAGAGATTACATATAAGACAAACAAGTATACAGCAGATGGTAAGCCAGATGGAAATATTGGACCAAATAAGGTTACAATTACAGCTGCTGATCAGGCTACTGTAAGTTCTTTCAAGGTAAGAATTGGAGAAAACAATAAGAAATACAGCACTTTAAAGGACAACGATAAGATTGCTGTAGATGAGACAAAGGCTACATGGGCATATTTTGAGATTAAGGATACAAACGGAAAAGAAATCTCTAATTACAATGATTACACTGTTGAGTCCAGTGACAAGGGCACATTAATGATTGCTGGAAATACAATGGGATCAAATCATCAGGTTCAGCTTATTCCGGCAAAAGAAGGAACTGCTTATATCTTTATTAAGAAAGATGACAAGATTGTTGCTTCTGTACCAGTAACCGTTGTTGCAGCTAGAAAAGTCGTTACAATGAGCGCTGATAAGACTAGCGTAATTGTATCTAATGCATTTGGCGCAAATGCTGAGGTCGTTACATTTACAACAAAGGATCAGTATGGAAATGAATTTGCTTTTGATCCAAAAGATGGAAAAGTTTTAGCAAGCTGTGAAGGAGCTCCAGATGGTGTTACAAAGAGCTCTGTTATTACACCTAATCCTACTCAGACTGGCAGCAAGGTAAAAGCTACATTTGTTGGTAGCGATTATTCTACAAAGGGAACATACACATTTAAATTCACATTTGTGAAAGACGACAAAGAAGTATGTGCTCAGATTGTTACTGTTAATGTACAGACACCTGGTGTAGCTGGGGATTCTATCTCTTATAATCTGAACATTAATAATTCAACAGGCGCTGCACAGACAGAAGAAGATGCGGTTGTAAATGCTGATAATATGACAGCTCGTCATTTTAATATTTCTGTGTCTGAATTATTGAAAGGCGTTGAAGCCCAGAAATTAAGTTCTACTAGTGTTTTAGATGATTTGACAGCTACAGAAAGTGCTGCTGGAAAAGTAGCAAGTAAGGTTCAGGGTATTTATTATACTGTAAAGAATGCAAAGGGAGAAGTTGCATATAATGATGTTCCTGGTGCAACTGCTAAAACAGGAACAGCATTTTCCGCTACAGCTGGTCAGTTAAAAGTTGATGTAGTAAAAACGAATGGCACATTTGGAAGTCCTGCAAAGGATGTTTATGAAAAACTTGCTGATGGAACCTATACAGTTACTGCTACTGTTGTAGTTACTCCAAAGCATGTCAGAGGTGTTACTGTAACGGATACAAAGACTGTAGTTACAAAGTCATTTGTTATTAAAGATTCTTCTAATGATGCAATCACTGATATGAAGTTAAAAGAGCCTAGTGCTTCTGTAACAACTGGTACTGCTATTTCTGCTGCACTTGCTTCACAAATTCAGTTCTCTTATGATGGAGTTAAGTATGGTGCAGATGGCGATCAGTCAGCTAATATCGTTGCGGTAGAAGGATATTCAAACACAACTGGTATTGTAACCCCAATAGGTTCTTACGGTAAAGTTAATAAAGATAACATGAATACTCCTTTAGCAGCAGGAGCAACAGTTGATGTAACAAAAGTTACTGTTAGAGTTGCATTCCACGATGCGAGTGGAAATGTTAAGGGTTGGGTTGATAAAGAAGTCAATGTATCACTTACTCTTACAGGAAAGTAATTAAATAATTACTGGTTCAAAATTCAACCCCCAGACGGTTTTCGTCTGGGGGTATTTTAGTTTATAAAAAACAACAACTCCGAGAAATCTAAGTTTCCCGGAGTTGTTTTGTTTACAGTTTAATATTTTCTTTAAAGAAAACTAATCTGTATAAGGTTCCTGTTATCAGATTTCAAATTACTGGATAGTAATTACAGTATTTGGTAAATCTACCTCAACATCTGTATAAACAGTTGTATCCGGAACCTGAACTTTTACAACAAGTTTTGTAACTGTAAAGTTATCCTGACGAGCAATTGTCTTGTTGGTAATATCTACATTTACTTTACCTGGCTCGCTGTTAATTGTTCCTTCAACTTTGACAATAGCTGTAGCTAAAGCAGAACTATCCAACTTATAGCCATTATAATTTACTTCCTGAATAGCTTTCTGAAGAGCAGCTTTTACGGTTGTAGGAGCACCAAACTGTAATACGTTTGAGGAAGCATATTCTGGAGTAAATGTAACAGATGCTTTACCCTGATTATCAGAGATTACAAAATTAGAAGTATATACCTTTCCGTTATATCTTGCAATTACTGTATAAGATCCAGCGCCAAGACTTTTTGTCTTATAGGCACCACCTGAAACTACACTAATGTTCAAATTCTTACCAGTTACAGAACTAAGAGAAGATGTAGCAGTAACACCATCAACGTTAATTGCGGCATTTGTTTTTACTGTTCCTGTAACAGGTGCAGCTTCATTACCTTCATAACCAAAGATAACCGTTCCATCGGCTTTTTTTACTGTGTAAATTACATCAGAATTTACAACTGTTTTATCAACGCCGCCAGCAACACCAATCAGGCTAGCTTTAATGTCAGCTTGATCTGAAGTCTTATCAAGATTTCCTTCTTTAACAGTAGTATCTACAGTTTCATTATCAAAGCTTACTCGGTAGCTGTCAATTTTAGAAAGATCAGCTTTATCCGTTGGCTCTGAAACAACAATGGTAAGTACCTGAGATACTGGATTTTTTCCATCTTTCCAATACTGGATGTAGTAATTATAAGTACCAATCTTAGCAGGATGAGGCACACCAGCAACAATAGGACAAACATCAACATTTACTTTGTTACCAGTTGCACTAATAGAAGCAAGTTTCTCGCCGTTTGAGGAATCTTTATACTCAGGCTGGATATAGTCAGTACCTAATGTCCAGTCATCACCATACTGATCCTTTAATGTTGCTTTAACTGTTCTTGTTGTGTTTGCTGTATTAGAGATTGTAAGGTAGTTCTTATCTAATGTGATAGAAGCAACTTCTCTCTTAGCAACAACATCGATAGCTACAGATCCAACAATCTTGTTGTCTCTGTCTTTAAATAACAAATAAGCAGTACCGACTTTAACACCCTTAAGAACTACGGATCTTGTCTTATTGCTATCTACAGTGATTGTGTTACTGTCAAGCATCAGAACGCTCTTGTCAGAAGATTCAACAGTATATTTGTTATATACAGAATCGGAAACTTCTTTTCCATCAGCATCTTTGATCTTAAAGTATGCTGTTGTACGAGTTGTATCTTCTACAGCAATCTTGTTTGAATCCTTAGCCTTGTCAAATGACTTACCTGCTTTATCAATCTTTACAGCAAATTCGCTGACTGCAGACTGATCTACTGCTGTAATGGTTACTTTCTGTGCAGCGATATTATCAACTGGCTTACCATCTTTGTCATATTTTCCAGACTTGTATGAGATTTCTGCAACTGCAGTATCTCCAGCCTTGTTCAGATAAAGGTTGCTTCCACTTGTGTAACCATTTCCATTTGTATTGATGGTAAATGTATAAGAAGAATCAGCCTTTCCGTAAGGAAGTTCTTTGACAATTACACCATTAGCATCCTTGGAAACTAATTTAATTTCCTTTTCTGTAGCATATGGAATTGTCAGTGGATCAACTGAAATAGATGCAACCTTTCCATCAGTAGCCTTGAAAGACTTTGTAATACCATCAAGTGTTACATCATAATCAGCAGCATCGCTGAGGTCAGCGAACATAGTCAGGGTAACTTTTGTTGTGTTCTTGGAATCAACAGCAATCTTTGATACCGGGTACTTAACATTTGTCTTAGGATTTACTACTGTAAAATCAGTTGCCTTAAGAGCTTTTGTATCTCCCGCAACATCTACAGTAAGCTCTCTAAGTTTTGACTGTGTTACACTGCTAAGGATAAATTTCTTTACTTCTACATCCTTAGTAGTTTCAGCTGAATCCTTACCAACGGTAATCT
>ERZ791842.701-NODE-701-length-25673-cov-3.98419_pt1 | contig 25673 bp, 20 predicted proteins | sample MGYA00509944_ERZ791842 | MGnify/ENA primary metagenome ERZ791842 (study PRJEB30046, sample SAMN00715263) | human gut metagenome | study: EMG produced TPA metagenomics assembly of the A metagenome-wide association study of gut microbiota in type 2...
ATGATACAAGCTTCATAGCCTTTGTAATCTGCCCTGTACTCTGGACACTTTCCTTACGCCTTTTTATATCTCTCATTGAGGCCATATTATCACACCTCTCTATCTGTTCTTAACGAACTCTGCCTTGAATTTTTCGATTGCCTGAACAAATCTTTCTTCCATATCTTTTGAAAGTTCACCGGTCTCTTTTATCGTACCCGGAACTTCAGGATACTTCTCATCGATGAACTGTAAAAGACCTTTTTCAAAGTCGGCAATATCTTCAAGTTCAATATCTATGAGATATTTATGTGTTGCCGCATAAATACTGATAAATTCATGCTCAACAGACATAGGATTGTAGTTGTCCTGTTTTAATACCTCACGGATTCTCTCTCCCTGTGCAAGCTGTGCTTTTGTCTCAGGGTCAAGGTCTGAACTAAACTGTGAAAATGCCGCAAGTTCTCTGTACTGAGCAAGCTCGATACGGATAGAACCTGAAATCTTCTTCATGGCTTTTATCTGTGCAGCTCCACCTACTCGTGAAACTGAAAGACCGGCATTTACGGCAGGACGGAAACCTGAGTTGAACATCTCTGTCTCAAGATATATCTGTCCGTCTGTTATTGAGATAACATTTGTAGGAATGTATGCTGATACATCACCTGCCTGTGTCTCAATGATAGGAAGTGCTGTAAGTGAACCTCCTCCAAGCTTGTCTGAAAGGCGTGCTGCTCTCTCAAGAAGTCTTGAGTGAAGATAGAATACATCGCCCGGATATGCCTCTCGTCCAGGTGGACGCTTTAAGAGCAATGCAAGTGTACGGTATGCTGCTGCGTGCTTTGTAAGGTCATCATAGATTACAAGTACATCCTCGCCATTTTCCATCCATTCTTCACCGATGGCACATCCTGAATATGGTGCAATATACTGTAATGGTGCAAGTTCGCTGGCTGTTGATGCAACTACTGTCGTATAGTCCATCGCACCGAACTCTTCAAGTTTATTTACAAGTGCCGCAACTGTTGATGCTTTCTGACCTATGGCAACATAAATACACTTAACACCCTGACCTTTCTGATTGATGATGGTATCAATGGCTATCGCCGTCTTACCTGTCTGGCGGTCGCCTATGATAAGCTCACGCTGTCCTCTTCCGATAGGAACCATCGAGTCAATCGCCTTGATACCTGTCTGAAGCGGTGTATCTACCGATTTTCTTGAGATAACACCTGATGCAACTCTCTCAATCGGTCTTGTTTTTGTTGTCTTTATCGGACCTTTGCCATCTATAGGCTGTCCGAGAGAATTTACTACTCGTCCGAGCATTTCATCACCAACCGGCACCTCAACAACTCGTCCTGTAGTCTTTACTATATCGCCCTCGTTGATATTTTTATGGTCACCTAAGAGTACGGCTCCGACATTGTCTTCCTCAAGGTTTAAAACCATGCCGTAAATTTCATTTGGAAATTCCAGCAACTCGCCCTCCATAGCCTTTGCAAGACCATGAATACGCGTAATACCATCGGCAACCTGTATAACAGTACCCGTATCTGCGACTTCAAATTTGGTACTGTACTGTTTAATCTGTTCTTTGATAACCGAACTGATTTCTTCAGGTTTCAAATTCATGATACTCTCGCACCTTCTTTCAATTTAATTTAGTTTGACAAACGGACTTTTGACAATTCTCTTGCCATAGTCTCAAGTTTTGTCTTTACGCTGCTGTCCACGATCCTGTCACCGATGCGTATAACCATACCGCCTATAAGTGACTCATCCACACTGTACTTTGCGATTATCTTTTTGTACTGTGTAGTTGTAAGCAGCTTGTCTTCAACCGCCTTTTTCTGTGCTTCACTAAGCTCTACGGCGGATTTAATCTCAGCAGTTCCTATTTTTTCTGCTTCATGTACTCTCTCAACAAAATAGTTCAAGATTTCTTCTATCTTTGAAAATCTTCCCTTTTCCACGATGACCGTAAGGAAACCGACCATATCATCAGACACTTTGTCTTTGAAAGCACTTTCTATCATGGCTTTCTTTTCTTCAACGGGAATTCTAGGATAGCCTATTATCTTTATATACTCTTCGTTTTCTTTCAGCACATCAAGTACAGCTTCCACTTCCTCGAGATGGCTTTCAAGCTTATCTTCCTCAGCCGCCACCTCAAAAAGTGCGTCACCGTAAGTTTTGGATATTAGCTTAGCCATGTCTCTTCACCCATCTCTTCCAATGTATCTGCGATAAGCTGTGACTGTTTTTCTTCATCAAGAGAAGATGCCACTATCTTTTCAGCCATAACTGTTGCAACAGATACCATTTCTTTCTTAACATCATCCTTAACCTTAGACTTTTCAAGTTCTATGTCATGATTTGCCCTGTCAACAATCCTTGCAGCTTCTGCCTTAGCCTCGTCCACTATCTCGTTTTCTCTCTTGACAGCGTTCTTTCTCGTCTGGCTCAAAATCTGTTCTGCTTCTTTATCAACAGCCTTAAGTTTTTCATCATATTCTGCCTTAAATTCAATGGCATCCTGTTTTTCTTTTGCTGCTTTTTCAAGCTGTTCTTTTATATATGCCTGCCTCTTTTCAAGAAGATCCCTTGCAGGATTGAAAAGAAGATGTGACAAAAGAAGAAACATTGCGAACATTGCAAGTATTGTGATAGCCGAATCCACAAGAAGCTGTGGGTCAAGACCAAATATATAATCTCCAAGTCCGTCACCTGCTAAAGCAACCTTTACCAAACCATTCACTTTACAGCCTCCTTTCTATTTTAACTCTTTCCAGTTCCTTCGCTTTCAGCAATAATATTTCTTGAACTACTATTCAAGAAGTATCCTTCGCTTTCAGCTCAGTCTATTTAAGTTTGCCATAAAGAGGGTTAGCAAATAAGAGAATAAGGGCAACTACGAGTCCGTAAAGACCTGTTGTCTCTGCTACCGCCTGTCCTAAAAGCATTGTTGACATGATGTCACCTTTTGCTCCCGGATTGCGTCCTACTGCTGATGCACCATAACCTGCTGCGATACCCTGACCTACACCAGGTCCGATACCTGCGATAACTGCAAGACCTGCACCGATTGCAGAGCCCATTAAAACTAAACCTTCGTTTGTAATATTCATTGTTCTTCCTCCTCAAAATAAATATAATAATTGTTATGCGTCTTCTCCTATCGCATCTGCGACAAAGCACATAGTCAGCATACAGAATACATATGTCTGAATGCATCCTGAGAATACATCAAGATATACATGCAATGCTGCCGGCCATACCAAAGTAAGCACTTTTGGCAACAAACCATAGATAAGTCCCATCATTACGGTACCTGACAGGATGTTTCCGAAAAGTCGGAGAGACATCGATACAGGCGTTGAAAATTCACTGATAAGATTCATTGGGAAAAATAAGAAAATCGGTTCAAACAAACCTTTTATCTTGCCCATCTTCTGGTACTTAAATCCATTGTACTGAATCATCACCCATGTAATAACGGCGAGCGGAAATGTCACACCAAAATCCGCTGTCGGCGGTCTTAAGCCTAACAATCCTGATAAGTTGCATGTAAGTATAAACAAAAACAAGGCACTTACATAATTTCTAAACTTCACGGCATTTCTAGCTCCCATTGAGCTTGCAACCATTCCATCAAGTTTTTCAACTATCAGTTCGACCACATTTAAAAACGGACCGGGTGCTTCTTTGGGATCTGCTTTCTTAATCGCATGGTTTGCAAACAAGGCAAAAACAAGCAGAAATGCCATGACGATTATCATTGATATATGCGTCGTCGTAAGATAGACTTCGTGTCCGAGAAACATAAATTTCTTGTCAGTATATCCTCTGATAAAGAAGTCTACTTCACCGCCTGCCAGCAGTGCCTTACTGTTTACCCATGACATATTTAAGATGTCACTTCCCACATTCTCATCCTCCTTCTTTATTTTTTATGACTATCTTAGTCATTACAACTATAGTCATGAAAATATATTTTTATGTTCAATGCACAACTCAACACCTTTTATCATAAATTCACGCAATTTTTTTGCATATAATGCTGAATACCTATGCATTTTATATCACGCAGGCAAATGAACAAAAATAACAAATATACTCTCATCACCATAGTTTCTTATATGTCAGTTCTCATCCCACTCTTTTGACACTGGCAATAAAACGGTGCACATACGGCTGCATATAAGCAGTCATCTTCACACCCATAAGCCCTAATACAACACCTATAGGATGCACATAACTGTACCATATCATCGACACCATAAGAACTGCCACCATTATAAATGTTCTCTGAAATGCAGATTTTAATGTATGTTTTCTTGCATTTTCCGGGTCCATGTCAAGTGCTATGTCAAGATGTTTATACATATGGTATATTATCCCTGCTGCCGTAAATGCCCCAGCCAGAACACCACAAACAGCCGCTGGTTTGTTTTCTGCTATAAAAGCAAGCATAACCAAAACCGGCAGCGACCATATAAACACTCCTATAATCATTTCTTTTAAAATCTTTTTCGCTTCTCGCATATTTTTATTTTTCTACCTTTTCCTATCTCTATTCCAGCCTTCATCTATATTTATCATTACATTCATTAACACTCTGTATTGCAAAACTTTTGTTTCACATATTTATATTTAGCTCAAAAATTCTGTCGTGTCTTATGTTCCGGATACCTCTTTTTCTTGCCCTCCATAACATCTGAAAAATCCTCGTCCGGATGTGTATTTCTATAATTTTTCAAATCTTCCATATATTGAAGCTTTTCATTTTCTTTCTTTTTATCTGATGCATAAAATGATTTTGTAACCATATATACACTTCTAAATCCCGAGCCAATCCCAAGCACAAGCAAAATAGGGAATATAATATCTATACCCGTCAGCCTGTTCAACCACACACCTAAAGCTCCGCACAAGAAAATCGGAACCATCATAACTATTCCTAACTGCGTAACCATCATCATGCTTTTTAAAACTTTTCGACTATCTTCTTTCAAAATCTTCCTCCATAATCTACATATCAAGCCTTGGCATTAGTTGGGTCAAAATAAATTTTGACCCCAAAATCATAATATATCTATATATCTCTTATATTATTTCTACATATGTTTTATTATAAGTTATCATTAGACAAAAGTCCACCCACAAGGTAAATTTTATCACTTAATCGGTAACAGTTCAGCCCTGAAAAGAGAATTCATCTCTGAAATCAAGCCAACACCCCTATGACCTTGCTCGGATTACCTTTTACTTCTCGAACTCCGTCATATGCCCCCTAAATCTCAACGGAAGATTTCCCGTTTGCAATTTTTTATTTTCTCTCTCCTTGACAGCTATATTTTCAAAAAATACTTTCCATAAGTCTGAGTATTCCTCTTCCGTCTCATTCAGTTCTTTAAGCCGTTGTTCCTCATTCTCACTTAATAGTCTTACTTCCCACTTTCCTCCTGCTTCATGGAAAACTGCCTTGTGATGCCTTGCATCATATATAATAAACCACTCACTGTTAAACCTGTCCGCAAAATGATTTGCTAAATGTGCCACAATATCGTGTTTTGGCTCTATCACACTTAAAAGAAGCGGTGGTTTGTGTATAACTTCCTTAAATCTCAGCACCTCAATATACCGATACGCTTCATTTTGGACACTGCGTACAAGCGTAAACATATCCGAAACCTCCTGAAACTGAACCGCCATGACAACCTTTGCCCCAAGAGTAAATCCATATGTGATAAACTGATATATCACATCTCCCCTGCCGGCATCTCCGCTCACTATTGCTTTCATGACATACTCATATGCTTCATGCGAAATCTTTTCCTTAATCGCATCAAGAACAGAATTCATCTTCTTTATGGAACTCTCCACATCTATATAATCCGCAAACAGCTCCATGCTATACATATAATCAGCAGACTGCGGCTGAATTTTAATATACTTATGACCATACCCTGATATACCTGCTTCATATATGGCACTAAAAATGCCCACTTCATCATCCGCACACCTGTATATGCGTACCCTCTTATCTCCCATAATGATTACGGCTCTCCTTTCTACCCAAGTTGGAAATCATCAAACAGTGTAAGCTGCTTATAAGTAATATCCGCCCCAAAACCTCTCATCACATCGCCCTCATTAGTAACAAGACTCCTCGTAATATAATCTTCATCCACTTTAAGAAAATCATACATCATCTTTCCGTTGCAGGTTATAAAAAATACGGCACGCTTTAAAACAACACCTATTGTCTTTAACGAATTAAAGTCAAGACTTCCCGACTTTCTCGCACGGACTATACGCCCTGCCGACTTGACTCCTATCCCCGGTACTCTGAGAAGAGTGTTGTAATCTGCTTTATTTATCTCTACCGGAAAATCCTCCAGATGTCCTAATGCCCAGTCACACTTAGGGTCTAAGAATGTATTGAAAAATGGCCTTTTTTCAGATAAAAGTTCATTTGCCTCAAAGCCATAATATCTCAGGAGCCAGTCTGCCTGATAAAGTCTGTGTTCCCTGCGAAGCGGCGGTCCTCCCGCCTGTGCCGGAAGTGTACTGTCATTATTTACATTGATAAATGCAGAGTAGAATACCCTCTTTAAATCAAACCTTTTATAAAGTGCTTCAGATACAGACATTATCTCGTAATCACTCTCACCTGTCGCTCCAATTATCATCTGTGTGCTCTGTCCTGCCGGAACAAACCCTCTGCTTATATCAGTCTTGTTCCACATGGTAAGTGCATTTGAGCCGGTCTTATGTTCCTGCATAGACAAAATATCCGTTTTTTCAATCTGCTTTTCCGACTTTCTGCCTTTAAAATCTGCATTTAATATTGCATTTTTTCCTGTGTCCATCGATAAGTTATCTGTTTTGTCATTACTGCTTTTATGAATGTTTTTCTGTTCTTCAAATCTATCATTTCTCCCACCTATTAAACTGCTATCAGGTGTAATCTTATGTTCCTCAATCTCCATACTCCGTCCCAAACGCTTTGATGTGTACCAGTACGCACTCCTATTGCCGCCTTTCATCCCTAACATTTCCCTGCTCTGTGCCATACCCGACTGTATCTGACGCATCGGTGTAAGTATGTTTTTTCTGCTCTTGTTCGGAGCAAGTTCTTTAAGACCTGCCTCTGTCGGAAGTTCAAGATTGACACTCATCCTGTCTGCATACCAGCCCGCAAGTTCAACAAGCTCCTGTGAAGCTCCCGGAATAGCCTTGCAATGTATATAGCCATTAAAATGGTGTACTATCCTAAGCTCATGAAGCGTTTTACAGATAAGCTCCATCGTATAATCAGGAGAATATAAGATACCCGAACTCAAAAACAATCCCTCTATATAATTTCTCCTGTAAAACTCCATTGTAAGCCTGCACACCTCCTCAGGTGTAAAAGAAGTCCTCGGAACATCATTTGATACACGATTTATACAATATCTGCAATTATAAATGCACTCATTTGTAAACAATATCTTAAGCAACGACACGCATCTTCCATCTGCCGCAAAGCTGTGGCAGATACCACACGACATTGCATTTCCTATCTCACCCTTGATGCCGTCACGCTGCACTCCGCTCGAAGTACAGGCAACATCATACTTTGCCGCATCTGATAATATCTGTAATTTCTTCATAAGATTTGTATCACTCTCAAAAACCATGTAACCGACCGCCTTTCTCGAACTTTAGTTCCCGAACATTTGTTTATATTTTATCATCACATAGCTTAACTGTCAATCACCATTTATTACCATTATGTCTATATCTATATTTCAAGCGGATATTCACAATCCGCTGTGCTGCCTGCTTACAACACTATCACAACATATCAAAATGTACTTTTGCCTCTCCTGATATCAAAAAGTATCCCCACCACTTACTTCTCTATGCAATAAATGTTAGGGACTTTATTAATAGTGTCAAACATTTTGTAACAGTTCAGCCTTGCATTTCTTACATTCATAAACCTGCCAGCAAGCTGTCAGTCGCTGCTTTGCAGCTTTTGCTTATTTCATTTCAGAAATGAAAGGCTATTCTACCATAAAAAGGTACTTAACAATACAATGAACAAGCTCATTGTATTGCCAATTATCTTTTTATGGCTGAACTGTTACAACTTTTTTTTGACATATCACACATATATACTGTAGAATACCATAGAAAAGTAAGTAACAGTTCTAATAAACATAACACTTGCAAAATCTTGACAGATTTACAAGATTGTAATGATATAGCAAATAATATAAGCAGACATTCCGTCGTCGCCAGCACTTGGGCAATGTTTTTTATTGACCTATGTACTGCTGCGAACGACGGCATAGCGAGAGCGTGCCTGCGTTATTATTGTTATATCATTACAATCAGCACAACTTTCAACTGATTTTGTAAGCACAACAAACTTTAGGGGGGACATCATGAAAAAGAAACTATTGTCAAAACTGCTCGTCTGCACACTTGCCTTACAAAGTGCATTTGCATCGACTGTATCTATGCCTGCAAACACCAAAAAGGCATCTGCCGCACTGACCGGAAAAAGTCCGTTCACAAGCTCCACTTATACACATAATGATAATTTTAGCGGATATAATATATATCACGGAATTGATGTTTCTAAATACAACAATAACAACGGCACTATTGATTGGAACAAAGTCAAAAAAGCCGGAGTTGACTTCGTAATTGTAAGAGTAGGCTACAGAGGTTACGGAAAATCAGGCACTCTCTGTACTGATCCTTTCTATAAAACAAATATAGAAGGTGCTCTTGCCGCCGGCATAAAGGTCGGTGTTTACTATTTTACCGAAGCACTCACGACAGCCGAAGCTAAGGAAGAGGCCAAATTCTGTATAGATAAGATTAAAGATTACGATATTACACTGCCGGTTGCCATCGACTATGAATATCCGACCGACGGCTCCAAACCGGTCGGCAGAATGTATGATGCCAAGTTAAGCAAATCCGCTGCAACAGCTAATGTAAAAGCATTTTGTGCCGCCGTTAAGGATGCCGGATATACACCTCTTGTCTACGCAAACAAGAGCGACTTTTCAAGCCTTATTGACGGTGCTTCAATAGGCAAATCATATAAAGTATGGCTTGCAAATTACACTACAAAAACAACTTATGCAAACAAATATGAATACTGGCAGTACACAAGCTCAGGAAAAGTCAATGGTATAACAGGAAAAGTTGACTGTAACTTCTGGTACACAAAGAGCAAACTTGATGACACAAGCTCAACACCCGCTCCAGCAGCAACAAACACACCAAAGCCAACTGCTTCTCCAACGGTCAAACCGACTGCTAAGCCTACCGCAAAACCTACTGTCAAGCCAACGGTTAAACCGACTGCTAAGCCTACCGCAAAACCTACTGCTAAAGCAACGGCAAAGCCGACTGTAAAGCCGACTGCTAAACCTGCCAGCACCAAAATGACAGCACCAAAGAATTTCAGAGCTGTTTCCGGCACAAAAGCAATCACTTTAAAATGGACAAAAAGCAGTAATGCTGCCGGATACCAGATATTCAGAAAAAACTTTTACGATGGCAGCTACAAAAATGTTAAAATAATATCAAATGTAAATACGACAACTTATAAAGACACAAAAGTAACAAACGGACATGAATATTATTATAAAATAAGAAGCATAAACAAAACCGCTTCTGATACTACATACAGCAATTATGCTTCACTCACGGCTTCCGCTTCAAAGAGCCGTGCAGGCATAACGCAAGCAAAACACAAACTATTGAAAAAACCTTCGGCACAGTCAGATGCCTTTAGAACGATACCTAAAAATTCAATAGTTGAATATCTCGGTAAAACGGTTTACAAAAACAATACAACATTTATTCATGTAAATTATTATATTAAAGGCAAAAAAAACAGTGTTTATCTTCCCGCCGATGCAAAACTTAAATATTATAAGGGCGGCACCGCTAAACAGGCAGCTAAACTTTACAATAATTTAAGTTCACTGACAAAGCCAAAAGTAAAAATACCTAAAGGTTCGTATCTGGCTGTGCTCAAAACTCAAAAGGCGGGTAAAGTCAAGTTTTATAAAGTAAGATATTCTGACACAAAGAAATCTTATGTGGGATATGTTAATGCAAAGTATGTGAAGTAAAATTGAAGATAAGATTATCTGAAAATATTCTAAAGAATAAAAAATTTTATTATAAAAAGAGCAAAACCAGCGTTTTGCTCCTGCAAGAATTGCTTCGCAATTTTTGTTGGCACCGCATTGCGTTACAAGCATTTTCCTATGCATTAAAAATAAGAGAGTGCAATACTAAAAATTGTTGCACTCTCTTTTATATTTTTTAATATTAATGTTTTTTATAAATTACATATCAGTTTATTTATAATCAAACTTAAATACCGTAACTGACATAGGCGGAAGATTTAACTCTATTGAGTATTCTTTTTTCTCACACTCAATCTTTTCTGCTTTTACTACCTTTTTAACATTCACGCCTGTTCCGCCAAACTTCTCATCATCTGATGAAAGTATCTTTGTATATTCACCTGCACAAGGCACTCCTGTACGATATTCCTCATACTGCACCGGTGTAAAGTTGCAAATAAACAAAAGCTGCTCTTTCGCAGAACTTCCACGACGCACAAAACTTACAGTGCTCATATTAGCATTATCACAACTCATCCACTCAAATCCGATAGGCTCACAGTCATTTACATACATGGCATCATATTTTTCATAAAGTTTGTTAAGCTCTCTTACATATGCCTGCATCTTCTGGTGCATATCGTAGTCAAGAAGTTCCCAGTCAAGACTTCGCTTCTCGCTCCACTCCCTGAACTGTGCAAATTCCTGTCCCATAAAAAGAAGTTTCTTTCCCGGATGACCATACATAAATCCATATGCCGTGCGGAGATTTGCAAATTTGTCCTCGTACTCACCCGGCATCTTTTCTATCATTGAACCTTTTCCGTGAACAACTTCATCATGAGAGAGAACCTGAATAAAGTTTTCACTGTATGCGTACTGCATACTAAATGTAAGTTTTCCATGATTGTTTGCCCTGAAATAAGGATCAAGCTTCATATATTCAAGGAAGTCGTTCATCCATCCCATATTCCACTTGAACAGAAATCCAAGTCCATTCATTGAAACAGGTGATGTAACACCCGCCCATGCCGTTGACTCTTCGGCTATTATCTCTGTTCCCGGACACTGTTTTTCAAACTGCTCGTTCATATGTCTGAAAAGATTTATGGCATCATAATTTTCATTGCCACCCTTTTCATTTGGAAGCCACTCGCCGTCATCCTTTCCATAATCAAGATAAAGCATTGATGCAACCGCATCAACTCTAAGACCGTCTACATGGAACTCCTTGAGCCAGAAAAGTCCGTTTGCGATAAGGAAGTTTTCGACTTCCCTCTTGCCATAATTGAAGATATAAGTTCCCCAGTGCGGATGCTCTCCTCTCCTCGGATCAGGATGCTCATAAAGCGGCTGTCCATCAAATCTTCCCAGACCATGCTCGTCCTTTGGAAAATGTGCAGGAACCCAGTCAAGAATTACATGAATACCTTTTTCATGCATATAATCAACAAAATACATGAAGTCTCTCGGCGAACCATATCTTCTTGTAGGTGCATAATAACCTGTCACCTGGTATCCCCATGAGCCATCAAACGGATGCTCGGCAATTCCCATAAGCTCGACATGAGTATATCCCATCTTCTTAACATACTCTGCAAGCATAGGTGCCATCTCACGATAAGTATAAAATCCATCTTCCGTACCGTCATCTTTCTTGTGCCATGAACCGATATGAACTTCGTATATAGCCATAGGCTCTTTGCGAAGCGTATTTCTGTCCTTCTTTTCACGCTCACGCATCCATTTAGTATCATTCCACTTAAATCCGCTTATGTCTGCGACTACAGATGCGTTTGCCGGACGAAGTTCAGAACAGTTTGCATACGGATCTGCTTTCATCAGAACTTCACCTGTTCTTGTAAGTATCTGGTATTTATAAATTGCTCCCGGCTCAACACCCGGAATAAACAGTTCATAAACACCTGAAACCTGAAGTGTTCTCATATGATGTAGCCTGCCATCCCACATATTAAAACTTCCTGCCACACTTACCGCCCTGGCATGAGGTGCCCATACCGCAAAGTATGTTCCTTTCACACCATTTATCGTCATAGGATGTGCACCAAGTTTTTTGTATATCTCGTAATGCTTACCCTCCGCAAAATAATATAAATCTTCATCACCAATCTGCGGTTCAAAACAATATGGATCTACATATTCTATAACATCATTCTCAGAATATTGAACCTTTACCTTATATGGTGCTCTGTAGTTTTTTCTCGGAATATATTTTCCAAAAAAACCTGAACCCTCACCAATTTCCTCTAACTCAAGTTCATTTTTCCCTGACATATCAGTTATAAAAACTCTTTCAGCTTCAGGTCTGTAGACCGTAAGAACCTGACCTCTGCCAAAGCTGTGCAATCCCAGTAAATTATGTGGTGCATTATGTCTTCCCTCAAGCAGCTCATCATATTCAACCCAGTTAATCCACTGGTCCATTTTTTCCTGCATACGCTTTCCCCCGAATCTTTTTAACATGAACAGCCATATATGGCTGTCCTTGTTATTATTTTTTAATTTACATTTGCAAAACACTTTAAATATCTAAACTTTTTAATATTCTGCTGCATTTTTAAGTGCCGTTTAATAATATTGAGATCAAAAAGCATTTTACCCTTTTATTATGATGTTTGGGACCAAAAAGCATTTTGACCCTTGCATCTTGTTGTTTAATTAGATAAGGTCATCAACAGCCTTTGCCATCTGCTCTGACTTCTTATCCGCATCTTCAAGAGATGTTCCGACAACTCCATAGTAGAATTTAATCTTTGGCTCTGTTCCTGATGGTCTTACACACATCCATACATTGTCTTCCATATCAAAGTAAAGTACATTTGACTTAGGAAGTCCCGTAGGTTTAACCTCACCTGTTGCAAGGTCTGTAATAGTATCAGCCTGGTAATCTCTGAATGAAAGTACCTTGTGTCCGTTAATCTCCTTAGGAGGATTTTTACGAAGGTCTGACATAATCTCCTGAATTTTTGCAAGTCCCTCGATACCTTTCATAGTAACGGCCTTCACTCCGTCCTTGCAATATCCGTATCTCTCGTACATTGCAATCATGGCATCCCAGAGTGTCATATTCTTTGTCTTGTAATAAGCTGCTGCCTCACAGAGAGCCATAGTCGCAACGATAGCATCCTTATCCCTTGCATGAGTACCGATAAGACAGCCATAACTCTCCTCAAATCCAAAGAGATATGTACCCTTGCCTGTTGTCTCAAAATTAAGTATCTGCTGTCCGATATACTTAAATCCTGTAAGAACTTCAATAAGGTCTACACCGTAATATTTCGCAATCTCATCTGCAAGATTTGATGTAACGATAGTTTTGATAAGCTTTCCGTCCTCTGGAAGTCCCTTTGTCTCCTTAATCTGTGAAATCTCATAATCAGCGAGAAGGCAGCCTGACATATTTCCGGTAAGAGTGATATACTCGCCTGATTTTGTATCTTTTACATAAACACCAAGTCTGTCCGCATCGGGGTCAGTTGCAAGAACAAGGTCTGCATCCTTTTCTTTTGCAAGTTTGAGTGCAAGTTCAAATGCCTCTGCTGCCTCAGGGTTTGGATAACTTACTGTCGGGAAGTCTCCGTCAGGAAGTTCCTGCTCAGGTACAACATAAACATTCTTAAATCCAAGTTCCTCAAGGACACGCCTTGCAGGAATATTTCCAGTGCCATGAAGTGGAGTGTAAACAATCTTAAGCTTGTCCCCCATCTCCTTAATGCTGTCCCAATGGATAACCTGTTTTTTAAGTTCTTCAATATATTTGTCATCAATATCTTTGCCAATCTGCTGATACAATCCCTGTTTAACGGCATCGTCTTTTGACATTGTCTTGACTGTGTTGTAATCCGTAACTGCCTTAACCTCGTCCATTATACCTGTGTCATGAGGTGGTGTAATCTGTGCTCCATCCTCCCAGTACACCTTGTAACCATTGTACTCAGGTGGATTGTGGCTTGCGGTAACATTGATACCTGCTACGCATTTAAGCTCTCTTACAGCATACGAAAGTTCAGGTGTAGGTCTGAGTGACTCAAATACATATGCTTTAATTCCATTGGCTGCAAGGCAGAGTGCTGCTTCATCTGCAAACTCAGGTGACATATGGCGTGAATCGTATGCGATAGCAACGCCCTGTGACTGTTTTCCTGCTTTTATAATATAATTTGCAAGTCCCTGTGTAGCCTTGCGGACTGTATAAATGTTCATACGGTTTGTACCTGCACCTATAACACCTCTGAGTCCGGCTGTACCAAACTCAAGTTCCTGATAAAAACGCTCCTTAATCTCGTTATCATCATCTGCAATAGCCTTAAGTTCAGCTTTTGTCTCCTCGTCGAAATAAGGGTTTGCAAGCCATGACTCATAAATCTCTTTGTAATCCATCTTGTATATCCTCCTCTTTCTGCTCTTTTATTTGAAATTATATATTTGATGCCGGGGTCAAAATATCTTTTGACCCCGACTGATGCAATGGTCCGCTGTCGCTTTTGACCTTTGCATCATACATTTATGATACTGCAAAATCTGTCATATAGAGTTTGCTTTGTATCTGTTTAGTAAAATTTTAAAAACAATTTTATTTATCTGCATCCTCGATAAGTTCTGAAAATGAAAGTTTTACATTTTTGTCATCATCAAGAATATCCACCGAATAACTTTTTGTCACATAACCACTTTTACTCAATGTAATAGTCTGTGAACCTATAACCTTTGTAAATTTACACGGAACTATGCCTTTATAAACATTGTCCAGATAAACCTCCGCACCCTCAGGTGCCGTCACCGATATGGTATGGTTGCTGTCTATCTTTTTAGTTTTAGTCTTACTCTTGCTCGTCGCTGCCGCAGTCGCCTGGGGTTCTGTCGTTTCAGACGATGCCGTGCTCTGCGGAGCACTCGTTGCCGCTGACGCCGTATCAGAGGTTTCCAGACTTATATTTATAGTCTTGCTTGCCTCTGCAACAGTAAGCTTTCCATTATATGTACTGTATCCGTTAAGGCTTGCGGAAACTGAATAAGTCCCATAATTAAGTGCTATTGGTTTGCTGTAATCAATCTTAGTACCATTTATATACAAATCTGCACCTATCGGGTCAATATTAAACTTAATGCTTCCTACATTTTTTATACTATTTCTGTAGTCGCTAAAATCAAGAGTGCTCTCTTTATTATTTTTTATACTGACTGTCTTTGACGCTTTTGCAGTTCCTTTGTTCAGGGTAACCCTGTAATTGCCGCAGCTCACTGTTATAAGCATATTATTTGTCACCGGTAAAATTATGTCATCATCAATATTTATCATACCACCGATGAAATCCTTATAATTTAACAGCCTCAAATAGCCATGTCCCTCTGTCCTTATAACAGAATAGACCTTATACCCTATCCCACGCACCGTAAGTTCATCAGCCTCACTAAGCTCCACCATTTCAATAGCCTTGTTACCCGATGTGCCAAAATATGTCTGTTCTGAATACTGATATAATTCATCGGCAACTTCCATTGATGACTCAGATGTATCAAAAGAAAACTTGTCCACATTTTTATACTCCCATGCGTCCTCAGGCACTTCCATAGATACAAGCTTGGCATCGCTTGTCCTATAGGTAGTCTTCATGATCATTCCCTGTTCAAGTTCATCCCCGTAAATATCCTGCTTATACTTATCCTTAATCTCTGCCGTATCATCATAATTTATGATAGTGTCAACATCTGTGTCAATCTCCCTTACCGAAAGCTGTTTCAGTTCCTTGTCAACACTCGTGATAACCCCTGTAAAAGACTGTGCAGCCATAGGCTTAGCCGTATCCTGCACTTTGTTTTGTGAATCGCTTTTATTTGCACATCCACACATCATTACCACCAAAAATACAAGGCACACACACCGTTTAATAAAACCGGTCCCTATTTTCTTGTGCATCTTAAAATGCCCCTCCTAATCAAAAAGTCACTGCACAGTCATAAGACTAATACACTAATCCTTATTTCTGAACAACTTGTTTTACTCAAACCCAAATTGTCGTATGAAAAATACTGCATCAGCGGCATTTTTCATACTGTACTATTTGATTATAACTCAAAACCACTTAAAAAAAAAGTCAAACTCTTAAATCTTTTATCTTAGCGATAAATTTTTGTCTGTCAGGTTCCTGTGCCCTTATTTTTTCAAGTTTTTCATAATTTTTTTCGGAAATCCATGTCTTTTTTCCATTATAATAAAAATTAACCAGTTTCCAATACTTTTCAGGATAGAGTAACAGTGCATGCAAAACTTCCATTTCACCGGGTTCAGGCTCTCTTTTTTTAATATATTCCTCAACGATAGAAACTCCAAGCTCACAGTTCCATCCGTTTTTCTCCATAATTTTTCTAATCCAGTCATATAAATCTGTCATTTGAAGTCCCACCGCAGATTTTTCAAAATTTGATGTTATTATATTTTCCCTGCTAAAAAAAATATTATGATAATTATAACTTCCATGAATTATCCTGTTTTCACTTATTGTCTTCTCACATAACTCATCTATGCCGCATCTTTGTATATATTCCAAAGCCTCTACTCCCTGCTCATAAAACTCTCTAAACGAATTGAGTATGCTTATCTCCATATGATTTTTCTGTTTTTTTGCCTTGATATAACTGTTCACACGCTTCATTTCATTATTATGTTTCTTAAACAAAGAAACTATATCTATTCTTGATGTATTAAATTTTGCCTCAGATTCATCAGGCAGTCTCATACATCTATGTAAATATGCAAGATGCCCCGCCGCCATACGGACCTCACTTTTATCTCTCACATCACAATCCTGTGCCTGAAACCATCTTCTTATAACCCACTTCCCGCCACACGAATCCTCGCTTATATATTTCTCTAAATTATTTTTCAAAGCAAAATCAGCAAATTCATAGCCATTTTTATAGAGACATTCTTTTACACTCTCCTCAAACAAAATCCTCATCTCATCCCTAAGATATGGTTTTACAACATAAAATTCATCCCCACTTTCTACAACCACTGAACCCCTCACGCGTCTTTTTGCCTTTATATCAAGCTCATACTGTTTAAGCACTTCGTCAACTTTTTCATCCATTCCCATAAAAAACACCTCCATAACATACCTTGACTTATATACATTTGTATCTTATTCAAGTTATGCTATGGAGGTTTAAAATAGAACTTTTTACAGTCGTCATATCAATCGGATATTCGCAATCCGCTCTGCGGCTTGCTCATAACACTATATTTTATCCTTCAATCGCAATATATTTCTTTTCTTCAACTTCCTTTTCAGGCTCTTTCTTTGGAACAGTGAGTTTCAAAATACCATGTTTAAACTCAGCCTTGACATCTTCCTGTTTGACACCCTCACCAACATAGAAACTTCTCTGGCAGGCACCTGCATAACGCTCTTTGCGGATATATTTACCGCTGTCTTTTTCTTTCTCGTCTTTATCAAGACCTTTTGCGGCACTGATTGTCAAATAGCCGTCCTCAATAGAAGCATTTATCCCGGCAAGTCAACTTCAAGCTCATAACTGTCTTTTTTCTCTTTAATATCAGTTTTCATAATCCTGCTTGCTTTCTTACCATATAATTTCTTTTCCGTGTTTTTCATGCTCTTATCGAAATCATAAAACGGGAATTCATCAAACCAATCATCAAACAAATTTTCTCCAAAAATACTAGGCATTAACATAAGTCATCTCTCCTTTTTCATATATGCTTTGTTACCTTGTTTCATGGAACCGGGAGGAGCAAAGCAGACATTCGCAATCCGCTTTCGCTACTTGCTCATGAACGCAGTCGCTTTGCGACCTGTCAGTGAAAGTTTTTAGTCTCAATCTCCAAATCCGATTGTCTGATTGAAATCTTATTTCTTTTCTTCTTTTTGTTCCCTTCCTTTGTTCTGATTATGTTATAGCACTTTTATTAGCACTCGTCAACAGCGAGTGCTAATAATTTTTGTGAACTTTTTGTGTTCTTTGTTCTGTTTATTTAGATTTTACAGCTATAACGCAAGCTCTATCACTGATACAAGAAGAACCGCAAGGCAGGCTGCGACCGCAACCGTCAAAAGACTTTTCCTTTTATATGCAAAGAATACTCCGACCACCGTTCCTGCTATTCCCGAAATCAAATCTGCCGTTGAATAGATTATTGCCGGAAATGTCATCGCACCAAGCACCGCATACGGCACATACGCAAGAAATGATTTGATAAATCTGTTCTCAATCTTTCCCGTAAAAACCGTGAGCGGAATTGCCCTTATAAGATATGTAACCCCTGCCATCACTATAAGATATATAAAAAATGTCTGTGTGTTCATTTATTTTCCTCATTTCTCCACATACTTTTATGGATATAAAATCATTTTTCGTTTTCAACATTACTTCTTCACAAATCTTTACTAAATATATCAGAGATTTAATTTCCTTCCTCCTCATCAATCGGATAAAGCCACGCACCGACTGCCGATGCAGCTACCGCACATATTATTATAACAAAGCCTGACGAAACTTTATTTAACACTGGAACCCATCTGAACATACAGCTTAATACCACGGCAATTATTATTACTTTCAGAAAACGGCTGTCGTCCCTTGCCGCCGGAAGAATTATTGCAAGAAACATTCCATATATTGCAATACCCAGTGCGTCACTTATAACTGCCGGAAGTATGCCGCCAAGAAGTGCACCAAACGCTGTTCCCGCTATCCAGCCGATGTATGAAACCGATATAATCCCAAGCATATAATATTTGCTTACGGTCTTGTTTCTGCTGACTGAAACCGCAAATATCTCGTCCGTCACGCAAAAACTTACTGCCATTCGTGTCGGCTTTTTAAAGGTGTCATCCACCTTTTGTGCAAGTGACAGTGACATAAGTGCATATCGTATATTTATAACAAGCTGCGTAAGTGCCATCTCGACAAGACCACCGCACGCAGCCATTATCTCAACACCGGCAAACTGTCCCGCCGATGTTACATTTGCAACCGATATAAGTATCGCCTGCCACGGTGTAAGCCCTGCCGAAACTGCCATTATTCCAAATGCAAAACTCACCGACAGATAACCAAGTGCTATCGGTATTCCGTCCTGTACTCCTCTTTTTATATCTTTCTTTTTATCTGATGCTTCATTTTCCATTTTTTCCTCATTTCCATATAGATACATCACTTTGTAAAACTTGTTTTCTGATATATCCAAACAATGTATTTATACGATTTTTCTTTTATATTTTCAGCCGTTTTCGCATAACGGTTTTTATCATATCTGATTAAAAATCTTATATTTTATAACCGCAAATGCTTCTCTCACAAAACTGTTGGGTATCGTAATCGGCTTAGTCTTTGCACTTGCACCGCTCACATCTGTGTAACCCATCTTTTTTGCTATGCATTTTGCCCTATAAATATGAAAATCATTGCTGACAATAACAGTCTTTTTTTCTTTGCTGCCAATAAGCTCAGCCGAAAATTTCAGATTTTCATTTGTATTTTTTGACCGGTCCTCAAGTATTATCCTGTCACTTTTTATTCCGTTTTTGACAAGATAATCAGACATTGCTTTAGCCTCCGTTATTTCCTCGCCTTTACCCTGACCACCCGAAACAACAACCTTTGTCCCCTCATTTTCATTAAGATAATCAAGTGCCACATCAAGACGGTATTTGAGGTTTAAAGTAACTCTTGTCCCATTCACCCTCGCACCGAGAACCACTATATAATCCGCATTTTTCTCCGGTTTCTGAACCGCATTTTTAATTATAGCACTTTCTGCAACACCGAAAGCACCTAGAAATAATATCACACATACAATCAATGCCACTGACACCGCCTTAGGCAGATGCAGTCTGCCGTTGTGACACATCCTCGAAGCTGTTCCAGCCGCCGAAAGCACCACGCCGAGAAGCAGCCAGAAATATGTAAATGAATTATTCAAACCGATAATGAACGCATAAGCGCCAAAATACACCACGGATGCAATCCCAAGCACCCATAATACAAAAGCTAAAACCATAAAAAACTCCATTCCTGCCCGCTTTTCAGGGCATCTCAAATTTGTGCGTAAACACAAATCCTGTGTGTAAAAATGTCAAGCGACTATTCGCAATCCGCTTTGCTACCTGATAGTTTTAAACTGTACGACCGCATACGCTTTGCCCTCTTCATCATCAAGCGAAACAAAAGTCTCATTTTCCTGCTCACATATCACCGGAACAATAACATCACCAAGAAGTGCCTGTTTCTTATACTCGACACGGAGTTCTTTAACAGACTTAAGTTCAATCTGGTTCATCGCCATCCTCACATACTGTCCGTTATTTACATGGTGGTTTGTGTCAAGCTGTGACTCCTGCACCACAAACTCCCTGCCTTTCACACCGCCCTCCGGCACTTTAATCTTTCTCGGTGCATAATCCATTTCAAGTGGCTCATGTGTACCATAGACATCCCCTATCTCAGGCGTAACTATCATAGGTCTGTTTTTCTTTAAATCCATAAGCACCCAGAGTGAATTTGCAATAGCAACCCTGCTGCCGTCCTCCTTTGTAATAAGAAAATTTCTGTGACCGAACATCTTTTCATATCCAAATGACTGCGTACCAATTATAATATTTTCGCCCATCCTCGGATATTCATCAATAACTATCTGCCATGAATTAAGAATCCACGCAATCTGCCTTTCCTTATGAAAATTAAGACCGACTCCCAAATCCTCGGACTGAAAATTCGTGCAGTCCTGCATATAATTTATAATACCGTCAAGCGTAAGCCTTGCGTCACTGTCAACCTCACTATATCTTACTCTGCTGTTAAAAGTGTACATATCATCCCAATCCTTTCTGCCAAATCATATCGTTTTATAAACATCTTTACTATTATACTCCTTATGACACAAATTTTCATTTACTTTTTTATGACAATACCAAAAAGAGATGCAATTTGTAAATTTATACAAACTACATCCCTTTTATTACACTGCTTACCTTGTACAAAAAATCATTTCTTAAGCTTCATTTTTCTGCTGAATCCTGTTTTTTTATTAAACAGCTTTTTATACTTTTTATATTTTGACTTTGGTACTTTTATAACAGCTTTTTTGTATATGCCCTTAAATACATTCTTTCCAACACTCTTAAGCACTGATGATTTTACTGTTATATTTTTAAGCTTTTTGCTTCCGGTAAAAGCATTTTTACCAATTGTTGTAACATTTTTACCAATAGTTACTTTCTTCAAAGTCTTTTTGTTTTTTAGTGCATTTCCGGCAACAGACTTAACCTTATAAGAAAATTTTCCTATCTTTACAGTGTCCGGTACAGATATTGAAGCTTTATTTTTAATCGGTTTAACAAACTGAACTTCTCCACCTGTTATCTTATTCTTAACAACTTTTCCAGGTTTTGTAACCTTAAAATATGCATTATATTTTGTAAGTTTCTTTACAATTCCCTTTTTCAACAACTTAACCTTACTGCCTGCACTTGGATTATTACTGCCCGGCTTTGTTGTCGGTTTCGTTGTCGGTTTTGCTGTCACTTTTGCTGTTGCAGCCGGTGTCTTTGTTGGTGTTGTCGTCGGCTTTACAAGCGGTTTCTCAGTCACCTCCGGTGCAGGAGTTTTTGCTGCTTCTGCTTCTTTCTGCTTCCACTTAGCATAGACACTTATGTCCTGTGCATTTCCCGATGCAATCTCTGAGATTCTTGAGATAATATCAAATTTTGAAGATGTGTACCAGCCTTCAAATGTATAACCGTCTTTTGTCGGCTCCTTAAGTTTTATCCTGTCTGCTGTTGTATAAGTCGATGGGTTTTCAGAATTATTTACACCACCATTCAAAATATAATTTATCAAAAATCTTCCATAATTTATGGTCGTATATTGATATGCATAATTATTATATGTGTACATTTCATTTGAGGCATCCTGAACATGAGCAAGCACCGCTACTTTTCCATTATCATCTGCCCAATCCTGCTTTATGTTTACCTTAAACATCTTGGCACTTCCCGGTTCCAGATTTGAAACATCCCTTTCTCCATATGACTCTGTCACATCATTTGCGTTATATAGTTTAAGAGCCGCTGAATCCTTTCTATTGCCTTCATTCTTAACCTCGACAAGCATATATGGATAAGCACCTGAATCGCACATCTGTGTTCTTACAACAAAATCACTATTTCCTAAAGTCATCTCTGTGCCGTTGTTATCCTTTGTCTTTTCCTCTATCTCTTTTGGCTCATTATTAATATTCGGTGAAGTTGATGCTTCCTCTGTTTGTGCCGGTTCCATAGAAACCAAATTATCTCCTGAGTTGGCAGTATCCTCCGGCATCGACGAAACTATGTCCGCCGAAACTTTCCAGTCTCCATATTCCGCAATATTCATACCTGACAGTTCAAGTGTAATGTTCTTTTCGTTACCCGGCTCTATATCAACCGCATAATATTTTGACTTCTGTGCCACTTCTTTTCCGTCTGCATCATTTACCTTTACCTCAACATACGAAATCTTTTTATTTCCATCATTCTTAAGTTTTAAAGTTACCGGAAGTTCCTCTCCCATTAAAGAATTATTCAAATCGTAACTTGCCTCTTCCACATTCAGATCATAGTAATCCGTCACTTCAAAAGCATCTATCTCTGAATCTGTAACACCTCTGTCACCCTCGGTATCATAATCATCCGATGATGCAACGATAAAATCTTTATCTGCTATTGTAAATGCCGATACATTTCTCAGCCAGCGTTCTTCCTGTGTAACCTGAACAGCATCTCCATATGTACCATCTGCCGTTTTATATCTTACAAAAATCTCTGTTCCATTTTCAGTATTCTTCGCATAATAAATACCTCTGTCAGTTATAGCATATACTCCGTCATAACTTCCCATATCATCAACGATACTATTAACTGTACCATCATCTTTCAGATACGAAAGTTTGCTATTTGATGCAATCGTGAATGTTTCTTTTCCATCATTCTTGTATCCATAATCTACAGTTACTGCACTTCCTGTGCAAACGCTGATGTTTTCCTGACTGTCACCATCCGTATATGATTTTATTTCCTGCTCATCCGTAGAAAGGTCATTATCTGAATCCACACCATATACGCAAGTTATCTTATTGTCTTTAATACCTGCTGCAAGGGATGTAACTGAGTTGAGGTTTCCTGCTGCTTTCTTTACATTCCAGTTTTTTGTTGCCGAAGCATCATTTATGGTGCAGTTTGAGATATTTATATAGTTCTTATCTGTTCCTGTTCCAAAGTAATCGCCCTCCATGTTAGCAGCACTGCACACATATATCTTACCGTCATTAACAATAATATCAGCATTATAATCAAATGCACCGTCTGTTTTTATCTTTCCATAATCATTCCACTGATTATTTTCAGTATCATATTTTTTCACATGAAGTTCAACATTCTTCCATATTGATTTAAGAATACTGTCTTTTTCTTCATCTGTTGAAGCTGAAGCATAACTTTTTAATATATTGGTATCAACAGATGACTCCTGATAAACCATATAATAGTTCTTGCCATCAGTATATAATTTCTGATTCATCTCACTGACCGCTATCGAAGAATCACTTTCATCCTGGTCTACTTTTTTTGCGTTCGACCACGAACCTGTATTTCCATCGGCAGTATATGTCTGATAATACAGTTTAGGTGCTGTATAATCCGTACCATTTACATTTTCACGCACCGTATATACATTTAAAGCATCTTTTCCATTTGATGACACAACCGGTTCTGCCGCCGGATTAACTCCCGAAGCAATTACTGTTTTGTCACCTTTAGAAACAGCCTTTATCTTTATTTTATCTGCATTTTTTGAAAGTTTATAATTTGTCAAGTCATATAATTGTGAAAAATCTGTCATGCCATCAGATATTTTCTTAACTGACTGTGCCGACTTTTTATCTTCTCTTGTCCATAAATGGAATGTTCCTTTTGCAATGTCATATTTTGGTTCAAACCATGCAACTCTTGCATATATTCCTATCGAACTGCTAAGATCAAGATATGTAAATCCAGGCTCCTCGCTCAAACTTGCTATAACAAGTTTTGTCTCGAGTCCTGCCGAGCCATACACTCCACCATTGAGATATTTAAATCCCACGCCTGCATTTGCCTCAAGAGATGGTTTTAATGTTAGTGACGAATCTCCCTCAAGTTTATTTTCATTAAAATCATATGTTATGGTATCCGCAAAATCCGCTTCAATTGCTCCTGTTATTCCTATAGTTACCGGTATAACCCATACAACAAACTGCCAGTCAAACTCTGCTGATGCCTCAGCCGTCACGCACAGATAACCTGTTCCTGACGATAATGTTCCGTCACTATTTACGCCTGCCTCTGCATATCCGCTTGCCGTCACCTCTACGCCTTTATCAAAACCTGCCATTCCCATGACGCCTTTTTTCTTCTGCTTCTTTTTCAACTGTGCTATGGCAGTCTTCATATTTGTCGAAGCAAACTTTGCCGCTTTAACCTGATTAAGCATTTTTTTGTAATTTTCAAACAGGGCATTATCATCAAAAGTTTCATCATCGACATTAAAACCTATATGGATAGTATCTTCAGACACTTTATAATCCAATGGTATTGAAGGAAAACCAAAATTTAATTCCGTCCCGCCAAATATAGGCACTTTGTCGCTAACAGTTATCTTATTCTCATTTCCAAAACTAAGCTCTGTATGCTCAGTATAATTTGGATTTTCCGCTATCTCAAGCCTAAGCGAAGTTGATATTTGATTTCCATCATTATCATACACGGTTATAAATACTCCCGTACCTACCGAAAAATCATTAATACTTATATCATTGAACTCACCTGTGGTACTGCTTGCAATTTCTTTATCTCCACTTTCCGTTCTCTGAAAAAGTTTATATGATGCTACTGTTTCTGCATCATTGCAAACAGCGGCATCAATAGAAAACTTCCAGCCTGCCGTTCCTTTATTAACCTTTTGATATGTATCAACCAGGTCTACTTTTCCAGCCCCTCTTTTATATACGGCTGACTGTAACCTGTGTGCATCTAAAGTTGCCGCTTTAATCGTAATCTTTCCTGTGCTCTCATCACCAATACTATATTTAGCATTGTAATCATAATAATTATTACACTTAACAGATATATCATAATTTCCCGTACCCGGATTATCTATTTTAATGGTTCCATAATCACTTGTCGTATATGTACTTCCGCCTATACTAACCGCTGCCCCCGGAACAATCTCTCCATACTGATTCATGACAACAAGTTCATATTGTCCCTTAGGTACATCATCTTCACCGTCATCTGTAGGTTCCCCTCCTGAACAACCTGTTAAGACCAAAGAAGTTGCGACCAACACACACAACAATTTCTTTTTAAACCTTTTTCCAAACTCCATTTACAAAACTCCTTTCTTTTCTCTCCATTATCAGGCATTTGCGAAACTCTAGGCAAGCTATATTTTTTTGTGCAACTTTACATATCATAAGCAAGGTGC
>ERZ791842.713-NODE-713-length-25356-cov-3.52646_pt1 | contig 25356 bp, 18 predicted proteins | sample MGYA00509944_ERZ791842 | MGnify/ENA primary metagenome ERZ791842 (study PRJEB30046, sample SAMN00715263) | human gut metagenome | study: EMG produced TPA metagenomics assembly of the A metagenome-wide association study of gut microbiota in type 2...
ATATTCAATTGATAAAAGGAAATTAGTGATAGTATGACAGTTGTTTTTCAAAATAATCCTATAATAGAATAAAGCAGGTCGATGAGAGCTATGCAAAATTTATTTCAGAGAAATTTAAACAGGCTCTAAAAGTTGAAAATTTATTTTCTTGTCATACAATAAGGAGATAGCTTGCCCGTTTTATTATCAAACAAGATAAAAAACGAGTTGCCTATGAAGAGACTTTCTACTCAATGTATGAATGAAATAGAAAATAAAACAAACAGAAACCGAAAAGAAAGGAAAACAATGCCGCGTCGGCAAACACTTGATTTCCTTACCCAATTTGCGAGGGTTTATCATTCAGAACCCGCTTTACGCACGGAACTCTGTGGTTTAGTAATGAACTGACGTCGTCTTGCAGAAAAGCAAAAAGAGTATGAAACATAAAATAGCACCTTCTCTGTTAGCTGCTGATTTTCTGAACCTGCAGCGGGAAGTGGAAATGATCAACGAGAGTGATGCTGATTGGTTGCATCTGGATATAATGGACGGTGTGTTCGTTCCTAATATATCGTTTGGTTTTCCGGTTCTGGAAGCGTTGAAGCCAATTTGCAAGAAACCGATGGATGTACATCTGATGATCGTGGAACCGCAAAAGTTCATTCCGGAAGTGGCGGCTACGGGCGCTTATATGATGAATGTGCATTATGAGGCTTGTACACATCTGCACCGTACGGTGGCGGCGATCAAAGAGGCGGGAATGAAGGCGGCTGTTACATTGAATCCGCATACGCCGATTTCCCTGTTGGAAGATATCTTGCAGGATTTGGATATGGTATTGCTCATGTCGGTAAATCCGGGTTATGGAGGGCAAAAGTTTATTGAACATTCGATAGATAAAACAGCTCGTCTGAAAGATATGATCCTGGCAAAAGGGTTGAATACCTTGATCGAAGTCGATGGCGGTGTCAATATGCAGACGGCGAAACCTTTGCTTGAGGTGGGGGCGGACGTGCTGGTTGCCGGTAGTTTTGTTTTCCGTTCCCCTGATCCGTTGAAGACGATCCGAGAACTGAAAGATTTATAATGTCGACTCGTAGGGCGGGGTTCTACTCCGCTCAATCAGAAATCGTACCTTTATTGGATGCAATGGCCAGAGTAGACCCTGCCCCTACGGAATGATGCCCTTTGTGTAATACCATCAAGCCTTAAACCAACCATTTCAAAACCTTACATTATGATAAAAGAATTACAGATCCGTCCCTTTGCCCGTCCGCTGCTTGTCTGGATTGCGGGGGCTATACTACAGACCGTTTTTTCGTGTTGTACTTATTCCTGGGTATTACTATTGCTCCCTGTTATTATCCTTACCACAGCCGGTCTTGCCTTGAGAGGGCAGGAGCATTTTTGTTATGAAACCCGTTGGCTGTGGGGAGCGGTATTCTTGTCTCTGTTGCTTTTCCTCTCGATACAAAAGACTGCTTATTCGCAGTTTGAAGCCTCGTCGGAACATCCGACTTCCCTTCTTTCCCGTTGGGCGCGGGAAGAACAGCAACGATTATTGGAGCCGATCGCAAAACTAAATCTGACCGATGAGGAAAAATCTGTACTGGCCACTATTACTGTCGGTTACCGGCAAGCTATGAGTCGGGAGGTGCGGAACCGTTTTTCGGTTACGGGGGTAGCACATATCCTGGCCGTAAGCGGCTTTCATGTGGCAATCGTCTGTGGCTTTTTATCTTTTCTTTTTTCTTTTCTCTCCAGGAATGGATGTTGCCGGTGGATTCGCTACATCTCGCTGCTTGTGCTATTGTGGGGATTTGTTGCGATAACGGGCTTGGCGGCCTCTTCTGTGAGGGCAGCGTTGATGCTTACAATGTATCTGACGGGCGGAGTGTTGGATAGGAGGGCGGAGCGTTATAATATATTGGCGGCTTCCGCTTTTTGCATGTTGGTTTATGAACCCTTGTACTTATTCGACATAGGTTTCCAGCTGAGTTATCTGGCCGTGCTGTCCATCCTTTATTTCCAACCTCGGTTGCAGGCGTTGATAAAAGTGCATAATCCGTTTTTGAGGACACCGTGGGGGTGGGTCACGGTTACTCTGTCGGCACAGGCGGGCACGACTTTTTTATGTCTGTATTATTTCGGGCAGTTTTCGACTGTCTTTTTGTTGACGAACTTGCCGCTTACGTTTCTTGCGACTTTGTTGATACCGGCAAGTTTGGTCTACATGTTTTTGCCTGAATGGATTCCTGGGTATGGCTGGTTGCAGGTTGGGGTGGAATGGTTGGCACACGACCTGCTTTGGGTTGTCGATGCTTTTAGCCGGGTACCGGGGGCGGTTTTCTCCTTCCGGTTCGATTTTCCTGCGATGCTGGTGGCGTATGGAATGCTTTTGTCTATCCTGTTGTATGGTCATACCGGACGTTCGCGTTATTTGCTCGTCATTCTGTTTTTGTTGTTAATTATACTTCTTGTCCGGGTGATTGAGGATTTAAAGCAGTGTGGAATCTAAAAAAAGTAGTACCTTTGTCATTGAAAATAAGAGAATATATGATTACGAAAATCATTCACGAAGAGAAAATTCAGAAAGCCAAGAAGTACGTCGAGAAAGGCGAAAGTTTTGTAATAGTGACACATGTTACCCCTGACGGGGATGCTATAGGTTCCGCATTGGGACTGTACCATTTTCTGGCAGCCTATGGAAAAGATAACGTGACGGTAGTGGTCCCTAACGATTTTCCCCAGTTCTATAAATGGATGCCAGGACATAAAGAAATCGTCATTCATGAGAAATATCCTGATTTTGCCGAACAGCTGATCCGGGATGCGGATGTCTTATTCTGCCTCGATTTCAACGAACCCAAGCGTATCGAAAAATTGGCTCCGGCTGTTGTGGCGGCAGAGGGGCGTAGAGTGATGATCGACCATCATCTGAATCCGGCTGATTTTTGCCGGGTTACGATGTCATATCCTGAAATGTCGTCTACGAGCGAAATGGTTTTCCGTTTCATCTGTCGTATGGGGATGTTCGATCTGATCAATAAAGATTGTGCCGCTTGTATTTATACGGGTATGATGACGGATACCGGTTCGTTTACCTACAATTCGAATAAGCCGGAAATTTATACGATCATAAGCGAACTGATCAAGAAAGGTATCGATAAGGATTTGATCTACCGGAAAGTGAACCAGGTATATTCGGAAAGCCGTTTACGGATGATGGGATACGTTCTGTATGAAAAAATGAAAGTTTATCCGGAGCAACATGCCGCTCTGATCACGCTTTCGCTGGAAGAGATGAACCGTTTCCATTATGTGACAGGTGATACGGAGGGATTTGTCAATCTGCCGTTGAGCATCGAAAATGTGGCTTTCAGTGTCTTTATTCGCGAAGATAAGGATTATGTGAAGATTTCGCTTCGGTCTGTCGGTGATTTCCCCTGCAACCAGTTTGCAAGCCGCTATTTCAATGGCGGCGGACATAAAAATGCTTCGGGTGGAGAATTTTATGGCTCATTGGCCGATGCTGTTGCCGTATTTGAAAAAGGCCTGGAGGAATTTAATCCTAATAAAACAGAAGATTTAGATAAACATGACTGAGATGTGGCGGAGATTGTATACATTTGCCATTCATTTACAATAAATAGGTAACAGATGAAGAGAGGTTTTTATATCCTGTTGATTATGTGCACCGCCATAATGGTGGTGTCGTGTGACAAGACAAAGTCATACACTGATATGTTGAAGGCCCAGGAGAAAGCTATTGATCGTTTGCGTGCGGATAGTGGATTGGTTTTTCTGGAAGAATTTCCGACTGACAGCATTTTTAAGGAAAATGAATTTGTTGAGTTGGATAATGGTGTTTATCTGAATATCGTCAATAAAGGAAACAGTGAACGTGCGGTACTGGGACAAACGGCGATCCGTTCCCGTTTCATCGCCCGGATGTTTATGGAAAACAGTAGCATGGGAACCGGTACTGTCGACCTGCTCGGTCCTAATTCAAACGGTACACATCCGGTAGAGTTCAGATATGGTTATTATACTTCTTTGAATCCTGATTACTCTTATACATGGGATATGTTTATTTGTGAAGGTTTAGGTGCCGGACTTCCTTACGTGGGAGACAGCGCGGTTGTCAAACTGATCGTTCCGTTTAAACTGATGAGCAGTGATTTTCAAAGCTCAGGGACACCTGTGTTTTTTGAGAAAGTGAAGTATACTTTTATAAAATAAATCTAACTAAATGACACTGATTAAATCTATTTCTGGTATCCGTGGAACAATAGGCGGGAACCCGGAAGACGGGCTCAATCCGTTGGCTATTGTTAAGTTTGTGGCTGCTTATGCTACATTCATTAAGAAAAACACGAAGGGGACAACAAACAAGATCGTGGTAGGTCGTGATGCACGTATCTCTGGTCCGATGGTTAAACAAGTCGTTCTCGGTGCGCTTACGGGAATGGGCTTTGACGTGGTAGATATCGATCTGGCTACTACTCCGACTACCGAGTTGGCTGTTGCCTGGGAAGAAGCTTGTGGCGGTATCATTTTGACTGCCAGCCACAATCCGAAACAATGGAATGCCCTGAAGTTATTGAACGAACGGGGGGAATTCTTGAATGCTGCCGAAGGTGCCGAGGTGCTGAAGATTGCTGCTGAAGAAAGTTTCGTATTTGCTGATGTCGACAATTTAGGAAAAGTCTATGTCAATAATACTTACAATCAAAAGCACATCGAGAGTGTGTTGAAGCTGGATTTGGTGGATGTCGAGGCTATCAGAGCTGCTAATTTCCGTGTCGCTATCGACTGTGTAAACTCGGTAGGCGGTGTTGTTATTCCTGAATTGCTTTCAGCTTTGGGGGTAAAGGAAATTTTCAAGTTGCATTGTGCTCCTCACGGTAACTTTGCACATAATCCGGAACCGATCCCTGAAAACCTGACGGAGATCTCCGACCTGATGAAGCATGCCAAAGCCGATGTCGGTTTTGTTGTTGATCCGGACGTAGACCGTCTGGCTATTATCAGCGAAGACGGGGAGATGTTTGGAGAAGAATATACACTGGTGGCTGTCAGCGACTACGTTTTGAGTCATACACCGGGCAATACGGTCAGCAACCTGAGCTCAAGCCGTGCTCTGCGTGACGTTACCCGTGCTCATGGTTGCGAGTACAATGCGGCAGCAGTGGGCGAAGTGAATGTCGTAACGAAGATGAAAGCGACTAATGCTATTATCGGTGGCGAAGGCAATGGAGGTGTGATCTATCCGGCCAGCCATTACGGTCGTGATGCTTTGGTGGGTATCGCCTTGTTCCTGACTCATCTGGCAAAGAAGCAGATGAAGACAAGCGAACTGCGTGCTTCCTATCCTCCGTACTTCATTTCCAAGAAGAAAGTAGAACTGACTCCAGATATCGATGTAGATGCTATCTTGGCAAAAGTAAAAGAGAAATTTGCCCAGTATGATATCACCGATATCGATGGTGTGAAGATCGACTTCCCTGAAAAATGGGTGCATCTGCGTAAGAGCAATACGGAACCGATTATCCGTATTTATTCCGAAGCTCACACGATGCAGGAAGCGGAAGAGATTGGTGACGAGCTGATTCAGATCATTCGCGATATGTGTAAATAATCTTTCATCAAGATAAAAAAGAAAAGAGGTTATGCTTGATTGCATCTCCTCTTTTTTTGTATTTTCGAAACAGATATGTTTTTTAAATGCCAGTCGCTGTCCAAATTGGCAGATATTTTCCTTTCAAACGAAGAATTTCTTTTCAAACAGATAGATACTTTTAGGGAAAACCTTGTATTTTTATGGAACAAAAAGCCACGGTTTTTAAAGGATTGAGGTCTGGATAATACAATAAAAAGGCATTTATCTCCGTATAAATCCGTATAAAATAGTAATTTTGTAAACTAATTAGGTTATGTATATGCTAAGAACGGAAATTAGGAAACTGGGAGGATTGATTTGTTTCTTGTTTGTGATGTTGGCCATCCAGGCACAGCAATATACGGTTACAGGAGGAAATGGGGTTCCTTATTTGTTGGAGAATCCAGGGAATCGTATACGAGTTTATTTGGTGTATGGAATGGATAATGTGGAGATTAGCTATACATCTTCGTCTACTAATCATCAATGGTATCGATATAAGCAAAAGGCATTGGACCGGGAACCTGTTCCGTGTGAACAGAATGGGGAGACATCCGTTGTCCGGAATATAGAGGAGGATGCCGGGTATTATGTGGAAGATCCGGCTTCCGGTTTGAATGGTTGGTATGTATGGATCATTGATTATAGTAAATACGCTTTTAATGTCGAAAGCATTACAGTCAAAGGAAATTGTGACGGCTTTTGGCTGGAAGGTTCTCCGACTGTCCCAGTTATGTATTATTATACCCCGACGGGAAATCGGATAACGGTGAAGCGGGAGTTTAATGTCGCTTATCAGACATTGGAGTGGTCTGAAGACAACAACTATTTTTCGCCCAAGAATGTGCAAAGATCACTGACGGAAGGGCCTTATTCGACAAAGATAAACGATAACGAAACAATTCCGTTGTGCGATACGGAAGTCACACTTTCCGGTGATCAGTTTGCAAAACATTTCGGAATAGAGAAATCAATCACTTCGGATACCTATCAGGCGGTGGCCGTCGAAGTGCATGTCGATACGACGTTTATAATGGATAATGCGGAGAATATGACAGCTGGAGATGGGGAATATATTTCCGCTCCGGCAACGGTCACTTTTCGGGCGTATGCCAATGATCCGGTAGCGACACTGTATACTTGGAAAATATATAGGAGCGATCAGGAAAACGGGATCGAGAATCCGCTGGTGGAATATAGGGATGAGGAGATCGACTATACGTTTACGGAGAAAGGGGATTATACGGCGGTTGCGACTGTCAGCAACGCGACAGGAGAATGCGAGGCGGTTTCCAATTCTATTGAAATCAAGATTGCAGAATCGGAATTGCAGATCCCGAACGCTTTCTCGCCAGGTACGACGCCCGGTATTAATGATGAATTTCGTGTCGCCTACAAATCACTTGTGACCTATAAGTGTTGGATATTTAATCGATGGGGAGTACAGATGTTCCATTCTACTAATCCGGCTGAAGGGTGGGATGGCAAAAAAGGTGGGAAATATGTCGCTCCCGGCGTCTATTTTTATGTGATAGATGCAGTGGGATCGGATGGTATTAAATATAATAAAAAAGGTTCTATAAATATTCTTAGACCCAAGAAGATTGATGATGAAATTATTGAACAGTAATAGTATAGTCGGTTTTGTGGTGGGTAGTGCTGTGTGCCTGACCGCCTGCCTCTCCATTGGTTCGAGTGATTCGGAAAAAGTGAAAGACCAACGTCCGGTCGTTTCATCGGTGACCATGTCGCCTGATATTCCTTCTTCCGTCTCTTTTTGCGGAAAAGATATCGATTTGACGCGTTATAATATGCATGAAGGTTTTGATCGGGAATTGAGTAGTTTTACCTATTTCCATTCTACTACCATGTTGCTGATCAAGCGGGCAAACCGCTATTTCCCGATAATCGAACCGATCCTGAAAGCCAATGGCATTCCGGACGACTTCAAGTATCTGGCGGTGATCGAGAGCCATCTCGATCCACGGGTCTCATCGCCTGCACGGGCAGTGGGGACTTGGCAATTGTTGGAAGGTACGGCCCGTCAGTACGGGTTGACGATAACGCCTACGGTCGATGAACGTTGCGACGTGGCAAAGGCTACCGAAGCTGCCTGCCGTTATCTGAAAGCTGCCTATGAAAAATATGGAGACTGGGCGATGGTCGCATCTTCCTATAACGCTGGTATGGGACGCATATCGGGGGAGCTTGTCAAGCAGGATGCGGATAGTTCGTTCGATCTCTGGCTGGTGGAAGAGACTACCCGCTATGTCTATCGTATCATGGCTATCAAGCAGATATTAGAAGCTCCTTATAAATATGGGTTCGTGCTAAGGGCACAGGATTTGTATAAACCGATCGTATGCGAGAGTGTTGCCGTCTCGACGGATATTCAGGATTTGTCTGATTTCGCCAAGAAGAATGGTGTCACCTATGCCGATTTGAAACGTCTCAATCCCTGGTTGCGAGATCGTAAATTGCTGACAGCAGGAAAAACATATACGATCCGGATCCCGAAAGAATCTGATATGTATTATAAAAGGCCTAACACCTATGTGCATAATCCGGCCTGGGTGGTGAAATAAGAAAACTGAAAAATGATGAAGGATAAGAATGCATTGGAAGGCGGCCGTATTTCCGTTTTAGGCGCGCGTGTCCATAATTTGAAGAATATAGATGTCGACATACCTCGTAACAAGCTCTCCGTAATTACCGGTATGAGCGGTAGTGGTAAATCGTCTTTGGCTTTTGATACGATTTTTGCGGAAGGGCAACGCCGTTATGTGGAGACGTTCTCCGCTTATGCGCGTAACTTCTTGGGAAATATGGAACGGCCGGATGTGGATAAGATCACTGGTCTGAGCCCTGTTATCTCAATCGAGCAGAAAACAACAAACAAGAATCCGAGATCCACAGTGGGGACGACTACCGAGGTTTATGACTTTTTCCGTCTGCTTTATGCAAGGGCGGGAGAGGCTTATTCGTATTTGAGTGGCGAGAAGATGGTGAAATACACCGAGGAGCAGACGCTGGAACTGATTATGAACCAGTATAAGGGGAAGAAGACCTACCTGCTCGCTCCGCTTGTCCGTAATCGTAAGGGACATTATAAGGAACTTTTCGAACAGATGCGGAAAAAAGGCTATCTGAATGTCCGGGTGGATGGTGAGATGAAGGAGATCTTTCATGGCATGAAGCTCGACCGGTATAAGATGCACAGTATCGAGGTTGTGGTCGATAAACTGATCGTTTCGGAATCGGACGAACGTCGTTTGAAAGAAAGCCTGCGTGTCGCTATGAAGCAGGGTGACGGCTTGGTACTCGTGCTGGATGCCGAGACGGACGAAGTGCGCCATTTCAGCCGTCGGCTGATGGATCCGGTGACGGGTTTGTCTTACAGTGAACCGGCTCCCCATAATTTTTCGTTCAACTCTCCGCAGGGTGCTTGCCCGAAATGTAAAGGACTGGGACAGGTCAATTTGTTGGACATGAACAAGATCGTGCCCGATGCGTCGCTCAGTATCTACAGTGGCGGTATCGTGGCGTTGGGAAAATATAAGAATTCACTGATATTCTGGCAGATCGAAGCTATTTGCGAGAAATATGGCGTAACACTGAAAACCCCGATCAAAGACATCCCGGAAGAAGCGATCGATGAGATCATGAACGGGACGGACGAACGCCTGCAAATAAAAAACGATTCGCTGGGTACTTCCAATTATTTCCTGTCGTATGAAGGAGTTGCCAAATATATCCTGATGCAGCAGGAGAGCGAGGCTTCCGCTTCCGCGCAGAAATGGGCGGGACAGTTTATACGGATGGCTACCTGTCCGGAATGTAACGGGCAGCGGTTGAACAAGGAAGCGCTGCATTATAAGATAGCCGGAAAGAATATTGCCGAACTTTCGGCAATGGATATCTCTGAATTGTATGAGTGGTTGGAGGGTGTCGAGGAGCAGTTGAATCCTAAGCAGAGGCAGATTGCTGTCGAAATCTTGAAGGAGATCCGTTCACGTCTGAAATTCCTGTTAGATGTCGGATTGGACTATCTCGCGTTGAACCGTGCTTCGGCGACGTTATCGGGGGGCGAGAGTCAACGCATCCGTTTGGCGACCCAGATCGGTAGCCAGCTGGTCAATGTACTTTATATCTTGGATGAACCGAGTATAGGGTTGCACCAGCGGGATAACGTTCGTTTGATCAACTCGTTGAAAGAGTTGCGCGATACGGGCAACTCTGTTGTCGTGGTCGAGCATGACAAAGACATGATGTTGAATGCGGACTATGTGGTCGATATGGGACCGAAGGCTGGTCGTCTAGGAGGAGAAGTTGTTTTTGCCGGAACTCCCGGAGAAATGTTGAAAGCTGACACGCTTACTTCGGCCTACCTGAACGGGAAGACGGAGATTGCCGTTCAGGTAGAGCGGCGGAAAGGAAACGGACAGTTTATCACGATAAAAGGGGCGAGCGGGAATAATCTGCGGAATGTGGATGTCACGTTCCCGTTGGGTACGCTGATCTGTGTCACGGGCGTGTCCGGTAGCGGAAAGTCTTCTTTGATCAACCGGACCTTGCAGCCGATTCTCAGCCAGCATTTCTATCGTTCCCTGGAAGATCCGTTGCCTTACAAATCAATCGAAGGGATAGACAATGTGGATAAGATAGTCAATGTGGACCAGTCACCGATCGGACGTTCGCCGAGAAGTAATCCGGCTACTTATACCGGCGTCTTTTCAGATATCCGCAATCTGTTTGTGGATCTGCCTGAATCGAAAGTGCGTGGCTACAAACCCGGACGTTTCTCGTTCAATGTCTCCGGCGGACGTTGCGAGACGTGCAAAGGGAACGGTTACAAGACGATCGAGATGAATTTCCTGCCGGATGTGCTGGTTCCCTGTGAAGAATGTCATGGCAAGCGATACAACCGGGAAACGTTGGAAGTCCGCTTTCGCGGGAAATCCATTGCGGATATTCTGGATATGACGATCAATATGGCGGTGGAGTTTTTCGAGAATATTCCCTCGATCTTGTCGAAAGTGAAGGTATTGCAGGATGTAGGCCTGGGCTATATCAAGTTGGGGCAACCTTCCACGACTCTCTCCGGCGGTGAGAGCCAGCGTGTCAAACTGGCGACCGAACTGGCTAAGAAAGATACGGGCAAGACGCTTTACGTGTTGGACGAGCCGACGACCGGTCTTCATTTCGAAGATATACGGGTCTTGTTGGGCGTCCTGAATAAATTGGTGGATAAGGGTAATACGATCATCGTCATCGAGCATAACCTCGATGTCATCAAATGTGCCGACTATCTGATCGATATGGGTCCCGAAGGCGGACGTAACGGCGGACAGGTCCTTTTCACCGGAACTCCCGAAGAAATGGTAAAAGCGAAAACGAAGAGCTATACGGCTCCATTTTTGAAAGACGAATTAAAAAGCGATAAGAAATGAAGAATCCTATTCAGATGATTAAACAATGCGTGGAGAAGGAAGAACCTTACTTTCTGCTGCGCGGACAGGATTTGTGTGCGTTGAAGGCCATCGAAACCTATTATGAGGAGGTGAAGAAGCACGTGAAAGACCCTTATTTTATTGAGGAGATAGGAGAGATAATGAAAGATTTCCGGGCTTTCCGGGAAGAACAGGAAACCCATATACCGGATTAAAAGATGGCGGACGACAGTTACAAGACCATTAAGCAGGTAGCTGAAGGGTACTATACGGAGAAGCGCAGCCGCTTTATCTCGTATGCGATTCCGGTGCGTACGGTGGAAGAGGTGAAAGAGCAACTGGACAAATATCGTAAACAGTATTATGACGCCCGTCATGTCTGCTGGGCCTATATGTTAGGTCCCGAACGCCTAACTTTTCGTGCGAACGATGACGGCGAGCCTTCCTCTACTGCCGGAAAACCGATTCTGGGACAGATCAACTCGAACGGGTTGACAGATATCCTGATCGTCGTGATCCGCTATTTCGGCGGAATCGAATTAGGGACGAGCGGTTTGATTGTTGCTTACCGGACAGCCGCCGCCGAAGCAATAGCTGCTGCCGAGATAGAAGAGCGCACTGTTGATGAAGATATCACCATTGCGTTCGAATACCCTTATCTGAGCGGAATCATGCGCATTGTCAAGGAAGAGAATCCAGTGATCGTCTCCCAAAAGTTTGAAATGGATTGTGAAATGACCCTTCGTATCCGCAAAGGAGAGGCCGAACGTTTGAAAGCGCGGTTATTAAAGGTGGAAAGTGTCTATATTCCCAGAACCGAATTTTAAGTAAGTTGTTATATTATTATAATTCTAAACAAAAACAATTTGTAAATAATGAAGAAGATTCTTTTATTTTCTTTTTTTCTGATGTTGGGATTGGTTGTATCTCAATTCCTGCCGGCGATGGTAGGTGAGGGGTATTCGTCGGTGAAGACGGTCTCCAATACCCTGTTGTATGTCTGCCTGGCCTTTATCATGATAAATGTGGGACGGGAGTTCGAAATGGATAAAAGCCGTTGGCGATCCTATACTGAAGATTATTTTATTGCAATGGCGACGGCTGCTTTCCCCTGGATCTTCGTGGCGTTATATTATATGTTCGTGTTGCTTCCGGATATTTACTGGAACAGTGGAGAAGCTTGGAAAGAAAACCTTTTGTTGAGCCGGTTTGCAGCCCCGACTTCAGCCGGTATACTGTTTACAATGTTGGCGGCGGCAGGGTTGAAATCTTCTTGGGTATACAAGAAGGTGCAGGTATTGGCAATCTTCGACGACCTTGATACGATTCTGTTGATGATTCCTTTGCAGATTATGATGGTAGGCTTGCGCTGGCAGTTGGGCGTTATCATTTTGATCGTGATGGTCCTTCTGGTCATCGGATGGAGAAAGATGGGCAGTTATGACATGCGGCAGGATTGGAAGGCAATTCTTTTCTATGCCGTCCTTACCTGCGGGATTACGCAGGCGGTTTATTTGGTGTCCAAATACCTTTATGGCGAAGATGCCAGCATCCATATCGAGGTCTTGTTGCCTGCGTTTGTATTGGGTATGGTGATGAGGCATAAGCATATTGATACGAAGGTCGAACGCAATGTGGCGACAACAGTCTCGTTCCTCTTTATGTTTCTGGTAGGAGTCAGCATGCCAGTCTTTTTCGGAGTGGATTTTGCCGCGCAGTCTGTAGAAGCGACAACAATAACCGGAGCGCAGCCGATGATGTCTTTGCCGATGATCATCCTGCATGTCGTGATTGTTTCGTTTCTGTCCAATATCGGGAAACTGTTCCCGTTGTTTTTTTATCGGGAAAGACGGAAGCGCGAACGTCTGGCGCTATCGATTGGTATGTTTACACGCGGTGAAGTAGGGGCCGGAATTATCTTTATCGCGCTTGGTTACAATTTAGGAGGCCCAGCGCTTATGATTTCCGTGCTCACCATAGTGTTTAATTTAATTTTAACTGGTATATTTGTCGTGTGGGTTGAAAAACTGACTCGCAGCGCTTACAAGTTGGAGCAAGTTGACATGTAAGTGTACAGTTGTTAGGAAAAAATCAAAGGGAAGCGGTTTGCACGCCGCTTCCCATAAATATTTAAATACCATATGGATAGAACCATCAACGTTATCCTTAAACCGTTGCGTCGTTTTGCTATGCAAAAACCGAATGCGAGTATCTTATTATTCATGGCTATGATTCTTGCTATGCTATTTGCCAATTCCCCTTGGGCGGAGTCCTACCATAACATCTTATCTCATCCGATTGATTTGAAGATAGGTAATTTCACACCGTTTATGCATCATGGAGAAGTGATGCCGATGCTGGCCTTTGTGAATGATGCCTTGATGGCAGTCTTCTTTTTTGTGATTGGATTGGAGATTAAGCAGGAAATTCTGATTGGGGAGTTGAGTTCGGTACGGAAAGCACTGCTTCCGATTATTGCGGCCTGCGGCGGGATGATCGTTCCGGTATTGTTTTATTTTCTGGTTTGTCATTCGGCACCCGAAGTGCGAGGTGTGGCTATTCCGATGGCGACCGATATCGCCTTTGCCTTGGCTGTTTTAGGGTTGTTGGGAAAACGGGTTCCACTCAGCATGCGTATTTTTTTGACGGCATTGGCGGTGGTGGATGATATCGGCGGAATCATTATTATCGCCTTGTTTTATAGTGGTGAGATTGCGTTTGAGCCACTTCTGATCTCACTCGCCTTGCTGGCTTTGCTATATGTAGGGGGAAGGATGAGGGTGAATAACATTGCTTTCTACTATATAATAGGTTTCTTTGTGTGGATGCTATTTCTTGAGTCGGGTATTCATCCGACCATAGCGGGTGTGCTGGTCGCATTCACTGTTCCGGCTCGTCCGGTTGTTAAGCTGGATGATTTCACTTGTGAAATGACTGGCTATCTGGATATGCTGGATTACACAGAAGTGCGTCATTCCCGGAAAGCGGCGGTTCTTTCATCGACACAGATTCAAGTTCTCAACAATATTCATTCATTGGCGGACAAAACAATCAGTCCGTTGCAAAGCATTGCCAACAAACTCCATCCGTTAGTCAATTATCTGATCCTGCCGCTCTTCGCTTTTGTCAATGCAGGCGTTACTTTCGGGGATATCGGGATCGGTTCGTTACCGGGAATCCCGTTGGCGGTATTCTTCGGCCTGTTTGCCGGAAAGTCGCTGGGTATTTTCCTGTTCACCTATATTTTTGTCCGTTTGCGTCTTGCTACGATGCCGGAAGGGGTGAGCAAACGGAACCTATTCGGGGTGTCGATGTTGGGCGGTATCGGTTTTACGGTAGCTCTCTTTATCGCGAACCTGTCTTTTGCCGGGATGCCTGATGTCGGAGTAGAGCTATTGAATCAGGCAAAGTTGGGCGTATTTGCCGGTTCGTTCATTTCAGGCTTGTGCGGTTATTTGATATTAAAGAAAGTATTACCTAAAAATTATAGAGATGGACAGACGTAAATTTATTCAGACTGGGATTGCCGGAGTAGCCGGTTTATCGTTAGTCCGCACAGGACTTGCCAACATACAGATGACCGTACCTTCGGATATATCGGTCGACAGGGTGAAACTGGGAAAGACCGGATTGAAAGTCTCTCGTATAGCTATGGGAACCGGGACGAAAGGCTGGAATTACCAGTCCAATCAGACTCGGCTCGGACTGGATAACTTTGTGAAGATAGCCCGTCACGGTTATGAACGCGGTATTCGCTTCTTCGATATGGCCGATATGTACGGTTCGCAACCATTTGTCGGAAAAGCCCTGAAAGAGTTGCCTCGTGAGAAACTCACGCTGATGACGAAGATGTGGACCTACGACGAAGGGTCGGAAAAACGCGAGTCGGTCAGCAAAACCCTCGACCGTTTCCGCCAGGAAGTTGGTACGGACTATTTCGATATCCTCCTACTGCACTGCATGACGAAAGGCGACTGGGCGGAAACTCGTAAATTTTATATGGACGGCCTGGCGAAAGCCAAGCAGGATGGTATCGTGAAAGCTGTCGGCGTCTCCTGTCATAACTGGGAAGCGCTGGTCGAGGCTGTCGACAATCCGTGGTGTGACGTTATCCTCGCCCGCTTGAATCCGTTCCAAAGCCATATGGATGGGACGGTCGAAGCCGTAAACGAACTTTTAGGCAAGGCACGCAAGAAAGGCAAAGGGCTTATCGGAATGAAAATTTTTGGTGAAGGCAAACATGTTTCTGATGCCGAACGCGAACGTTCCATCCGTTTTGCTGTTACCGAAAGTAACTTGCATTGCATGACACTTGGTCTGGAGTCCATCGCGCAGATGGATGATGCGATAGAGCGGGTGATGCGGAATGCCAGAGGATAGCTGCCTTATTCCGCCACCTTGCGTATCTTGTGCCGATACTGATAATCAGCTGTTAAAGCGATAAAAATAATCAGTTCGGCACATGGCATTGCCAGCCATAATCCCCTTTCTCCCAATAAGTGAGGAAGGGTGAGGAAAGAGTTTGCAAAAGTAGTCCTTTAAGTCCGGCCAGAAATTACCATTTGGTAAAAAATAAGAATAATAATGTACATAAAAATGCTTATATTCGCAGACAGTCTGTTTGTCGAAAGTGTAACTGTTAAATTCAGGAAATATGGCGAAATATCTGTATTATATCTGTGCCTGTTGTTTTTTGTTTTTATTCAGCAGATGTGGAAAAGGTAAAAGCGAATCCGAAGAGATCCCTTTCAATCCCTATGTGGAGGCGTTTACCTCCGGTACGATTTCAAGATATACGCCCGTATATCTTATTTTCAACCAGGAAATAGCAGTTGACAGAATGGAGCCTGACCAACTTCGTGACCTGGTCAAGATCAAGCCCGAGACAGTCGGCGAGTTCGCATTTGAAAATAACCGGACGATCGTATTCAAGCCATCCAAGAGTTTTGAGCGCGACACTCGTTACGAGGTAAAGGCTGATCTATCAGAGTGGTTTGATACGGAACGAAAGGACAAATATTTCTCATTCAGATTCTCGACGCAGCCTTTGCTGTTGCGTGCCAACCTGCAATCCGTCGATATCAACCGGAAGAATGAAAACGGCTACGACATTGTCTGCTCGGTATTTACGCCGGACAGGGAAATTCCCGAAACTGTAGAGTCGCTTGTCCGTTTCTCCGAAAAGGCGAATGCCAGATGGCAACATAGTCCCGACGGAAAGAGGCATGAAATTTCTATCTCGAACATACAGGCCGGGACGGATGCGACACGTGCCTTTAAATTATCCGTAGCCCCGAATAAACTGAAAGTGCCGGAGGAGGAACTGCTATCTGTCGATATTCCCGAACTGAATGATTTTGCCGTGTATGAAGTCGAATATGTCGCAGAGCCGGAACGTTACGTCGAAGTCACCTTTACGAAACTACTCGATGCGGCACAAAACATGCAGGGACTTGCCTGGATCGACGGTAACAAATCGGAGACCGTCAATGTCGAGGGCAATAAGCTCCGCCTTTATCCCGATGCAGGTAGCAAAGGTGCCCTTAATGTTCATCTGAGCCAGAACATCAGAAGCAAAAACGGGCTGAACCTGAAAGAAAGCATCGTTCGTCAGATCGTAGTCAGTGATGAAAAGCCGGAAGTCCGTTTTATCGGCAACGGTGTGATCATCCCACAGTCCACACAACTGACTATTCCTTTTCAAGCCGTCTACTTGCGCGGCGTAGTAGTGCGTGTCATCAAGATATTCGAACAGAACATCGGACAATTCCTTCAGGTGAATGATCTCGAAGGAACGAGTGACCTGATGCGTGTCGGTCGCCTGATCGCGCGTAAAACGATCTTCCTCGATGAAGACGCCACCCAGGATCTCAGTCGTTGGAATACCTACGCGATCGATTTGAAAGAACTGATCGACCCCGAACCCGGCGCCATCTACCGGGTGGAACTGTCGTTCAACCGGGATTTGTCCGCCTATCCCTGCGAAGACCTCGTCAAGAAAAGTAAAGAACAACTGCTTGCCGATGATGAGATCAAGTTCAAGGAAGAAAGTAGCCGTTTCGATGGAGGCGGTTATTACTACTATAACGGCGACTTCGACTGGTCCGACTACGATTATAGCAAACGTGGCGACCCCTGTTCCAACAGCTATTATTATAATACGACCGTCGGCAAGAATGTCCTCGCCACCAATCTCGGTCTGTTGGCGATGGCCGGCGAAGATAACGATATGACTGTCCTTGTACATAACATTCTGAGCACCCATCCAGAGAAAGGTGTCAAAGTCGTTGTCTACAACTACCAGCGTCAGGAATTAGCCTCCGGCGTGACAGACGACAAAGGGCAGGTGCGTTTCTCGCTGAAAAACGGCAAGCCGTTCTATCTGACTGCTTCCCTCGGACAGCAACGCTCGTATCTTCGTGTAGACGACGGTTCCGCCCTTTCGCTGAGTTCGTTCGATGTCTCCGGAGAAGTCGTGCAGAAAGGTATCAAGGGCTTCATCTACGGCGACCGCGGTGTATGGCGTCCGGGCGACACGCTGCATCTCGGCTTTATGTTGAACGACCGCAGCCGGATGCTCCCTGCTAACCATCCGGTCATCATGGAACTTTACAATCCGCTCGGCCAGTTCTACCTGCGCAAGACACAGACAAAAGGCGAAGCAGGACTTTATGTTTTCGATATGCCGACCGAACCCGATGCGCCGACAGGCGCTTGGAACGTCAACGTGAATGTCGGCGGCGTCACCTTTACGAAGCGTCTCCGTATCGAAACGATCAAACCGAACCGCTTGAAGATATCCCTTACGATGCCCCCCAAAAAATTGCTCCGAGGCGAACCGCTCGATGCCGCTATGCACGTGGAATGGCTACAGGGAGCAACTGCCCGCAATCTGAAATACGATATTCAGGGAACCTTTATCTCGACCCCGACCACCTTTTCCGGCTATAAGAAATTCTATTTCGATGATCCTTCGAAAATCTTCAACAGCGAAGAAAGCAAAGTGATCTCCGGTGTGACCGATGCAGCGGGCGACGCCACCATCAAAGCCCGTTTCGAGATCGGCGCTTCGGCTCCCGGTATGTTGTTGGCGAGTTTCGTCACCCGTGTGTATGAGGAATCCGGTGATTTTAGCATCGATGCTAACCGGGCGTTCTATTCACCCTACCGTCGCTATGCCGGCATCAAGTCGCCCCAGCAAGACGGGGAACCACTGAAGACAGGAACCGAATATAAATATGAGGTAGCCTCTGTTGATTATCTTGGACAGGCGGTAGCCAATACCGAACTCGAAGTGAAAGTCTATAAAGTCCATTGGTACTGGTGGTGGAGCTCAGATAACGGGAGCCTGGCGAACTATGTCTCGAATTCGTACAACAAACCGGTGAAAACCTTCACCGTCCGTACTGGTACGAATGGTATGGCCTCCTTCAACCTGAGATATGCCGATGCTGATTGGGGAACCTATTTCATTTCGGTGAAAGACAAAAAGAGCAAACACTCCACCGGTGTGATGAGCTATTTCGATTGGCCTTACAGTGAAGGAAGGCGTGACGCTGATGGCTCTTCCTCCGCCAATATGCTCACTTTCAAGACAGACAAGGATACATACGTGCCAGGAGAACAGATCGTCGTCACCTTCCCTTCCGTCAAAGGAAGTCGCGCGATCATCAGCATCGAGAACGGTACGCGTGTCCTCTCGACCACCGAGCATGTGTGCAACGATGGGCAGACTACGGTCAAGCTCGCCGTTACTTCTGACATGCAGCCCAATGCATACATATATATAACGCTGCTCCAGCTGCACGGCGTCACGAAGAACGACCTGCCGATCCGCATGTACGGTGTCGTCCCTTTCACGGTTACATCTCCCGAAAGCCATTTGGCCCCGATTATCCATATGGCGGATGAGGTCAAGCCTGAAGCACCTTGTCACGTGATGGTTTCCGAAAAGAACGGTCGCGAGATGGCCTACACACTGGCGATTGTCGACGAAGGGTTGCTTGACCTAACCCGCTTTCGCACACCCGATCCCTGGCAGGCGTTTAACGCCCGCGAGGCATTGGGGGTTAATACCTGGGATTTGTACAACTACGTGGTCGGCGCGTATGGCGGCCGTATCGAGCAACTGTTCAGTATTGGCGGCGACGATGCCTTGAACAAAGGTCCGAAGGCGATAGTGAACCGCTTTAAGCCGGTCGTGCAGTTTGCCGGTCCGTTTCTGCTGAAAAAGGGAGAAAAACGGCAGCATACCTATAAGATGCCGAACTACAACGGCCGTGTCCGCGTCATGGTCGTCGCTGGAAACGGGGAGGCTTACGGCAACACGGAGAAGAGCGTGCTCGTGCGCAAGCCTGTCATGCTGCTCGGCACACTCCCGCGCGTTATCGGCATAGGAGAGGAGATGGTGGTTCCTGCTACCGTCTTTGCCACCGAAAAAGGAGTTGGAGACGTGCAGGTCACGATCGCCTGCTCCGGCAATATGGAGGTAGTCGGCGAGAAGAGCCATATGCTGCACTTTGAAACGGTCAGTGACAAACTGGCGCAGTTCCGCATTCGTGTGAAAGATACCCCCGGAGCCGGACACGTGAAGATCACGGCTACCGGCGGTGGTGAAAAGTCTGTATATGAAACCGATATCGAAATCCGTTCCGTACGCCGTCCGCAAATCAAGGTGACGCCTGTGACGCTCGAAGCCGGAAAGAGCTGGAAAGGGACGGTCGGCCTTCCCGGCGTGGAGGGTACGAACTCCCTTGTGCTCGAAATGTCGGATGTCCAACCTGTCAACCTCTCCACGCGGTTGTCCTACCTGTTGGGCTACCCGCATGGATGTGTTGAACAGATCACTTCGAAGGCATTCCCGCAACTGTACTTGAGCGGGGTCGCCTCGTTGACCCGCGAACAGGAGCAATCGACTGAAGCGACCGTGAAAGAAGTGATCCGTCGCCTGCGTTCCTACCAGACGGTAGACGGTTCCTTCTCCTACTGGCCTGGTGGAACGGCTCCCAATGCTTGGGGGACTGTTTATGCCATCCACTTTCTGCTCGAAGCGGAGAAGAAAGGTTACCTTGTACCCGAAGGCATGAAGCGGAATGCGTTGAATGACTTGAGCCGTATTGCCCGTAACTGGAAACCGGAAGCCTCCTATTTTGCCGAATCCGAAGAAATGACGCAGGCATACCGCCTGTTTGTCCTCGCTTTAGGGCAAGTTGCCGAGGTCGGCGCCATGAATCGCCTGAAAGAGAGTAAGACGCTCATGTCTATGAGTCGCTATCTGTTGGCGGCGGGTTATGCTTTGGTCGGACGTCCGGATGTATCGAAAGAGTTGGTTGTAAAGACAACGGCTCTGACAACGGCTTGTTCCGGATACGATCAGACGTTCGGCAGCGACTTGCGTGATACTTCGATCCGCCTGATGACGCTCTGTCTACTCGGAGACGGCAAGGAAGCGGCTCTCTTGGCGAATGAAATATCCAAGACGCTCGCATCCGACGATTGGCTGAGCACGCAATCCACGGCATTCAGCCTGGTGGCTCTTTCCGACTATATGGAGAAATATAAGATGTCCGGCTCGATGGACTTCTCCTATGCCGTAGACGGCAAGGCGAAGAAGGTTTCCACCACTCGGAACATCTGGACGGAGACTTTGCTTGACAAGACTGCCTTTTCTGCCTCCTTAGAGTTGAAGAACACCGGCAAATCCACTCTGTTCGCCCGCCTCGTGGCCGAAGGTATCCCAGCCGAGGGTAAAGAGGAAGCCTATGCGAACGGTCTTACGCTCGCCGTCAGCTATATGGATCATGACGGCCATCCGGTGAATACCTCCGCTTTGCAGCAGGGTACGAACTTCACGGCTGTGGTGACCGTCGCAAATTCGTCTCCTCGTGGCTATAGCCACCTGGTGCTGACTGAGGTTTTTCCGGCTGGTTGGGAGATATTGAACACGCGCTTCCTTACAGGCGGCACGGTTGACAATCGGGTGACAGGTGTCAATTACCAAGATATTCGTGATGATCGTGCTTACAGCTATATCGACTATCTGCCTGCCGGAAAGCAAGTGACGGTCCGTATCAATCTTTGTGCTGTCTACCCCGGCCGTTTCTATTTGCCTCCGGTCTATTGCGAAGCGATGTATGACCATCTTGTCCGGGCGAATACGGAGGGAAAGATGGTGACGGTCGAATAGACAATAAAAAACGGAAGACCTCCATCTGAGGCTTCCGTTTTTTCAAATTATATCATATGGATTCTTCCTGGACGGATTAGGGGGGAAGGGTTGTCACAATTATATGTTTTCTACCGTTCAAAACGGTAAGATTGCGCAAAGTCGTTCCAGATATTCCGCATCCGTCTTGTCGAACTCGTTCAGCTTGTCGCTGTCAATGTCCAGTACGGCAACCACTTTTCCATCTCTGACTATCGGTACGACGATTTCCGACCGTGAATCCGAGCTACAGGCGATATGTCCCGGAAATTGCTCTACGTCCGGGACAATGATTGTTTGTGTATCCTTCCAGGCTGTTCCGCATACACCTTTCCCGTACCGGATGCGCGTGCAGGCAAGAGGCCCCTGGAACGGGGCAAGCACGAGCATCTCTTCTTTTACCACATAAAAGCCTACCCAGAAGAAATCGAATGTTTGTTTCAGGGCAGCGGCGACATTCGCCATATTGGCGACGACGTCCGTCTCTCCCGCTGTCAGCGATTGCAATTGAGGAAGCAGCGTCTCATATAGTTCCCGCTTGTTCTCACCGTTGATTATTAAATTTTCTGCCATTTTTTATACTTTATAAGAAAACAAAAGTAACCTTTTTTTCGGATTCTGCGTATCTTTGTGACATGAGTAAACAAAATTCTCCTTTAGTGCTTGGAACCGAGCGCATCAGCAAGTTGTTGACACAGTATGCCATACCGGCCATTATCGCCATGACCGCTTCTTCGCTCTACAATATGGCAGACAGTATATTTATCGGACACGGGGTAGGACCGTTGGCGATCTCCGGCTTGGCCTTGACTTTTCCATTGATGAACCTTGCGGCTGCTTTCGGTTCTCTGGTTGGGGTGGGGGCTTCAACGCTGGTGTCCGTGAAGTTGGGACAGAAAGATTATGAAGGGGCGAACAAGGTGCTCGGAAACGTACTGGTGCTGAACGTAGTTTTGGGACTTGCATTTACGTTGGTCTTTATGTTGTTGCTCGATCCGATCCTCTATTTCTTCGGGGCGAGCGAGAACACGATTTCGTATGCCCGCGATTATATGAATGTGATCCTGATAGGAAATGTGATTACTCATATGTATCTAGGACTGAATGCGGTGTTGCGTTCTTCCGGTTTCCCTAAATTAGCGATGTATGCGACGTTGGCGTCGGTGGTGATCAACTGTGTACTGAATCCGCTTTTTATCTTCGGTTTCGGTTGGGGGATCAAGGGATCGGCATGGGCTACCGTCATCTCTCAGGTCATTTCGCTGACCGGACAGTTGATTCATTTTTCCCGTCCGAAGGAGTTGTTGCATTTCAAGAAAGGCATTTACCGGCTGAAAAGTGAAATCGTGAAGGGGATTCTTTATATCGGAATGTCACCTTTCCTGATGAATCTTTGTGCCTGTCTGATCGTAATACTGATTAACCGGGGACTGAAAGAGCATGGCGGCGATATGGCGATCGGCGCATACGGGATCGTGAACCGGGTGGTATTCCTCTTTATTATGATCATCATGGGGTTCAACCAGGGGATGCAGCCGATTGCCGGTTATAACTTCGGTGCCCGCCAATATTCGCGTGTGACGGAAGTGACGAAGTTGACGATGAAGTGGGCGATAGGGGTGGCGACAACAGGGTTTTTGCTCTGTCAGTTGTTCCCGTCGGTGATCGTCCGCATGTTTACGACCGATCCGGAGCTGATCGAGGCGGCGGTGTACGGTTTGCATATCGTCTTTGCGGTCTTTCCGATTGTCGGTTTCCAGATGGTGGCGACAAACTTTTTCCTTTCCATCGGGATGTCTAAGAAGGCGATCTTCCTTTCGCTCACCCGGCAGATGCTGTTCCTCGTTCCCTGCTTGTTGATTCTTCCCCGATGGTTCGGAACACTTGGCGTATGGATCAGCATCCCGATCGCCGACACGACTGCTACGATTGTTACGGCTCTCGTCTTGATAAACCAGTTCAGGAAGTTTCATTCTAAATAAATTTTATTTACCTTTGTCTTGATACCAAAAACATAGATAGACATGGATAATAAAATCATATTGACCATCGGCCGGCAGTTTGGCAGCGGTGGTCGCGAGGTAGGACAGAAGCTGGCAAAAGAGCTGGGCATCGGCTATTATGACAAGGAACTGATGGCGCTTGCCGCGAAGGAAAGCGGATTGAGCGAGGAGTTTTTCGAGAAAGCGGACGAGAAGGCTTCCAGTGGTTTGGCGTATGCTTTTACGATGGGCTATTCGTATATGGGGTTGTTCCCGCCGTATGCCGATGTGCTGTCTAACGACCGTTTGTTCCTGTATCAGAGCGATACGATCCGTAACCTGGCGGAAAAAGGTTCTTGTGTGATTGTCGGACGATGTGCCGACTATATCCTTCGTGACAATCCTGACTGCCTGAGTTTCTTTATTCATAACAACAAGGAAAACCGTATTCAACGGATCATCGAAAGCCAGAACCTGACGGTCGAACAGGCGGAGGAATTGATGCTGAAGACCGACAAGTCGCGTGCTGCTTATTATAACTATTATACGAATAAGGAATGGGGCGTTGCATCCACCTACAACTTTTCGATAGATGTCTCTGTCTTGGGGATAGACGAGACGGTTGCGTTCATGAAGAATTTTGTGGAACGGAAAATGGACAAGCGTCCGCCGCATTTCGGATAATTATTATATCTTTGCCTCCGACTTATCATAGGGGTGCCTTACTATACAGGCTGAGATTATACCCATTGAACCTGCCGGATAACGCCGTGAAGGGAAAAGGTAGAATTACTAAATAAAGGGAAGCGTTACCTCTATGTGCTTCCCGATGTTTAAACTCTAATTATTATTTTGTAATGGAACAGATTGTTTCAACAGGAATTATCGACTCTTACTTTGCGAAGTTAAAGAGCAATTTGTCTATTGATGTCGCTATTGTCGGTGGTGGTCCTTCTGGTATCGTAGCCGCTTATTATCTGGCTAAGGCCGGAAAGAATGTGGCTTTGTTCGACCGTAAGCTGGCCCCCGGTGGAGGTATGTGGGGGGGCGCCATGATGTTCAACGATATCGTGGTTCAGGAAGAGGCTATGCCGATCGTGCGTGAGTTGGGTGTAAGTTATAAGGATGCCGGGAACGGTACTTATATCATGGATTCCGTACACACGACCTCGGCTTTGATCTATGGTGCGACGAAAGCCGGTGCGACTATTTTCAACTGCTATTCCGTAGAAGATGTAGTGTTCCATAACGATGCCGTAGCCGGAGTGGTGGTAAACTGGGCTCCGGTTATCCGCGAAGGTATGCATGTGGACCCGCTGACAATCATGTCCAAGGCTGTCCTGGAAGGAACCGGCCACGACTGTGAAATCGCACGCGTGGTTGCTCGCAAGAACGATATCAAGCTGAATACTCCAACTGGGGGCGTGATCGGCGAACGTTCGCTGAATGTCGAGCTGGGTGAGTCTACAACCGTAGAAAATACGAAGGAAATCTATCCGGGACTGTTCGTTTCTGGTATGGCTGCCAATGGGGTGAGTGGTAGTTTCCGCATGGGGCCGATCTTTGGCGGTATGCTGATGAGCGGTAAGAAGGCGGCCGAACTTATTTGTGCTAAGCTGGACAAATAAAGGCTTATTTCCGAATAACAAGGAGATGTCAAAACACATCTTCATCACGATTTTTTAGGCATGGATTATATGGGTTTATATCCATGCCTGATTTATGTCATTTCGTAAGTAAGTTTTCACTTGGCATACCTTTCTTCTCTATCGGGAGAAATCATAGAAACTGTTTTCATCTATCACTCTATCACTGACGAGCCTGTAGTTATTGATATTTAAACGTTAGAGGTAGTGATAGATGACATTTCCCTCTATCACTACTCTATCACTACTCTGTCACTCCTTTGTCACTCATGAAATATGGAGCTTTTATCATATGATTGAAAAACAATATGGTTCTTCATTCCACAAAAGCTATCTCTTTTTTTGGCAGAAATAAGCACATAATTTCACGAACACCCCCATGTTGCCACCCTTTACATCCGGGTGAAGAGGGGTGGTACACCCGGATGTA
>ERZ791842.717-NODE-717-length-25067-cov-8.32932_pt1 | contig 25067 bp, 50 predicted proteins | sample MGYA00509944_ERZ791842 | MGnify/ENA primary metagenome ERZ791842 (study PRJEB30046, sample SAMN00715263) | human gut metagenome | study: EMG produced TPA metagenomics assembly of the A metagenome-wide association study of gut microbiota in type 2...
TATATATATATATATATTTGAGAACGCAAACCTTCATTAGTTATTTTCAGCTCATGTACATCAAAAATGTCTAATCCCCTAATGCAATCATAGTCCTTTGTATATCTATCCACAAACTCTGAAGGTGTTCCCTCAAAACAATAATCCTCATCAATTCCATCATCTTTCCAAAAGAACTCCAACACAACTTTTGTAAACGCATTCTTGTGATTCGCATATTCATTTATAAACTTTATCAAATTCATTTGATTTCCTCCTTAAATTCTGCTTTGCTTCGTTCTGCTGTTTTCTTTATCTTTTCCATTGCATCGGCTGGAATATAATCTTCAGGAACATAAAACTTAATCACACCATGATTGGAAATATGTGCAATAGTTTTATAATCTCCATGTTCATATACTGCCTTATTACATACAGTAGTTCCATTTCCCATGCACCCCATAAATAATTCAAATTTTTGTGTTGCCATTTGCATTTCCTCCTATAAGCAAAGTACAAAACAATCTCTCTGATGATTCCAAAAATGTGCTTTTAAATCTGCAAAAGATTTTGTTCCATTTTTCAATGCTTCATAATCTGTCTTTATCATATCTCTTGTATATTCTCCCCAACTATAAATAGATGGCCAAAATTGTTTACCTTTTTGTGAGTACCAACCTTTACTTTCAGGAAAAGTATTTTTAGCAACTGTACAAAAGACAATTATCATTCCGTTATAATCAGGCAATTTATGTTCTCCACTTAAATCGTGTAACTCAGTTTCAATTCCATCTGGAGTAACTGCTTTATCAAGAATTTGCATAATGTTATACCTCCCCATGTTTTGGAATTTCAATTCCAGACTTTAACTCTTCTCTCGCAACAATATATGTTGGAGTTTTTCTATCAAGTGTGTAATATTTTTCTCTTATCTTATCCTGTTCTACACTTGCCTCAAATAAATCTTTAGTTGAATCGTCCCAATACCAAACATAAAACGTATGCACTGTATGAGTATCTTCGTCATATTTTCTCTTGCATCTCATAATGTCACCATTCATTAAGAATGTATCTTCTTTTAATTCAAGACTATCAAATTCTGTTGGTGACACATGATGCTGTTTCTCTTTCCAAGTCCATACAATAAACTGATTCTGCCAATGTCCTTTGAAAATCTCTGCTCTATAGGTTCTTAAATAAGCATATAAATCTGTTTTACTTTTCCATGCATTACCATCTCCAAAATATACATAAGGTGAATTGTATTTCGGATCAAATGATATATACTGTTTATCGAAGTCCTTTGTTGTGAACTTATATCCATTTTCGCTCACAAAAGGATTTTTACTATCTACATATTCCCATAAACTTACTTCTGCTATAAAATCAATAACACCATCAGCACAACCGCCACAATTACCCCAATCACAGAATCTCTTTTTGATTTTACCTATATATTTCAGTTCTCTTGTTGGTAAATGTGCCCATGCTCCACCACTTGTGTTACAACTGATTCTACCCTCATATTCATGAATAAAAGGTGTATAAGGTCTTTCGCAGATATAAACTTCATTCGCATCTGCTTTTTCAATATGAGCTGCTCCATAATAATCTCCGTATCCATTTGTATATCTAACACAATCACCTACACTTGGAATCTTTTCAGATCGTGTATTTTCTATAAGTTCAACATACATATTTGCCTTATCTACATCATAATTTATAAGTATATGTGAACCACAAAACCTTGCGTTAACCTCTCTTAATGTGTCTATTGTATATTTCATACTAATCACCTATCTTTCTAATCATCAATTAAATGTTCTACATCTGCCTTCTCTGTCATTGGAATTGGTGTATCAAGAGTACCCATACAGTAATCATAATCCCACCAATCTTCATCATATCCAACTTGTAACGCTTCAATAATATGATTTGCCAATAGATAATTACCTTCATCTATTTTTCTTTCACCATCTTTTTAGGTGTCTTGTATAATTTGTACTCTTTAATTTTCATTTTACTCTACCTTCAATAATTCAAATTTTTCCGACATAATATCTACATTTTCCGCTTTACATTTTCCGTTTCGCTTCTGCTCATCGGTTACGGACTCTCACCGTAAGACGGAAGGCAAGTATTATATACCTGCCATTTTAAGTGCGGAATAAAACATATCTTTTGAAAGTTTCATTCCTGGAGCGAGAGTTAAAATGTGATAAAATTTTGCATCACATTCGTATAAATTTTTGGCAAATACTTTTCCATATCTGCCAAACTCACCCCTATCGTCTATTTTAATGGTTACCTGATAATTATCTATTTGCATAATATTTCCTCCAATTATCTAATATTTGACACAACTACAGACGCATTTCCCTTGCCATAACCAATGCGCAGTTTCAATGACCTCAATCCTTTGCAAAGGATTGTTTATCTGATGCGTGCTAATTCTCTGGTTGCCTTGTGCAATTTATAAATTAAAAACTTTTAATGCATATAAAAAGCGTTCTGAGGTAACATAATTAGCAATATCATCTTTATGTTGCTTAATCCGCTTTTCTAACAGTTCCTTATTCTCAGTGTGCTTTTCTAGTAATTCTTTATCTAGTTTCAATCTGTTTACTAAATTCTCAAGTGTTGGTTGATTCATTTTTGTTCACTCCTTTTCTTGAAATCTTAGTTTCATTGGTTATCTAAATTTTCCGACAAATGCGCTCTACAACATCCAACTGGAATAAGTTCACATGCTTCTGAACTTACTGTGCATTTACAAGGGCATTTGTCAAAGTTGATTTCTCTTATTTCTGTATTGCTCATGTCACAATATTTTTTGATTTCTCTTTCATTTTGATTATTCCTCCAATCTTTCTATGAAACACGTATTTCTAACTACTACCATTCATCCTCATCTAACATTGATAGAAAATCTTCCATCATTATCTCTGCATCAGAAAAATGATATTCAAAATCATGATATATCACATCACCAAACACAACATGAGGATCAGTATTTTTCCGCTTCTTTTCCAAATACACATCATTGCTTTCTTTTTCTTCTTTTTGAAGAATCATTGCCAATTCTTGTATTGTGTCAAAATCTGCAACTTTACTAGACTTTTCGGCTCTCCATCCTGATTGTGGTTCATAATCTAATTCTGGTGTAAAATCCTCAGATTTACAGATTCCATAACCGCCTTCATTATCTGTTCTAAATGAATACAATGTAAATTTTTTCATATCATTATCGTTCCTTTCCTATGAAATATCGCTTCTATGCTTTATTACCCAACAAAACTTTAGCATCCCTAGCTAAATCCAACACCTCATTTGCAACAAGATTTGCTGTTTTTCTGTCACATTCTGCCATTAGCATAATTCTGTTCTCCATTACGGACAAAACAGAATTATGATTTTCCTTTAATTCTTCTAATGTTAAAGACATAATTTCTTATCTTCCTCCAATCTTCCTATGAAATGTTTCCTTCTAATCTTTACAATGTCTCTACACTTTTCCTTAATCATAATCGTAGTCGTCATAATCACAGTCTACACAAAATATGTGACTTATTCCTGGTCCAAACTTCATGATGAGAATCCCACCACATTTAGGACATTTTTTATTCCAGTGATACACATCTTCTACAAATTCTTCATCTTTACCTAATTTAATTTCATTTTTACACTTATGTTTACACTTATGCTTCATTATTATCTCCTTTGTAACACGTATTTTCTACTCGTCAATTTCATCCGGATAAACGATTACACCATGCTCTCCATCAATTTCCATTTCGTAGCAGTGAACATTATCCGTTTCTTTTCCATCTATCATCTCATCTCTCCTTTGCTATACTGATCCTAACTAAACGCTTTCACAGACTTCCCAGCAAGTCATCAATCCTGGCAGCACGTATCCCAAGTCTAATGATATAAATTCTTCGAACTCTTCTAGTTCTATCATCTCTTCGTCTGTTGGTACTATTGCACCCATTATTTCCAGAACATCATCTGGCGATCCACCTGACTCTAAAATCCTATGTAATGTTGATTCAAGTGCTGTCGAAATATCATCGGATCCTTTCTGGGCTATTGCTGTCCTGCTTACGTACTCATTTGTAAGATTGTACGTCACTAAACATTCATTACCGTTTACTAGATGTGAAATATCCATCCCATCCACCTCCACTAACTTGTTCTCATTCCACTTTACGGTTTTTTATAAATACTCTGTATTTATGTCATGGCTTTAGATATTTTTCGTCAATTATTATTTTTATTAATTATCCTGAAAATAATTTGATTCACACATTAAAAAATAGGGTTCCGTTTCCAGAACCCTATTTTGAAAAACTGACATACCCTATGACACAAGGAAGTGTTGTCACACAAGACTTTTGTTATAGATATCAATCATTTAACATCCGCACTTACTCACCTGTTAATCTGTCAGCCTCTTACTGTTGAATTACCCTATCATACCTACTTTTCCGCAGCGTAATAGCTAACTTCACCCCGATAGACTACGTCCAATACAATAAGATCACGACCGAGGTACAGTAAATGATGACACGTATCCATAACGTAATCTTTTAATCTCTCAGAAATTTGTTCTTTTGCAAGCTCTCCTGAAAGTATATCCTTGATACAGTAGCCCTATTTAGAAACCACATAACGGAATCCTATTTTGTAATCAGCATCATGCAACCAAACTGTTCTAAATGTCTCATCACAAATAAGTTCACAATGATTTCTTTCTTCAATTTATTCAGTTACAAAAACTATTCTAAAATTTATGATAATTATTATTTATCAATCTAATGATCACAACTATTGCTTCATGGATATGATAAATATTCTCTCTTTGCCTCTGCTCATTAATACATGGATTATTCGCCATACGTATTAGCTCATCCTCTAACGCTATACACTTCTCCTGCAGTTCTGAATAAAAATCATGTTTAGCGTATGCAAAATATTTACATGCACCTACCATATCCATCATAACATCAACAAGAACTCTATACTCTGGTGATAACAGATCACCATCATAATGCAGATTATCTGCAGCCTTTGGTATCTTATTTATCATATATTCTTTAAAAATCTCTTCAAAGTACATTGCTTGTAAATTTGTACTATTCATATTTCTACTTTGATAAGCCGTAACAACTATTTCAGCCAAAGCAACTATCAAGGCTAAAATTGCTATAATATCTGAACTATCCATATTTACACACCATATATAGAAATTGACTTCTCAATCTTATCCATTGTTTCTTTATTGTCACTTTTTAAGGTCATTTTCTGCAAAGCCTCATTACAACCATATGTCTCACTTAATTCAGCATATATACCCTGTATAAATGATGTGCCAACATATGAAATATTTTCTGGTATTATAACAATATTTTCAGCATCTGAATCAAAGAATGGCTTCACCTGATCTTCATATATTCTTCTGCCAAATCTGTTCCCGGCTAAGTCTGCCATTGATTTTTTAAATATCAGTTTGTGTTCTACTTTCTTCATTGTGTTCTCCTTTAAAAATAAATAAAAAATTATAACCTGTTCCAGGAATAGCTGTTTTAGATTTGAATATAGCTTTAGAACTTGGCGGTTGGTTTAAATAATCATTTTCATCATTGAAACCAATCCAATTATCTTTATCAAAATTCAATAAACTCTTTTCAAACAAAATACCATTATTTCCACTCAAAACATAACAGTAATTTTCAAAAGCATACTCTTCTAATGTTCTTATCAATTCTGTTAAACCAGTTCCACCAGACTCTGATTCGTTCTTTCTCCCTGAAATGTCTTGTTGAAAAGATGTTATATTGAAAAAATCAACTTCCGAATATTCTTTACAAAAATACTTCCTATGATTATTATATGCAGTCTTTGCTTTATCATATCTCTCAGAATCTGAATAATATTTATTTTTTAACTTGTCACCTATGCGGTCTCCCAGGCTAATATCTGAAAAGTTAAGCACAACAACATTCACACCGTAATACAAATTATCATCATTCATAAGCATATGATCATGTTCTGTAACATCAATATCTATTAGACAATCAGACACTGCGTGCTCTAAAGCATTGTCAACTAACTCGGAAACTGTTGACGCTAATGTGGTTTTAAATTCATCAGCCATGTCAAATCTATAGAGAAAAATTTTCACTTCACTTAATATATCTGACGGGGCATCCTCATTATTACTAGTCACCTTTACAATTTTTCTGAAATGCTTATTGTTGATAGAGAAAAAGAATTTTTTATTGAACTGTTCGACGGATAATAACTTATTATCCATCATATCCGCCAAAACAGAATCATTTATTCCACGGGTATTTACATTTGTTTTACAATTCCGCACACGAAAATGAACTACGTATCCGTAATCATTAAATAATGAATATATCATGCATTCTAATAAAATATACACCAGCTTGTCATTTGGTATGAACTCTGGAATAACAATATACAAATCATTACTCCCACCTACTCTGCCAACCGTTAATACATGTCTAATATCGGTTAACATATTTCTTAATTCAACAGAACCAAACTCTTTTGATGTACAAATAGCTGCTAAAGATTTCCGATCATCCATCATACATCTTTGCATCCATTTTCTCTTTTTATCATAATTTTGTATAATGAAATTCTTTAAATCCATTCTTCTGACTCCTTTACGAAAAATGGTTGCTTGTATTTTCTTTCATTATATGTCAAATATATCCATTTCTCAACAACTTTTCTTACACATATTATGCGGCTTTAAACCAAAAAAAATAAGAGGTGTCTTACTACACCTCTTATTTATCATAACAACTCCTTAATTTACTAACTCACCTCTGTTTACGCTACTATCAAATCTTTTATATTCTCTATAGGAGTAATTTACAAATATACTAATCGATTAACATTCTATCAATCTCATCAAGACTGTATTCAATTTGTTTTCTCAAATCTTTTATACATTGCTTACCTTGTATGATAATTAGGAAGTTAATTATCATACAAGTACCTTATGATCGTTTCTCATTCCATATTTGATATAAAAGAATATAAAGCCTTACAAGTCATCGCTTCATTCACATCTAAAGGTCTTATGAAACCAATTTATGTTCGTATTGATGGCATCACGTATCAGGTAACATCTTGCAATAAACTTCATGAAAATTTATCAATCATGAATTTTAAATGTACCATCGATAACGATGGATTTTCAAAAACAATTTATCTGGCTTATCCTAAAACTGAGCATGCCTGGTTTTTAACGCCTAAATATAAACTATCTACAATCTAACCCAATACTTAAAAATAAATCTCTTGCCTGTTTCCAAACATCTTCTGGGCATTTCTCTTGAAATTTAGCATTTATCGCGGCAATACCAAGCATCTTTACTTGGTCGCATAAAATAACACCCGTTGTCTTCGTACGTCCATCTAACTCAATATGAAACTGGTGTGTTTTATTCGTATTTGTAATCAGACATACCATCACAAGTGTACTGTGTCCGTTTAAAGTATTACTGCTTAGCACCAATGATTAGTCATATAATATATTTTACTTAGTAAAATATCATCTTCTGTCCCACATATTTCTGCAATTGTATATTAACATCTTTCGTGTAACACCCTATGACAGGGTCTGAATCAATTACAATATTCTGAATAACATTTCCATCATCGAATCGTATATTACCGACTGTTGTGCCATAGACTCTAATTGCAAGACACTTATTCTTCAAACAATAATCATTCACAAGCACATAATGTCGGCACCTGTCGGAATGTTCATCATCCAATGCCGCATCCAGTTCTTCTGTAAGTTTCGAATAAAATTCACCCATCGTCTCATATGCTGTGTTTTTATGCTTATTGATAAAACCTAGCTCTTCCATATACAATCGCTCCCTAACAATACTAACACCTCTAAAATCATCTCTTGTAGTACTTGACTTCTACACCATTACTATGTCCTTATTCTTCAGCATCTGCGTAGTACACATCAAATACAACACCTGCATTTATCAACTTATCCTCTAGGTAATTGCCGTAGCACCAACCATCCCCATCTTCCCAAAAACTGTCCCAAGCTCTCTCTAATACATCTCTTGCCTTCTCTTCATCATTCTTATTTACAACAAATACACAATTCATCCAGTCATTTAGCTGCGACTGCACTCTGATCACACTTTCCTTTAATATCTCCACACCAGCGCCCATTACACCTACTCCTTCCTATATTGTCAAGTCATAAATCACTAATGAATAGTCAAGGAAAATCTTTGACCATTCAAAAAAATATTCATCACAGATGCATAACTGTTCATCTCTAGGCAAATTTAATAAAACCTTTCTCATTACATGATACCCATGCACTTCATCTGTACAATCCAATGCAACAGTTGATAAAAATATCGTAGTTGCTCTTCGCTTAAATCAGCAAAATTAATCTTCCCACCACGAACATCACTCAATAACGATTCTGCATTTATCATATGAAACATTCTACTGTATCACCTACTAACTCCTTTTGATCATCAACATGACTTTGTCTATTACTCTTCTATCAGGCTCACCGCAAATATCACCGAATTCATCCATGTATGCTCCGGTATGTAAATCTAGATTACCTCTTGTCTGCAATTCTAGGGAATTGCACAATTTCAAGTCTAATCAAATTGAGGTGATACAATCTCTTCTTTAGAAATATATCCTAAACAATATTCCTGTTCTTCTCTCATTGCATCACAAATTCTCATAATTTGTGAATATCCATCAGATTGACTTTCTGTACATTTAGCTGCAATTTGTTCAATTTCTTTAATATATTCGTTCATCGCTTTCTTTCCTTTCCTTTGAAATGCAAATTTAGTCCTCTTTTATTTTCTGTGCCTCTGTAATAATTTCGTCTAACTTTTTATAAACATCCTTGCCATAGCCTGGATGTTCATGTTCAAAATCTAAATGTTTTAACCAGTCCTTAATTGTTTTTGCGTTCTCTTCGATAATACTCATTCCATTTCTCCTTTCTAATTCATAGGAAACGAGCATTTGCTGTTCTATAATTAGCTTTATTCGTCAATCTCACCTGGATAGACTATAATTCCATGTTCCCCATTGATTTCCATTTCATAGTAATATACTTTGTCTGTTTCTTCTCCGTCTACAATTTCATATACAACTTTTTCAATAGTGCCAATAGCACCATCATAGGTTCTTACTCTTACTTCTTCCATTTCTGTAAATTCCATATCTGTTCCTCCATTTTCCTTATGAAATATCCATTCATATTATAAAAGTCACCGAAGTTACCTACTCCGATGACTTAGTTAATTTTGTTCATCAATTAATATGGGTGATTAGCATCTTTATCATATACACTACTAACCATTTTGCACTTGATATAGATTTTCTTTCCATTTCATAAAGAAATCACCTCTTTTAAATCATTTCTAACTGGCATAATATGTACCTCTTTTTCTATTATAAAAAGACTGACCAACTGTTCGTCAGTCAGCCCATAAAACATTACTCTAACTCTGCAAGTGCCTTATCAAGATCCTCATCAGACATATTCTCAAGTGCTGCATCCTGTCTCTTAGCTTTGATTTCAAGCAATCTCTGTCTCATCTCAGCATTTTTCTTAGCGTCTTCTCTCTTCTTTTTCTCATCCAGTTTCACACTAACAATATACTTAACAATTTCAATCTTGTTAGAAATCTCCTCGTCTTCCTTTGACTTAGTATTCAGAAGACTCTCTTCCTCGGACTTCTTTGCTTCTGCATTGAGTGTCTTAAATACTGAGTCCAGATCTATGAGAGGTAAATCCCACAAATCAATCACGTTAATCATTCCTCTGAATGGGAACTGATAATTTGCTCTTGTTGCATTGATAAATAATTCGTTGTTTGTCATAATAATAATAATCTCCTTTTTAATTAAAACTTAATCTTCATTACACGCTCTGTTGCACCCTTAACTTTAACAACTAAATCTGCTCTCTTTGTCATAGAGAATCCAATTCCTGAAAGCTGGTCATCTGTATCCTCTACATGACACTTAACACCTAATGCTTCAAATACTCTCTTGTGCTTTTCAAGGTCACTCTTTAAGAACTCGTTGTAATAACCATTAGGACTTTCGTTGTTTACACAATCCTTCAGGAAGAAGAATAAATGTCTATGACCAATTCCATCCTGTTCGTCAAAATAGTTTGGACTGTAACTAATTACTGATACAGGAACAAACTGATTTGTATTTACACCCCAAATCTCACGACTTGAAACAGATGAATTACCTGCTAATTTCTCTTTAATTAAGAAGTTGCCATTTGAATCAAGTGTTACCTCTGCGACCTGAACCTTTTCACCTGTTCTCATTGAGTTACTATAATCAAACTTATAAATCTCACCATTAAATTCAATCTCAGCTCTAAATCCATGTCTTACACTTCCTGAATACTGATGTACAAAGAACTTATAAACACCTGGCTTCATTCTTGATAAATCTTCCCAAGTAATATTCTCTACTGCAACCTTTCCACATGGATCAATGACATCAACATCTAACTGACCACCCATAGAAGTAATTCTTGGTGCTTTATAACTGCCATAGTAAATTTCTGTACCATTTGGCTCAATACAATGTGCGTCAAGATCGTAATTATCATAACCATCTTCATTCCACTGAATAGAAAATCTGAGTACACCATCGACATTACCGCCAGCAGCTTTTACATTCTGCTTCATATCAGAGTCAGTAATGTTTCCTGAATAAGCCCAAGATAATCCATTATTCCATTTGAACATTGTCTTAGCATCTGAATTAACAGGTGCAATCATAGAAACAAAGTTCTTCTCATGTTTATTCTCTACAAAAGCTTCAATCTCCTTTGCAGTTGGAAGTACCTTATCAATGAAATCCTGTGCTGAAATCTCCTCAACCTTAGAAAACTTCTTAGGACTTACGACAACATCCTTTTCCATCTGACCAAAAATATCATCTGCACCAACCATTCTTCTTGCAGCACTCTTATTTGAGAACAGTACATTATTTACAGTAATATCATTCAGATTAGCAAATCTTCTCTGTAATGAATCCATATATCCAAGTTCTGTAATGGTCTTCTTTGCATCCTCAAGCATCTTCTTTGTAAAAATAGCCTTTGGACGCTTATAATTGCTTGGAGCGACAATCTGCTCATACTTCTTAACTGCTGTGTCAAGATCCATATCCTCACTTACATTAATAAGAAGTGTTCCAATGGAATGATTTCTAATTCTACCAATAGCCATACCTGCTGTTACTGACTTCTCCCAAGCATATAAATCCTTTTCAGTATCAGAAGTTAGCTTATCGTATTCCTTCTTATATCTCTTGAACTCTGTAAGAACACCCTTCCATTCTTCGCCCTTATAAAGAGTATTGGAATTGATAAGCTCAAGAATTGTATCAAGTGCTTCCATAGTAATCTCATCAAGAGAACGCTTAAATACATTTCTCGTATCTCTGAACTGCCCCTTAACTTCCTCGCTAGAACGGCTTGTTCTGTTGACAAACTTACTTGGTAACTCTAAAAATAAATGATCCCACTGATGAGACTTGCCATTGATTTCCTCAAAATTAAAATCTGTACCAATCTTAGGAAACTTAGTTGTGTAAATATCTGTTACTGTATGAGCCTTTACAAATGCGTCAAGTGCGTCACATACTGGCTGATATGTTGTATCACCAAGTTCCAGCTCCCAAATTGTATGAATCTGATTATTCTTAATTGTAACAGCAGAACCGATATTCTTGATAAACTGTCTACAACAACTGCAATCATGTTCTCTACGCTCTCTGAAAATCTCATTTGTACCAACAGGGAAGCTATCAAGATATGTATTCCATAATTCATCCTTATCTACATTTACTTCAAATAAATGTGTTGCCTCTTTCTGCATTTCATCGAAGTGCTCCTGTAAAGCCTTCTTAAACATCATAAATCCATCCATATTTTGTACCTCTTCTTTCTTATATTTATTTTTGTTAATTGTTTCTATTGTTATATTCTCCGTTTATAATCCAAAGGAAACGAAGTTTTACTGTGGTTTCTGTTCTTCGTCTATAAAATATGTATTTCCATATTCATTGACTTTCTCGGTCAAATTCATTCTTGCATAATCAAGAACGTCTGATGCGAAATTTGCCATACACGAATAACATAGATAATGCTTAGTTTTTCCTACATTCATTTCTACTAATCCAACTTCTATTCTTCCGCAAATCTCACATTACTTATTTCTAATCCATTGACTCATATAACTCCACTCCTCTCCTTTCTAATTTACCAAATACCATTTACCGTCTTATCAATGGCTTCTCTCATCACTCCACCTGTCATTTTGTTCATTGTATCTGCAACAAGACCTTTGAATTCTGCTCTTATTCGCCTATTATAATGAGTACATGGCGTTGAACAATAATTATTTCTTCTACATTTTTCACAGCTGCCATTCAATTTCCACTGTTCATTTTCCTGAATCTGTTCCATAATATCCATAATGCCTTTCATCTCTCTTCCGAAGAAATCGAACTTTAATGTGTTTTTGCTGATTCAAATATTTCATTCTCATCACCATATTCTTTTAATTTCTCTTGTGGAACTAATAGTTCATATTCAGATTCAATTTCTTCTTGCGAACCATATCCATTAAAACTAGGTATACTACCAATTACGTCTCCATGTTTCTCTAATTGACGAAATACAACAATGTGTCCTTTTAAGAAATCGCCCATTGGTGATGCATAACTATCAATCTGGATAATTGATTTATTTTCTTTATTTATGTAAATATCTCCAAGTGTCATTTATATTTTTTACCTCTCTTCCAAAAAAAAATCTACTTTGATATTTCTATTTTAATTTCTGTTCCTTCATAATTACCTGTTATATGCCTTTGGACTACAGATATTCCCTCTTGATATTCGTTAATAACATTCTCTAAAGATTCCATAATGTCATAAAAATCCTTAAGTAGCCAAAGATGTGTATAAGATATATGAATTCCATCACATAAAGAACATTACAAAAGCTGGTAACAGTGCTACAACAACATAAGCTGCAATCAACTTCTTTATTAAACTCATAGTACGAAATAGCTTGTCAATCCAATTAAATAATTCGGAAGTAATCATATACAAAAATCCTAGTAACTGTACTACCAGGTATAAAATTGGCAGTAGTATCATAAGATCCTGCTTCGCTCGATAAACCATTTTCAATGACTCAGTAATAGTACTCAACCCCACTTTTTAAAATGTGACACTTTTCTTTTGAAAAATGCTGCATTACCAGATGCCACTGCCTTAATTACAGACTTCTCTACATCTTCCACTGTTGCATCTACTGGTATCATTACGTTCACTCGTCCATATTCCTCACAACAATATCAATATCTTCCTTAAACAAATCCCATTCATCTTCCCAGTCATCGTCAACTCGCATTCTCATTCCGTCACGCTTACCAGATCCTTCGGAAGTCCAATCCTCAAATAAAAGCCCATTCTCATCATAGACTTTTCCGTTTCTACCAAATAGGTATTCATATGGGCAAAATAACACATATGTTATTTTTTTCATTCGGGTTATTTTTCAGTCTGGATATTGTTTGCTCTCTTGAAAACATATTGTACCTTCAAATTCTTTGCTATCTCTTCATTTAATGTTATACTTACTTAATAGTACATAAATATGATAAATAAAGCAGGGAGTCCACTCACCCACTGCTTTTCTACTGTGCTGCTATTCTTTAATTTCAAACCCTGTTTGCAGCTTCACATCATATCCACCGGTCTCCCATTTGATGTTCTTTACTCTAGACACTTATGCACACCCATTACTTTCAGTAATCCAAGACCAACTCTTCCTTGTCATCCACCCTTTCTTGTTTAATTTGTCTCGGTTAAATCGGAAATCTTCTTGTTACAAAAGAGTATAATTGCATAATCCAACTCTTTCCGCAACCTAATTAATTTATTCGTATCTGAGCATACCTCAATCCGATTAAGAATATTTTCTATTTCTCTTCGCTTATCCTTCACTACAACCCACCTTCACTTTCAAATTTTTATAATTATCAAAATTATTCATTCCGACTTCAATTACATACAAATTGAATGTTAAACTTTCACAATATCATAGCGTATTTGATTAACTTATTTAAATGCCTGCTCTTCGCTCTTCACATTCTTCTGCTTTTTATCATACAACACGCTATCAATAACATTTGTAAAACTGCCTCCAAAATAGTGATCATTTAAAAGTGGAAAAACATTATACTTGTGCTCTTTTGCTGCTAATAAAAGTTTGTAACGAATGAATATTCTTTCTGAATCCATATATCCAAATCCTTTACAGAAACCGAATATACTATCACATCACTATCTTCATATCTAGCTGCATATCGCATAAAACAATCGCCCGCTTCAAGATACTATTTCAATCCCAGTAAGCTAAAACTCTGCTTCACACAATAATCAAAATCATCATTCGTACTGTTCACTGACATTTCTGTTTTTATTATTCTTAACTCAGCCTCAATCTCCTTCAGTATTTTCTTTTTCAGCTCAGAACCTTATCATATCTCACTAACTCGTTAGATATTTTTTCATGCATATTATTGCTCCATTATTATAATTAGTTAAATTCACCGCTAACATGCATCTTCGTTAGGTTATACCCTCTCACAATTCCCTATCTCTAAGGCTTGTGATATTTTGCAAATACATTAATAACCTTAATGTATATCTTCCAAATAATTGCTTTGTAAGCACCAGAGGATCCACAGGAATGTTTAGCGCTTGCATTACTTTCACATATTCACAACATATCGGTTGCTTCCAGCCTCCAAAATATTTCTTCACTCTATCACTCACTATACTCAAAATGCATGCGCTGTCTGAAACGTATACTTTTATTCCATTTTTCTTCACACTCTTTACTTTTATCAGTACTCATTTCCAGCACTTCAATATCATTTTCGTATAAAATACCGACAAATCTGATTGATTCATTTAATGGAATTTCCATATCCATCATAGTCTGTAAATGCTGCCACTCATCCCAAGTTAGTAGGCTGTCTACTCCGGATTTTGCAATCTCAAGTAACTGACCTTCTCTGTATTCAAAGAATTCCTCATCTACCAAATGCTTTGCTCCAACTGAAGTCAACCACTTATTTATGACTTTCTGATCTTCACTACTGTACTTCATCACCATCTACCTCCACTACTTGTTAAAATCATCATCTACTATGTTATCAATCGCAGGTATACCGGCAATAACACCATAAATAACTGCTAGTAACAGTCCACAAATTCCTGGAAAAATCAACACCCACTTACATGTATCAATACCAATACCAAGTAATACTGCACTTAACATAACAATTAATGCAAACACAACAAACTTTTTCATATGCTACCTCGCTTCCTCCGGTATCTAACCATCAATAAACCTATTTATATTATCTTTTGTTATTACATAATTCCAAAACTCATAATTTTCTGGCGAACTTGTTTTACTGTCTGCTTCCTGATAAGCTTTTTTTGCTTTCTCAAAATCATCTATCGTTTCAAATATACCAACTAATCCAAGATTAAGATCACATCCATACCATTTACCAGACATACCCAATACCAGACTAGAATTTGTTTCATTTAGCAGATCGGAAACTTCTACTGTTTCCTGTCCTACGATCTTTTCTAATGCTTTTATCGCCTCATTCAATTCCAATCTACCAACTTGAATACATGACGAATTACGAAGAGCTTCCCGTTTTGCGCTTCGTAATTTTTGCAATGCTTTCTTCCTATCCATATTAACACCTGCCATTAATTAAATAACGGAATACATTCTCCCATCAACTTTGAATCATAGCATCCATAATACCCACTGCTATCAACAATAAATGATTCTGCATGTTCATTACAAAAGCCTGCAATGACTTTTTTATCTACATAATTACCTAAAGCCATCTTATCTTTAGCAATCACATAACCATGCCATATCTCAGCTGATTTGCCACAAACAACACACCTTTTCGTTTTTAAATATCGCATTTCTTCTCCTTATACGCCTTATTCTAGTTTAAAGCTTCTGTAGTAACACTCTTTCGGATCAAAAAACAGAACTTCTTCGGAGTCTTTGTAAAAGATTACTCTATTTCCATCTGTCATCATACTATCTGCTGTACTTACACGGATTCTATTATTAGTTGCCTTCTCAAATATCTCTATTCTTCTGTATTCATTCCACGCTACCACTTTATCACCTTCTTTCATTTTTCGTTTATCTAATTTAAATGGTACAGTGTTATCAACACACTAAATTATCATTAAGATCGTGCAATCACTCTCATCTAATGAAATCATTTCCAGTGCATCAAGACAAAAACTCTTTAAATTCGTATAATAATCTTTTTCTGCTGTATTAAATAACAACTGAGCCCCATCAATTTCTTTTAACTCATCAGGTATACCGTACTCTAAAATCTCTATGTAAATATAATCATCATAGCCAGCATTCATATCCTCATCTAACAAATTCACTTCAGTACCGAACTTAGCTGTTACAGATTTTTTGAATATCATTTACCCAAATCAGCACACCTTTCTCATTTGAATTATTTTTTCAACCACTCCTCTTGAAAATCACTTATATTCATATAATGCCTCCTCATTCTGTAATTTCGCACAAGCGTTAATTCACACTTTAGGTATAACGGTTACTATTCTCGCAAAAGTATGATATTCAGCACACTCCCACTTCATCAATTTAATTAATCAGTTGTGCTTTATACTTTCAATATTTTATAATGATGAATCCACTTGATATTGATTTTAAATTAAGTTCAATAATACTATGTATAATTATTGGCATAAAATTCAATATGTGTATTAAAAATAAAAGAGAGGTAGGATTTTATTTTCCTACCTCTCTTCTTACTCACACATTCCAGTCTCTCTTCAATTTACTGATTAAATGCATCTGTTCATTCGCATATTCACTTTTATTTAAATCTGGGTGATATTTCTTACATAACGTTTTATAAAACTGCTTTAGAAAAATCTGCTCCTCTTCACTATATACCTCCAAGTTGACTTTAGTTTTCTCCTTGATCTGTAAAATCTTTAAATATTCTGGATTTGTTAAGCACCCTCTAACATCATAGCATATATCATACTCCTCTGCCAGGCATTTATACTGCTTTGTAAATGCTATACATCTCTTTCTATGTTCCTGCAAAATTTCAAGATTCTTCTTATGTACCTGGTACTCTTCTGTTGATTTAAAATGCTGAACTATACTTTCTGTAGCCCTGCTAACTTTATTTTCTAGATCTAAATATAATTCCGCATCTATTGATTTATTATACACCAGTTTACAACTTTATAAATGATAGACTTGTTGATGAATCAGCTGTTTTAAGGTCTTTGTCATAGCATTTGATTTTATATGTGTTTCGATATTTTTCACGAAAGTGGCAAAAAATATCTGACTGCGAATGCCCTGACTTAATTCAAAACGAAACTCCTGTACGCTTTTTGTACGGTACTCAGAAAAATGTTCGTTCTGATAGGGCAGAATCTTCATGGCACAGTAACTGATGTTGATCAGATTAACCAGCATTTCAATCCCTTTGCAGCTTCGCACCATATAGTTGCAAAAAGACCAGAACGTTTTCTGTTCATAATAGCTTGTTTCAATATTCCAGCGAAACGAATATAGCAACAGTGGAATGTATTTCATACAGCCACTTCCGGTCTGGTTCAATGGTGCTTTTTCCTGCCATGCACAGAAAATCTGCAGATCTTCCGGGAAAATGGTACTGAAAAACAGTCGTTTTGTACCATGTTCTTTTTCTGTGGCAGTGACATAGGCAAGGATTTCCCTGTTGCCGCAGATCTTAGCGAGAACCCGGCGGACACCGGTATAATAATCACCGATCTTTTCATTGGAAAACGTAAAATCTGTTTCAACAGAAAGACGTTTTCCATGTTTGGCAGGACGTCCCCGATGACCGGTCTGTGCAGGTGCAAGATCATACATGACAGAATCAATCCTTGCATTGCCAATCAGATCCAGATTCGGATATTCATCAATGATGGATACCAGGTTCTGTTTTGTATACCAACTGTCACAAAGGATGACGACATGATCTTTGCTGTGAAATTCAGGCATAACCTGCCGGATCATAGAGGCTGCCAGTTCCAGTTTAGACTCTTTTTTCTGCCACATACGATAACCAAGAGGAACGGAAAGATAAGAAACTTTATCCCTATTCCAGACAGGTATGCAGAGCATGACACTCACAAAGCAGTGTCCATTCAGATAGTTGGAACCGTTGTGTGCGGCATGGTCAAACAGTTTTGAAACATTTTCAAATTTTGTGCCAAATTTAGATACCATCGTATCATCCACACACAGAAACACAGGATGCGTCTGCAGTGAATCTGGTACCAGCTTCAAAGCAATCCTGACAGTAGTATTCATAAATCTGGAATAATCAACCTTTGCATAGGAACATGCATAATAAAATACATTCAGTGATTTCTCCGTTATTCCGGATAAAAAATGCTGATACAGAAACCGGATAGAATGTGCGGATTCTAAGGTCAATATGGATAATATCAGCAGAAATAAGGTATCTGCTGTCGAAACAGAAAAAGTTTCAAAATAAATCAAAAAATATTGATGAAGTCTACCAATCAGTGTTTTTTCGTTGTATAATGCTTTTGTCGTACAGGGTCACTTTCCTTTGTAATGTTTTCAGCAAATTCATTATACATCAGAAAGCCCTGTGCGATATTTTTTTATGAAAAAGTTGTAAAGTGGTGTTTATTATATTTACAACTCAAAACATTCCCATCATATAAGCAAGTTATAACTTGCTTAAAATGTCTTAAAATATCATGCATTATATTGGAGTAATCAATCTGATCATTGAGTATATCATAGGATCCTATTACAGAATCATATTTCAGAGTTGCCACATACATTATTTGCTGCTGGACCTTATTATGATCTCTGAATGATTTACGCAAAGTTATATAAAAATTAAACCGCTCACCACGCTTATAACACACATCTGAAAAATTATATGTGTTTACACACCAATTTCCAGATACACGACTACTCAGTTCTAAAAACTTCGGAAAACCGTCAACTTTTCTTGTTATTTCATGCCGTTGTATGTAGATATACATAATTACCTCCCACAAACAGCATGCTAACATACCTAATAACCAATACGCAATAGATACCAAATTTATTATACATCTTACTGACAAACTCTCTTATATTATGACATATATCTAATTACATTATCTTCCTTCCCACTTGGTATAATTACCAGCATCTATATCTTTCCATGTTAATTGCTCATTATCAAAACGAATCCAGTTATGGTCCCGTACTTAATAATGCCTCCAAATTATTAATGAACTTTACTATCATATAATTCAGTTCTTTATTTCTTACCGAGATATTATCAGCCTTATGCATACTCTTCAATTCTGGACACCGATCATATACGGATACTCAAGTGTCTAGTCTCTCATAGATATTAACAATATCTAATGATGTCACTAAGACCTTTTTATTATTATTAATAGCCACCCTATACTTATATGGTTTCTTATATACTTCCGTATAATGATTCACCATAAAATCTGGAATGACATCACTAACAACACCAAATTCACCATTCCTTAACTCAACCACTATACCTCTTTCAATCATTTACCATTTCCTTCTATTTTAATTGCATTAACACTGGGCTGTCCATTGCCCATCACTTTGATATCTCCTACCTAAAAAATTTAGCTAATCACTAACTGCTTCACAACATTTAATTATATATTTGTATTTTTCTTCGTAATGGTTATGATATTTTCTTCACTATTACAATAACCTGTTCATTCCACAGAACATTGCTAAGATCATGCTGTTTTTCAAGTATTACTAAAATCAAAAAAAAGGGGGTGAGATTATCTCACCCCTTTTTATAATGTAAACACTCTATTTACAGTACATTCAATTGGTTAGAATGCATGTATTTCTGAACATTTAGTATCATTCTCCAAGTATAACTCGTTGTATTTAAAACATTCTAAGTCATGTTTTTCCATAGAATAATGTGACTTTTAAAGCTTTCATAATTGGATTAAAATAATGTGTCTATCTGGCTTACTCCATGTGAACTTGTCAGCAGCAATTATGTAAATAGAGCACATTGCGTAGCTCAAACCACAACATCATAGCATCTCTCTATGCATCGCTATAATCCGTTGTAAGGTGATTAGAAATGAAAATCATAACAAAAATTCAACTCTGCTATGATTTTCATTTATTCTTTATTTAAAATGCCGAAATTCCTTTTAAAGAACCTGTCTTACTATCTTTATTATCCGGACAGTCATAATCCACCTTAATTCCAGTACACTCTTCAAAAATATCTGAATCAAAGTTTGGTATCGATTTAATAATATCCTTATCGCTGTCTGATAAATTATTCCACCACTCCTGACTGGATCCTGCTTCATCAAGCACTTTCAGGTAACCGCCTGTTGTTTCATGTGTCGGATGCTCTGCCTTTTCTTCATCCGTCATATCTGCTGAAAAAATCCACCTAACAGTACTCTTTGGCATCTGCTTCAGTAAATATCTTGCATTCGAATCCATCCATTCACGATAAGTCATATCCGATGGTTTGTTGAACAACATGATTTTTTGTTCAACAGTATTGAAACAACCAGCATTTAAAGATGACTTGTTCCAGTCCCCTGTGTTCCAGTCCCCTGTGTTGCAGTCCCCGGTGTTGCAGTTCCCAATGTTGTAGTTCCCGGTGTTGCAGTTCCCGGTGTTGCAGTTCCCAATGTTGTAGTTCCCGGTGTTGTTGTTCCCGGTGTTCCAGTCCCCTGTGTTCCAGTTCCCGGTGTTGTTGTTCCCATCGTTCCAGTCCCCAGTGTTGCAGTCACCGGTGTTCATACCCCCAGCGTTCATGTTCCCAGCGTTGCAATCACCGGTGTTGTTGTTCCCGGTGTTGTTGTCCCCTGTGTTCCTGCCCCCAGCGTTGTAGTCCCCAGTGTTCATGCTCCCGTCGTTGTAGTCCCCAGTGTTCCTGTTCCTGGTGTTGTAGTTCCCGGTGTTCCTGCCCCCTGTGTTGTAGTCACCGGTATTCATGCTCCCGTCGTTGTAGTCACCAGTGTTGTTGTTCCCAGTGTTCATATTCCCAGTGTTCATATTCCCAGTGTTCCTGTCCCCTGTGTTGCAGTTCCCAGTGTTCCTGTCCCCTGTGTTCCAGTTCCCGGTGTTGTTGTTCCCGGTGTTGTTGTCCCTTGTGTTGCTGCTCCCTGTGTTACTATTTACAGTGTTACAGTCCTTAATATTCTTAATCTCACTGTTTTTGAATAAAGACACCAGGTCTTCGTCACTAACGTTTCCATTTTCTGTATTGTTGTTTTCAGTATCCACTTCGTCTCTGAATGGAAACCTATGATCTTCATTCCATATACTTTTATTATTTTCCATTTCTTATCCCTCCTGTATTTTCATTCAATTTAAACTACCACCTTTACTATCAGTACTCTACTTCGGCATTATTCTACAGGCTATTTAAACCTACAATAAAGGCTGCAATAATTAAGGCAAATCCCGGTACGATAAAAGTGCTTCGTCAACACCTACCTGTACTCAAGTGCTACTACTGCAGTCAATGCCATAGCAATTCTACCAATCAACTAGGATCTTTCCCTTTTATAATTAAGTTCCTTTACTCAATTTCATATTTTGGACCCCTCCTTTGCTTATTTATTACATTTTTATAGTGACCAAACAACTATTGTTTGGTTTTAAACTCTATAACGCGCTTTTAGACTATTTCCTAACTCTTTGATATTCCTTTAAATAATCACGTTTTGACCATCCATTTACACAGCTGCCTGTGTCTCTAACAGAATCTAAGCTCAAACAACTAATGAACCGATATTTTTGACTTGTTAAATTTGTATCTGTAAATAGATCGATTATTGTATTTCACACCTCTATCGTCTTTTTACACAATTCATCATCCATGAAATCTGTCCTAAATCCTGCATTATTCAGTACAAAGTAATTATTTGCTCTGCCGTATGACAAAAAAATGTATTCTTGTCAAAATTGTTACCCTGCATCCAACCATCTTCATGCAGCATTACATCCACTGCTTCTTGTAAACTAAAATCGTACTGCATCGTTTATCCTCTCTTCCTATCTGAAATATCTCCATATTGAGAAATCTTGGCATTTTTACAGCATTCCAACTAACAAAAAGTGGGTTGCCTTTTATGACAACCCACTATCCAGCTTATTAAAACCACTGGCACGTTTTACACTTTGCTGCTTTCTATATACATCAATATATTGCTTTTTTGACCATCCATCCTCAAAATTACCTACACCTACTACGGAATCATAGCACAGCACACCTATAAATCTGTACTTCTGCCCGACTAAGTACTTATCGATGGTAATATCACTTATTGAGCCCCAGACTGCCAGTGTACTATCACTTAACTTTGGATCTACATGGTCTTCTGCATTTACAACATTTAATACAAAACAATCCTCTTTTTTATCGTAAGCTATATAGGTATTTTTTCCAAACCGTTCACCTTGAACCCAACCTTCTTCATTGTAGAGTACCTTCATAGCTTCCTCAAATGTGAAGTTATATAGCATAAACTACGCTCCTATCTGACAAACTATTCCTAAACTACTTGGACTAAAATAAAAGACTGTACACTTATTGTTGTGTACAGTCTTTCACTATTCTTACTCTCGCGTAATATTGTCTTTATCAAAAGACATTAATTGGCTTTGATTCATTGTATATTTTTTCTTTTTGTACACTCATGATTTAGAAGTATTCCACCTAATGTGTCTTTTCTCTGAAAGACATTCAATCTGTGCAACTTTATTCGGGCTATCTTTCATTATTTTGCTCTTCTAAACCTACAATCTCATACAGATCTGCAACACACGAACTTAGCATCTTTTTTAATTCATTTACCTCTGTTGCATGGTCTCTTCTTTCACTACTTGTTAGTAAACCAATAGCCATAATTCCACTATGCATCATACCCAGATAACCTCTTACTAATCTTGACAGCTTCCATCTCAATTTCCATTTCATTAATACATACTTGATTTGACTTCTCATATCACTTACCTCCATCTTGCACCAAAACAGTCCAATCTGTGTATTCCACTGTACTTTGTTTTAAAATAATAATAATTTCAAGTGCCAACTAAACTATTGCATACAAAAGAGGGCATGAAAAATGCCCTCTTTATAAATCAAATATTAAGTTTGTAATTCCAACGAATAATCTTCGGATTTAGTTATTCTGCTTTCTACATTCTCATCTTGACCAGTTACGTCCAAAATGATACATCACATTTACTCAAATGCTTTTAATTTTTTCACAACATCTGCTGATCTCACACACTGTCTACTTTCCGTGTATGCTATCACACTATTTCTTATTAACGGAATATCTTCAAATGCTATATCATTACCATCGGCAAATCTATTCACTTTAATGCCCTTCAATCTACTGCACCCATTAAATAATTGATACTTCTTACCATACTCCATTGAAGCTCTACTTCCCATACAACCAATCGTTAAATCCTTCAAACTAGTACAATCAGCTGCGAAACAATATGCTTCTGTAACTGAATCTAAATCCAACCCATTTATATTCAGATACTTCAATCTGTCACAGGTTGAAAACATAGCTACGATTTCTCTAACTCCAGACAAGTCTGAGTTACTAAAATCAGCCTTTACAAGGCTTGAACAACATGCGAACATATTGTTTGCAGTCTCAACACTACTTAGATCAATATCACACATGCACTGTAACAAATGATGTCGCAAAAGCTGTAATTCTGGCAACAGGGCACAGTACACACCTACACAGACTTGATAGTTTCTAAATTCATAAAGTTCTACAGAACAACAAAGGGATAACCCACTGATAGTAAGCTATCCCTTTTGTCATTCCGCATCTTCTTTTCCAATATCACCATTTTAACACAGCAAATCACTTATCTCCATATCTTAATAAAACTAGCTTATTTTCAAAATGAGTTTATTGTTTTCGTCCCACACGAAAGAAATGTTAACAGTCTACTCAACAATTCATCGTATAACCCCTTAGCTGTGTTAAGCTGCTTAACTGTTGCGACAAAAGACTCCTTGTATCTACTGCTTGCTTCCCAATCAGTGATGGTCCCCGCCATAAGTTCTAAGATTGACAATATCACTCTTACTATTTCTTCTTTCATAGTAGTAGCACTGATCCAGGTGCCCTTGAATACTTTTCATAGTAACCATTAAACTTCGCAACTATACAAGACTCTTCATAATTCCCAATCTTATTATTGATGTTGACGAAACCATTTCTTACATAGTACTTAACGAGGGCATCCACAGGATCAGATATCAATCCTGCTTTGAATAGATCATAGTCGCAGACTAACAAGCATCCAGCCTCACCTAAGATTATAGAGTCTGGGAATATTTTACATAGCCTATCGAGAAGTTTAGAACCCTCACCTTTGGTTGAGCTACATAGAGTGTTTATCACAACGAATGATTTGAAATATAAAGAAGCTTCTAACACATAAGATTGATACTTTCTTTCAGTGGTTGGTTTCTCAAATCTGTATACAGTGTATGTTAGTTTTGCTGTATGGTATCTATCTACTAACTCATCTTTAATACTAGCAGTAATTGGCAAATCAGTATTAAGCAACCATTGCTGCAACAAGTTTGACCAACTACCACTTCGTAGTAGTATCTCAGTTATTCGATATCCTTGCACACACTGATCATGTGTACTAAGATAATTTACAAATGACTCAGCTAAATCCATATCAAGATCAGGCTCTAAATTGAGCATACTCTTGATGCATAAATCTGATATGTAATGACTCTTGTCAAGTACAAATTAACAGAAATCACTGCTTTATT
>ERZ791842.737-NODE-737-length-24161-cov-44.4131_pt1 | contig 24161 bp, 20 predicted proteins | sample MGYA00509944_ERZ791842 | MGnify/ENA primary metagenome ERZ791842 (study PRJEB30046, sample SAMN00715263) | human gut metagenome | study: EMG produced TPA metagenomics assembly of the A metagenome-wide association study of gut microbiota in type 2...
GAAAGTCATCAGGCTAAATATTAATGATACAGCACATTAGAATTTTAAGCATATTTTTATTCGTGCGAATATCAAAAATCCACACCCGCGCCCCCAATTCTGAGATGAACCGCCCACCCAAATGGTGTTCACAACCTGAAGACTGGCATCTTGCGCAAAGCCTGAGCTGATTTTGTGACTTTGGGAGAAAATTAGAAAATCTTAGTGTGTCTGTAGGTATACAGTGATGTTCTGCCACGGATGGCAGAACAAGGCAGCATCGAGTCATGGATGACTCGTTGTTGCCGGTCACGTCACTCCGAGAAAATCTAACTCAGACACACTTAGACTTTTCTTATTTTCGTACAACGGAACCAAAATTAACTCCGGCTTTGCGCAAAATGCCACTCACAGACCTGCGACACACCATTGGGACGGGCGACGCATGTCAACCACAAACCAGCATTTGGCGGACAGTTCATGTTTATTTTTTTACGCAAAAATAGATGTACCTACATCCAACTTGATGATAGTACATCTATTTTCATATGTCAATTATATTTTTAACACCCTGACTTCTGCATTAATGCCAGCACTTCTTCTTTTGACGGAATGGCAGGTATCCCACCTCTCTTTTGTACACACAATCCGGCAACCGCATTTCCCAAAACGGCACATTTTCTGATTTCTTCCCACTCCAGCTTCTCAATGGGTTTATTCAAAGAAAGAATCCCACATAAAACACCACCCCAGAACGAATCTCCTGCTCCGGTCGTGTCAACTGCCTTCGTTTTAAATGCTTTTATAATCTCTTTTCTATTTTGGGTTGCCATAAGCACACCCTTTTCTCCAAGTGTGACTGCAAGCAGTTTTGGTCCCATGGCAAGCAGTCTGTCCGCTACATCTTCATAACTTTCTGCACCGGTCAGGAGTATACTCTCTTCATCGGACACTTTCATGACATCTGCCAGTTCTATGACCGATCTCATTTTTCAACTGCGATTTCTTTACTCTTCCACAAAGATGGACGGTAATTCGGATCGTATGAAATAAGTGCACCTGCTTCTTTTGCCATTTTCACTGCTTTGATCGTTGCACCTTCCGCCGGCTCATCGGTCAGCGACAGCGATCCAAAATGGAAAATCTTACAATCAGAAATTAATGTTTGATCCAGTTCTTCTTTTCTTAACTGTGTATCTGCTCCCGGTTTTCTTGCAAAAGAAAATTTCCGTTCTCCAGTTTCATCGTTTTCCACAAATGCCAGCGTTGTAAAATAAGCTGGATCTTCTATGACCGCATCTGTCAGCAGGTTTGCCGGTGCACCTCCTGGGTTTTGTTCAAACAGTTTTCTTCCATCCTGTCTGTATCCTGCTTCCGTAAAATTGATCAGCAGTTCGCCTAATGCGGCAATATCAACCTTTTTTTCCATGTTTCAGTTCCTCCACAATCTCGTTATAACGTTTTTTATTTAACCGGTAGAAAAACAGTACGACCGCTGTCACGATCCAAAGTATTCCTGGAATTGTAGTAAATGCATGTTTTATAACAGAAAGTACTGCTGCATTTTGTGTCTGATTTGCAACATAACCGTATTTTCCAAGTAATCCTGCTAAAAGTGAGGTTCCGACCGCCATTCCGATCTTATTTTCCAGTGAAATAAACGCATACTGAAAGCCATCATTTCTAAGCCCTGTTTTCCTCTCCCCATATTCCACACAATCAGGAATGATCGCATAAATTGCAGTATTAAATCCAGAGAAGAAAAACTGTGTCAGACCGGATAAAGTATAAAAAACAACCGGTGATTCCTTTGCGTTAAAGAAAAACATTGTAAGCATTGCAATTCCTGTAAGTAATGCAAAAACAGATGCCGTTCTGCCTTTATTATTCAATTTGCGAAATACTGGCTGGAAACAGGCTGCCCCAATGATAGAAGGAATAATGATACACATGGAATACGTTGTATAATAAGAAGCATTCCCCTCCACGTATGTAAAATAATACAGAATGTCTGCGTTTCTTCCATATAAGGATTCGGGTGTCAAAAGGTGTTTTTTAATTTTTTGATTGGCAGATTGTTCTGCGCATGATGGGAATTACGGCTATTTCTAATGTTGCTGACTGCTGCGTTTTCTATCTTAACGGCAGTTATGGTATATTTTTAGAAATTCTTGTATTCGTAAGCGGCTCGTGGCTCTATTTAGGAAATGTACTGATTGGCTATTCGTGGGCACAATTTATAATGACGCACATGAATATCCCCTTTACAGATACACGTAAGAAAATGTACCGGATAGTTGCACTTGTTGCCTGTATTCTGCTGATCATCAACATTTTCTATCCGCTGGTATTTAACAGTAAGGATGGCGTATATCAGAGGGGACCAGCGTATAGCATTTTCCTGTTCTTTGCATTTTTTTATATTTTGGACAGCCTGTATTTATATGGCAGGTGCCGCAAAAAAGTTGGTACGCTGAAACTGTTTCCTGTACGGGTATTTCTCGTTCCTATTATATTCGGGTTAGTTGTACAGGCACTTTTTGTAGAGATTGCCATTACATGGACATCCATTGCGATCGCGATCGCGGGAATCATGACAGCACTGAAAAATGAAATAATTTTTGTAGATCGTCTTACAGGATTGTATAACCGTGTGTATCTGGAGTTTCTGCAAAAACAGGCTTGTAAGAAAAAAGGCGTCTGGGTCTCAGGTATCATGATTGACTTAAACGGTTTCAAGCAGATTAACGATAACTACGGACATTCTAAGGGAGATGCTGCACTGATCATTGTTGCTGATCTGCTTCGGAAATCATTCAGCAAATATGGCATAGTAACCAGATATGCAGGCGATGAGTTTGTTGTAATGTTAAACACAACGGATGAGCAGTTTATCCCGGAACTGATTGAGCGCGCAAAAAAGAATTTTCAGGAAGAAAACCAGACAAATGACAAACCATATCAGTTATCAGCCTCTATGGGATATGCAGTCTCCAACCTGGTTGTCGAGACAATGGATGATTTTATGAACCGTATCGATAAGCAGATGTATCAGGATAAGCTGGTATATTATGAGAATCATAACCGCAGGAAAGGATAAATCATACTTAAACAAAACAGGAGAAAATCTTCACATAAAAGATTTTCTCCTGTTTTGTTATTACTACACTCATCTGTCCATTATCGATTGTATCTGTTCTGTACTTCTGCCGGTTATTTCGGCGATTTTATCTATGGAATAACCGCATTTCGCCATATTGTGAATCATTTCTGCTATAGCTTCTTCTCTGCCGATTTCAATTCCTTTACTTTTTCCAATTTCTTTACCAATTTTAATTCCTTCATTTTTGCCGATTTCAATTCCTTCGTTTTTGCCGATTTCGATTCCCTCATTTCTGCCATCCTCTTTACCAGCTTCATATTCTGCCTTTCGGAGTTTCTTTTCTTCCCACTCTTTATCATACTCTAATATACTCACCATCTTTACCTCCGAGCGATTCTTCCGAAGAAATTCCACTAAAATTCCTTCTTTGATGCATTCCGTGATCGCCCTCTCAACTGCATCATTCAGATTCAGCTCTGATGCATATTTTCGGACTCTCGCAACATAAATGGCATATTCCTTCAATGTCTGGCACTGCTCCATCAGTTCTTTGTTGTGTCCTTCGTTCACATTTAACATCAGAACTTTTAACTCTAAATCCGGCTCTCCTGCCAGATGCTCATATGCTGATGAAAGTTTCAGTTCCATACGGTCTTCTACGTCATCGGTTCCATTGTAAAACACCATAAACTTCGGTGCCGGAATCTTCTGCAGCTTTGACGAATATAGTGACTTATCGTTCACAAACTGCTGGTATTCGATTCCTATGTAAATCAGATCCCGCAATGGTATATTGGGATTGATCGTCGACTGATGTTCATAGAGATAAATATTCGTCTCTAACATAAATGCCAGGTCATTTTTCATTCCCATATAGATCGCGTTTTCCAACGTGACAATCTTAAGGGCTTCCGCATTCTGATAATGACTTCCGGTCACTGCGTTGTACAGGGATAAGAGATTTTCTTTCTCTGAAAACAGCATGCGGAATACAGTGTCTTTGTACTGACGGTTGGCTGTCGGTATCTTTTCTGATACCTGCTCATTCTTCTTCATATTCAGTTCCTCCTGTGTGCAGGAGGCTCATCCAGATCTCCTGCTTTTCATTTTTGTGGATAAAAAGCATAGATTTCTGAAATGTTTTTTGAAATTTAGACGGATGTATACATCCTGATAGTCGTGCAGACAGAATTGCCGGATTCATAATTATGGCATCGGATAGATGTCTGCATCGTAGAAATATGCTTTGATTTATTTTACCATACGTCATCCTTAGTATGCAACCAATTTGAAATTTCTTGTGCAGGTTGTACAAAAACAAAGTTACTGTTCACAGGCAGGCATTTTCTGAACTGAAAATGCCGTATGATACAGTGGTGGCAGCAGATTTTGCCGATTTGGAATGCGAAGCATCGGCAAAATCCGTTACTGGAACGAGGTACGAGTGAACAGTAACAAAAACAAAGTTACTGTTCACAGGTTACCCTGCGGACTGTAACTTCGCAGCCCCATGTAAAGTTTTGCTTCGCAAAAGGGGCTGCTCACCCCCACATCACGTTCATACGCACCTGAACAGCAAAGTGTTCAGGTGCCGAGTGAACAGTAACAAAACAAGCTGCTATTTTTAAAGAAAGACAGTGTCCGGCTGAATATCAATCCGGACACTGTCTTCCCTGTCATTTTCTGACAGTTACACACTTTAAATTTTTCTATTTGCTGATTTTTACTTTTTTCACGGACGAATATTTTCCATACACTTTTTTGCCTATGGAATCCACTTTATAAGCCCGGATACGCACATAGTATGTCTTTCCTTTTTTCAGTTTGCTTATGGTATAGGATGTCTTCGCCGTATTTTTCTTTGTGACCGCCTTTTTGAATTTTTTATCCGTACTGTAAGAAATCTCGTAACCTTTTGCGCCGGATACTTTCTTATATTTCAGTAAGATCTGTTTACTCTTGCTGTTTTTCGCAGACGTAAGAGAAGCCTTCGCCACTTTTACTTTTGTCCACTTTGCATACAAAATGTAATCGGATTTTGCGCTGCTGCTGATACTTGTGATCTTCTTTTTAAATTTTGCATCCGTATACCAGCCTGCAAATGCGTATCCTTTGCGTGACGGATTTTTCAGTGTTACTTTCTTTCCATAATAAGTTGACGGATTTGAGGCATTGTTTTTACCTTTATTCAGTTTGTAGGTAATTTTATATGGTACTGTAACCGTACAGGATGCCTGATAACTACTATTTTCAGACGAAGTCACCGTGATCTTCGTTCTGCCCGGTGCCTTTGCTGTCACACTACCGTTGGCATCCACGGTGGCAATCTTTGTATTTGCCGATTTCCAGACTACCTTTTTATTGGAGGCATAAGATGGTGATACGGTTGCATTTAAGGTGAGCTTCTCTCCTCTTTTTACCTCTGCTGATGTCCTGTCTAAAGTTATTCCTGTTACTTTCGCCTTTCCGGTAACAGTCACATAGCAGACTGCATATTCATCACTGCCATCCGTTGCCGCCGCCCGGATTTTTGCTTCGCCCTCCGATTTTGCAGTGACAAGTCCGCTTGCAGAAACCTCTGCCACTTTCGTATCAGAAGAAGTATATTTGAGTTTTTTATTTGTGGCATCCGAAGGTGAAATATATGGTTTCAACTGATAGGTTTGACCAGCTTTTAATTCGATCTCATCCTCATCAAATTCGATCCAGTCTATCAGCTGCGGTACGGTTATCTTACAGGCAGCTTTTACATTTCCAGCCGTTACTGTAATGACTGTTGTTCCAACACCACAGATCTCCACATATCCGGTATCCGAAACAGTAGCAACCTCTTCGTTGGAACTTGTCCATACCACTGCATCTGTGAAATTCAAAGGTGCAATCGTCGCTGTCAGCTGGAAATCGTCATAGCGCTCCGCCGTTTTTTCTGTAATATCCAGACTGACTGAGGTTGCATGAATATCCTGTGTGACGTACTTGATTCCTTTTCCGCTTGCATAAGTCTGGGCATAGCAATCAGACGGACCGTACATCGTCATTTTCTTTGGATAGGAAAATGCATTTGATGCGATCGAAGTTGTGTTGCGCGGGACTGTGATCTGCGTCAGCTTCGTGCAGTTGACAAAGGCACTGTCACCGATTGTGGTCACATTGTAAGGAAGCACGATGGATGGCAGGGCTGCGCAGCCGTAGAAAGTCTGGTTATCAATTTTCTTTAATTTGCTGCCTAGCGTGATGTCGGTCAAGGCTTCGCAGCCGTAAAAGGCAGAACTTCCGATGGATGATACCGTGTCCGGCACCACTGCTTTTTTCAGGGATTTACAGTTTTTGAATGCATTACTTTCTATTTTTTCTACCCCGGATGGAAGGATGGCTTCCGGCAGGGATTCACAGCCGTAAAAGGCTGAATCTCCGATTGTGGTCAGGGTGGATGGGAAGTTGATGGTGGTTAGCTTTTTGCAGCCGGAAAAAGTATCTGATGGTATCTCTTTTAAACTTTTTGGCAAATGCACTTCTGTCAGGCTTGTACAGTTTTGAAAGATACTGTTTCCAATAGAATTAATAGAATCTGGTACAGTAATTTTTTTCAATGATGTACAATCGGAAAACCCGTAACTTTCTATTTTTGTTAATTTATTTGAAAAATTAACTTGCTCTAACTTTGTACAACCGCTAAATGCACTATTTTCTATCACTGTTACTGTATTTGGAATATTAATTTCTTCTAACCCAGTACATTTTTCAAACAAATGACCTAATATTTTAGTTGTTCCATTCTCAAATATTACCGTTTTCAATCCTGTGCAATCTCCAAATGGACCATAATCATACAATGTACTGCCACACCACTCTAAATTCTTTGGTATTTCAATCTTCGTTATTTTTTCACAATTACCAAATGCACGCCCTTCCATATGCTCTAAATTTTTCGACAAAGTCACATTTGTCAAATTAGTACAGCTGTCAAATGCATATTCTCCTATTATAGTTACTGTGTCTGGTATATTAACCTTTGACAAATTAACGCATCCGCTGAACGCACTATCTTCTATCTCCGTTACACTATCCGGTATGTTGATTTCTTCTAATCCTGTGCATTTTTCAAATAAGTGACTTGATATTTCTGTTGTCCCATTCTCGAATATTACGGTTTTCAATCCTGTGCAATCTCCAAACGGACCATAATCATACAATGTGCTGTCACACCACTCTAAACTCTTTGGTATTTCAATCTTCGTTATCTTTTCACAACTGCCAAATGCCTTTCCTCCCATATGCTCTAAATTTTCCGACAAAGTTACAGCTGTCAAATTAGTACAGCTGTCAAATGCATATTCTCCTATTATAGTTACTGTGTCTGGTATATTAACCTTTGACAAATTAACGCATCCGCTGAACGCACTATCTTCTATCTCCGTTACACTATCCGGTATGTTGATTTCTTCTAATCCTGTGCATTTTTCAAATAAGTGACTTGATATTTCTGTTGTTCCATTCTCAAATATTACCGTTTTCAATCCTGTGCAATCTCCAAATGGACCATAATCATATAATGTACTGCCACACCACTCTAAACTCTTTGGTATTTCAATCTTCGTTATTTTTTCACAGCTCCCAAATGCCCTCCCTTCCATATATTTCAAATTTTGGGATAATGTCACATTTGATAAGTTAGTGCAATTGTTAAATGCACAGCTTCCAATTTCCGTCACACTATCCGGTATCATCACCGTCCTCAAATCTGTCCGGTTCTCAAAAGCGCTATCTCCAATCTCAACAACCTCATGCCCGTCAATCTCATCCGGAATATAAAGTGCTGTCGCATTTCCGCTATATCCTGTGATCGTAGCCCTGTTTGCATCATCGAGTGTATAGGTATAAATCGGTACGATTGCACCGCCGGCACCTGCTCCCGCATCAAAATAGCTTCCTACGCCCGCCGGATTGAAATACCTCGAACCTGGAGATGTCCAATAACTTGTCCAGCCTCCCTGCGCGGCAAATTCTTTTCCACGCGTACATGATGTCCGAAGTACGCCGTCCTCAATATGATAGTACACGCGCACCGGACTGTTATTCTTTCCCCAGATCTCTATACTTTTGCTAAAGGTCTTTGATGCAATACCAACTCCGATCTTTGCACTTGCCCCCACTGATGCATACAGATATGCCGCCTGTGACGCACAGTATGTCGGTGTTCCGGAACTGTACCTTACGTATTTGATGTTCATACGTGCACCGGTTTTTGCATAAATATCTCCGCTGACAATTCCGAGCGTTGCTTTTGCGGAGAGTACAATACCTGTGGTCAGATCTGCTTCTGCTGAAAAGGAAAATCCTTTTTTATGACTGTTTCCAACTATACGGAATCCGTCCGAATACGCAAATCCGGCTTCAAATTCCTTTTCCACGGTAAGCGTTGCCTCCCCGGAAAGATTATATTCCATTGCCAGTGTCAGCATACCAACACCGCCGAGCGGCACTGCCCCCAGCGTCAGTGTATGGTTAATATCTTTAAATGCGTCCCCTTTTACATTGCAGGAGTACTCCATATCTCCGCTGACTGTAAAATAATAGTCATTATTTTTCAGCCTGTAACTTACTTTCATGTTTGAAATCACAACACTTACTGTCGCTGTGACATCATCTGAGATGGAAATCGTTTTATCTGCACGCAGGGTATTGTTTTTATAGGATATCCCCCTTGTCATACCTTCTGTGACTGTAACACCATTTACCACATATGTTTCTTCATCTGCCGGAATAAATTCCGTCATATCAACATCCAGTTCGCCTTGCTGGTCAACATTTAAAACCGCGCCATCATCCGCATCTGCGGTTGTAATATATGTCGTTGTTCCTTCTGTCCGTACACTTTCTGCCTTATATGCCATGACAATATCGTTAACATACACGGCAAATGTTGTTCCCTGTTTGATCGTAACCGGACAGTTTTCGATCATAACTATTCCGTCCATATCAATAGATACGGCTGTTTCCTTTGGTACAACAACTACTCCGGACGCAAACGTACAGGTATTTTCTTTTCCGGTCTCTATCCGCGCATCTGCCAAAACCTTTTTTGCATCCGCGATCATTGCATCATGCTCTTCCGTTGTAAGTGACTGTTCCGGGAGAAATTTACCGGCAGCAACCGTAACCCATCCTCTGTCGATTGCGACCTGTGCTGCATCCTTATATGTAACATCTGCTGTATCCTGATAAGTATAACTGTCTGTTTCCGGTACAAAACCAAGCATCGCATTCATGGTCTGCGCTGCAAATTCACGTGTCACTGCATCTTCCGGTCGAAATTCTTCTCCTGCCTCAAGATCGATCATTCCGAACTCGCATGCCACCATCACATCACGATAAAACGAATCATCCGTTGATATGTCACTGTAATAATTATCCGGATAATTGTCCTCATCTACCGTAAGATCAAATAATGTTACCAGTTCCTGTACCCAGTCGATACGGCTGATCTCATCACCTGATAATGCCCTTTTTAAAATCTCCTCTGTACGCTCCGTTTCTTCCGTAACGTTCTCTGTTTCAGCCTGTTCTGGCTCTTCTGTGACATTCTCTGTTTCAGTCTCCTCTGTTTCTTCTGTAACAACCTTCGTTTCTGGCTCTTCTGTCTCTTCCGTGACAATCGTCGTCTCTGGCTCTTCTGGCTCTTCTGCCTCTTCCGTGACAATCTCCGTCTCAACCGCCCCAGACTCTTCTTCTGCCAGACGTCCGGCATTATGATCTTCTTCACCTGCCTGGTCTGTTTCTTTTTTCTCTGTCACTGTCGACTTTTCATCATCCTGTTCTGCAGTCTGTGTTTCCACAGTCCCTTTCTCTCTGAAACTGTTTTCTTCCTGTGTCTGCTGATAATCTTTCCCTGCCACATCCGCCAGCAGCATCTCCGGTGCTGCGGTCAATGTCATACAGGCACAAAGCAGCCATGCGATCATTCGTTTTTTCATAACTGTTCTCCTTTCACAGATATGTTTCTTCTGTAGTTCAGATTCTTTTCATTCATTATATAACACTTATTAGCTGTTATCAATACAACCTGTATGTTTTATATAGTTACATTTTTTATTGATAAAGTAGAACGATAAGGAGATTTATTGTATGGTACGATTAAAAGAACTACGTGAATCAAAACATATGAGTCAGCAGGCTGTCGCTGATGTATTTCATGTCACACAGCAGACAATCTTTAAATATGAGCATGCTCTTGCGGAACCGGATCTTGATGTAATTCTTCACATGGCAGATTTCTTTGATACTTCTGTTGATTATCTGATCGGTTACACAGATGTTCCCTTCCGGTATGAAGTATATCCGAAAGATTCCATCACGCAGAGTGAACAGCGTGTTTTAGAATATTACAGACGGCTCTCGCCCAAAGTACAGGCTCTGGTTCAGGCACTCGCAGACGAAACAGCTGAAAATGGTTCTGCCCCAAAAACAGCTTTCCGTTGATGCAGAATGCACCCCCTAATGTGTGATTCAAAGACAGATAGATTACATTGGAGTACTCCCCTGTTTTTCCGCCAGCATCGCCGCATTTGCATCATTTTCAAAATATACCGGGATTCCGATTGCCTGTTCTAAAAAACGCAGGCTGTAGTTTTTTAGAACAGGCGCATGGGATTTTAAAACGATCCGTTCTTTCTGGTCAACGATTCCCGAAATCGCAATCCCAATTCCAAGCAATGTTTTCTCTGCAGACTCACCAGCTAAAAAAATTTTTACCTTTTTTGCAGCTTCTGTACAATAAGATAATTCTGTTGTAAATTTTAAGCGGATACGTTCCTTTTTTATAATCTCATCGCCCAGATTGACAAACACCATTTCTATATGGTTTGCGGTGATGAGCATCCCCATTGCCTGACAGTACGACTTATATATCCACGCATCACAAATACCATGCTTACAAATACCTTAAGAGATTTAGAGGAGCTTGGGATCATTCACAGAGAGCAGTTTAATGAGATTCCACCCCATGTGGAATATTCCTTAACCGAAAAAGGAAAAGCCCTGCTTCCGGTGTTTTTTGAAATATCAAAATGGGGGGAAGAAAATTTAGATTAAATGAACAACGTTATTCCCATAAGGATCAGCAGACACAAACATTCCCCAATCACTGCGCTCCGATATAAAAGCACATTTACCCGCGCAATATCTTCTGCTTCCACTGGTCTGATATCATCCCCGATATATGGTTTTTTCACGATCTTTCCAAAATAACTTGCATCCCCTGCCAGACGAAGATTTAAGGCACCTGCACAGGCTGCCTCGGTCTGGGCAGAATTGGGGCTTGCATGGTTATAACGGTCACGTTTAAAAATGCGCAGGGCATCTTTCCCGGAAAACTGTTTTCCCGGCAGATAAGCTGCAGCGATCATCAGTGCCGCACTGATACGTGCCGGAATATAATTTACCACATCATCAAGTTTTGCCGCAGTTCTTCCGTAATTCAGATAGCGGTCATTTTTATATCCCACCATCGAATCCATCGTATTGACTGCCTTATACAAAAATCCCAGAACCGGTCCGCCGATCGCTAAATAGATCATCGGTGCGATCACACCATCCGATGTATTTTCCGCTACCGTCTCCACTGCTGCTTTTGCAACACCTGCTTCATTCAGATTCTGCGTATCACGTCCCACGATCATTGCCACTGCTTTTCTTGCACCGTCAAGATCCTCTGCCTTCAGACATTCGTACACTTTCATACTCTCGACTTTCAGACACTTTGTCGCAAGAATCTGATATGTCATGATACTCTCTAAAATGCAGCCTGCTACGGGATTGAGTACATACCCCCCCAGAAGTAAGCAAATACTTACCAGACCTGTAGCAGATAATACGATCACTACAAGCCAGATGCCTGCACGCCATTCTTTTTTTTCATTTCTTATGCCTGATACATCAAGCATTTTATGATCTATTGCAGCGATCAGATTTCCGATCAGGCGCACCGGATGATACAGCCAGTGCGGATCTCCGATCAGCAGATCTAACAGAAATCCTGCCAGAAATGCAATCATATGGTAATACATATCGTTACTCTCCCAAAATTAATTTTTCATCTGTTATAAAAATCGAAGTCTCATCCACTGCTCCATTTTCATCCGTGGTATAAGACAATGTACATTCATACCCCTGTCCGCACCTGCACTGATAATCGAAATAGGAACCCTTTCCATAGCTGTCAAATAATGCCATGATCGTGCCGCCATGTACGACGCAGACAACTTTTCCCTGTACTTTTTTTTGCTGCGATGCTTTTTTCGGCTCATTTTCCTGCTCTGTAAAACAGATCCTTTTTTCTGTTAATCTGGTCAGGCAATCCATGAGCCCGGCTCTGCACCGCAGGATAAATTCTTCCCGGCTCTCCCCCTCCGGAAAGGGCAGCGTTCCACCGCTGTCGATCCATCTCTGATAATCTTTATTTCCATTTAATTCGAGATATGTTTTTCCTTCAAAACTGCCAAAATTCATCTCTTTCCATTTTTCTATGATCTGGCAGAACTGATCGCCATATATAATTTCTTTTGTCTGTCTGCACCTTAACATCGGACTTGTAAAAATAAAATCCGCATCCGGATATTTTTTTCTGTTCTGTGCAATCACTTCACGTCCTTCCACAGAAAGCGGCTCATCCGTCCAGCCAAGATAACTTTTTCTGCGGTTTGAATCTGTTTCTCCGTGCCGGATAAAAACCATTCCTATTTGATTTTCTGCTCTATTCCGCATATCACTCGCTCCACACTCTCCGAGGCTTTTGCCAGAACGATCTGCATTCTTCCGACCTGCTCCCGGTACTCTCTTTCCTCTTTTTCGACCGGTACTACACCACATCCGACTTCATCACAGATCACGATACAGTCCGGATTCTGCTTTATAAATATTTCTGTGAGTTCCGGTACATCTGCGCCTTCTTTTATTTTTCTTTTGACCCACAGATGGAACTGATCTACCGCCACTACACCGCTTAACTGCTCAAGTTCTGTTTGTTCACCGGAAAAAATGTCGTTCTCTGAAATCTGATATGCAGTTTTTACATAATCGCGTTTTCCCTGTGCTATTCCACCTAAAACCAGTCTCATCTTAACCTCCAATTTGCCACACTAAAACTCCAAACTATCTGCATTGAGCAGAAAATATTTCATGCCCATGAATACGAATCCTTCTTCATTTCTCCATGGCTTTTTCGTTCCATTCACTATAACAATCTTCTTAAATGAATCCGGAATATTTCGAAACGAATTAAGTTCCTGTGTTTGCTTTTCCTCTGTAGTCATATCATAAGCGACCTGAATGTAATATCTCTGACTGCCCTGATTTACTACAAAATCAACCTCTAACTGCTTATGCACTCTCTTTCCTTCACTATTTTTTGCAAATACATCCACAATTCCAACATCCACATTGTAACCACGCACAAGCAGCTCATTATAAACAATATTTTCCATAATATGAGTCGGCTCCTGCTGTCTAAAATTCAGTCTTGCATTTCTAAGTCCAACATCCGAAAAATAGTATTTCAGATTGGCTCCTATATATTTTCTGCCCTTAATATCATACCGGTTCGCTTTAGAAATCAAAAATGCCTCTGCCAAATAATCAATATGGTTAGATATAGTTTTATTGCTATAATTGATTCCTCGTTCACTTTTAAAGGTGTTTGATATTTTAGTTGGGTTGGTAGAAGCTCCAATGACAGACGCCAGTATATCTACCAAAGTTCCGATTTCATCAACATTTTGAATCCTGTTTCGCTCTACTACATCCTTGATATAAACATTGGTAAAAATATTTTTAAGATACTCCGTTTTCTGGCGTTCCGCAGAGAATTGTGCCACTTGCGGTAAACCACCATATATCATATATTCCTCCCACGCATCATCATAATCTCCGTTAAAAGCCGCATAGAACTCTGCAAAGGACAACGGATAAATTCTGATTTCATCTCCTCTGCCTCTAAATTCAGTTACAATGTCGCTGGATAAGAATTTAGAATTACTGCCAGTTACATACACATCAATGTTACTGATGCGAAGCAAACTGTTCAACACTTCTTCAAATCGTGGCATAAACTGTACTTCATCCAAGAGCAGATAATATTTCTGATCATCATTCATTATATCTTTAATATGCTGATAACACTTCTTTGGATCTCTCAACTCCTCATTTTCAATGCCATCTAAAGCAATCTCAATAATGTGGTTATTATCTACACCACTTTCCAATAAGTATTTCTTAAACAACACAAATAACAGAAATGATTTGCCGCATCTCCTGATTCCCGTGATAATCTTAATCATTCCGTTATCTTTTTTTATTTTTAACTGTTCAAGATATAAATCTCTCTTAATCTCCATAGTATCCGTTCCTTATTTTTGTGCTTTGCACAAATTTTGGTAGTATTATTTTACTACTAAATTATTTTTATTTCCATAGCCATTACTATTTTTTGTACATTTGCACTTTTTTATGTAGCACTTATAGAAGAAAACCAGATGGTTTCATGCTATTTTTATGCCAGTTATTATTGAGTTTTCAAGCTCATACCATTCACAGATACGGTAGTCTTCCGTATCGATATTATAGATTTTTGCATTCAACGTTCCAAGCATAAACTGGGAATGTGTTGCAATGTTACTTCCTTCTTTTGTCTGAAAAATGGCTCAATATCTTTCCCTCTTCTACAATATCTAAATGGAGTCTGCCATAACCACCTTACAGTTTTTCCGGAAACAGGCTATGCCATATTTTATAAAATTCTGCATACCATCCTGCTTTAATCTTGCAATGTAGTCTTTTTCTTCGATCTGCTGCAGTGCTTCCTCACATGCTGCATCCATATCTCCGCCTTCTGCATATTTTAATTCGATTACAATACCCATCCTGTTTTCTCCAATCTCGATAAGTATGTCACTGTAACCAATACCTGACTCTGCATTGGATATTGTGCGCCATGTGGATTTATAGCCTAACAGTCCTAAAAGAACACCGTGATAAAAATTTTCTTTCTTTTCCTTTGCGACCGCAGTATCTCTGATACTTATGGTATTCCACAGATAATTTCCAAATATCTTTTCTATCTTTTCCGGTTCTTTCTTTACGAATGCCTCACAAAGCTCTTCGAGCGTTTTTCCATCACTTTTTGACACATCACTGAACCATTCCTTTATCTGTCTGGTAAACAGATTTCTTATTTCTCTATTTGGAATTTTCAACAAATATTTTCCACTTACTGTACGGCCATTTTGTGTCAGATATCCCGTAGTCAAAAGTACACTCCATAAATTTTCTATGCTTCTGTCTATCTCATTGTACGTCAGTTCCTGCGAAACGTCCTTTTCAATGCTTTCTCCTGCGATCAACTGCTCTATTTCCGCTTTTGTCTGGACGTTTGCCTTGTCAATAAACCTGCGTACGATAGAGTTACTGCTGGAATTTGACCAGAAATCCTGTGGTGTGGCATTGGGATCAGCACACAATAAATCAATGTAATTTACAACATCCCACGGACAATATACATCTGCATTACCGAATCTGTAACCATCATACCATTCCTTTACTTCCTCGAAATGCGACGATAATCCATAATCCAGAAGCATTTTTTTTACTTCTTCATCGGTAAATCCGAATTGCTCATCAAATCTTGTATCCATGACAGATAACACCTTAAAGTTATTAATTCCTGTAAAGATACTCTCTTTCGATACTCTTAAACATCCTGTCAAGATGGCAAATTGCAGGAAATCATTCGTTTTCAATGCCTGCCCTAATAGTCCACGAATAAGTTCTGCCATTTCATCATAATAGCCATTACTGAATGCTTTATCCAGCGGTACATCATATTCATCTATGATAATGATCACTTTTTCTCCGTAATGTCTGCATAAAAGTTCTGACAGCAGACGAATACTGTCTGACAAATCTTCCATCTGTCCTGATAAAAGTTTATCATATTGCATACGTTCTTCATCTACCAGTTTTTCACTGTTTTTTAGATAATAATGTCTGCGGGCTTCATTTTTTATGGTAGTAATGATACGTTTTAAGGCTGCATCAAAAGTCAATCCATCTGCGCCCTTAAGTGACAGGAAAATAACCGGATACTTTCCCATATATTCCTCACATATTTTTCTGTTTCGGGAAATATATAGTCCGTCGAAAACAGACTTATCTGTACCAGCTTCAAAAAATGTTTTAAACATACTCATATTCAAAGTCTTGCCAAAACGCCGCGGACGCGTAAAGAGGTTTACCTTTCCCCAGCTCATCAAAAGCTGCTCTATCAGTTTTGTTTTATCGATATAATAAAATCCCTCTTTCCGGATCTCTTCAAAATCTTCAATTCCTACTGGTAATTTTAATCTGTTATCCATGCATGGAAACCTCCCTGAAAATAAATCCGCTACACTTAACCATTAGTATAGCGGATGAATATTCAAAAAACAATATTTGACTATAAACGAAGCCACATTACTTTTCTGCTACAAGATGCATACGAAACCCTTTCTGTCTCTCTAATTTTATCACTTTTAAACCTGCTGTTTCGCACATTTTACGCACTTCCATGCAACTGTAAATTCTTACATCTCCATGCCCGCCAAGATGTGCCAACGGCATCTCGATATGATTCATTAACCATATCATAAAATTATTACTCGTGTAATCACGCAATACCAGTTTTCCGCTTTTCTTCAACACCCGTGCCACTCCATTTATAAACGCCTGGGGATTCGGATAATGATGAAAACTGTTCGTACAGATCACTGCATCAAACGTGTTTTCGACAAAAGGAAGATTCTCACTGTCTCCGACTAAAAATTTAGTATGAGCAAGTTTTTTCTCCTGTGCCACTTCGATCATACGGGGCGTCAGATCGATTCCCGTATAATTCCTGTCAGGAAATTCTTTCACCAAAAGTTCTATCATTGGACCTGTTCCACACCCCACATCTAAAAGTTCCTGAAATGGATATTTTTTTAATTCTTCAAGAACCGGCGGATAATCGTCCTTACACATTTCATACACACCCGCATGCCCGGAATCATATACTTCCGCAGCTTTGGTAAATTCTTTTATCGATAAATCCTTATATTTCTGTTCTGTAAACATTTCCGTTTTCTCCTTTACAGTCTGGTGATTTGTCAAATCTCATAGTTAGCATTAACTAACCATAATCATGATACCATACCAACCCTGAAAAAGAAAGGATCTTAATACTATTCATTCAAATAATCATACGCTATCCGTTCAGCTCCATCTCTGACATATATATTTCCACATTTGCAGAATCCAAACCGTTCAATTGCAGTCTGCATAGAAATATTATCTTTGTGTGTATCAATACGAATATAGTCTATCTGTTCAATGCAATATTCAAAACATGCTCTGGCGATTCCTTTACATAGCTGTTTCCGGCATCTATATCCGTTTTTAATATTTTCTCATCAGGGTATCCTTCTCCCCATTGCGTTTTATTCCCATGCGCAATCATATATACCTTTGCCGTTTCAAAAATTGCCATAACCTGCTTTGTATCTTCTGTTGTGCTTTTTCTTATTTCCATACCCCTTAATCCTTATACTATCGTTTCTAAATAGGTATCATCATTTGATATGCTTCTTTTAAATTTTATCATATATTCCCAATGCTTTCTATCTTCAAATACCATCACTTTCTCCACTGGAATGTCCCTGACTGCTGTCCACACATATTATGAAATCTGGCATAATATAGTCAGATAAATCAGGATTACTTGAAAACGCTCCCTGTATCGGCTATAATTTCAACGTAACAAATCGGAATTGATGGAGGTAGTGTGAATTATGAAAAAGATTGTATGTGCAATGCTATGTATTCTGCTTGTATTTAGTTTGAGTGCTTGTGGCGGAAACGTTAATGAAGTAAATACGCATAATGTAGAATCTGAAATATATTCTGAAGAGGACATTGCAGCTGCTATTGACACCATAAAAAAAGAGTTTAAGAGCAACTGGAATGGATGTACTCTTACAGAAATTTATTATGCAGGGGATGACAGCTCTAAAGACCATCAAGATTGGGCAGATAGGAACAATGCAGATGAAGTCATTGTTTTGCTATCTTCATTCGATGTTGATTCATCTGGAGGAGATGGTTCTCTGAATCCAAATAGTACATACAATGATTGGAAGTGGATTTTAGTTAGAACAAACGGCGGACAATGGCAACATGTTGACCATGGATATTAAAATAAATTCCTGTTTAAGGTGCATAGGTTTATGATTCTCAAAAGAAGGTAAAATAATGAGCAGCTGCCTTCTGGCCCTCCTTCAAACATACAACTTAAGAAAGAACTTCAAATGACTAACACAAAACGTAAATCAAAAATTATCCTTATTATACTGCTTGCCGTGATTCTTATACTTTGCGGCATCAGCGTCTGGTATGTCAATGACTACCATCACGCCGTTGATGTAGATGAGACTTTAACTTCCTCCGATACCGTAACGGTAAGTTCCACGGATACCGGCATGCTTTTTAACGGACCAGGTACGAAAGATGCGCTTATTTTCTATCCTGGCGCCAAAGTAGAGGCAATCGCATACGCACCACTGTTAAAACAGATCGCAGGAAGCGGCATCGACTGTTTTCTTGTCAAAATGCCCTGCAACCTTGCTTTCTTTGGTATGAATAAAGCGGATGACATCATGGCGGATTATTCCTATGAACACTGGTATCTGGCTGGTCATTCCCTCGGTGGTGCCATGGCTGCAAGCTATGCAGGGAAGCATTTAAATGATTTAGACGGACTGATCCTGCTTGCTTCCTATTCCACCAGTGATCTTACAAAAGCTGTTTTTCCGGTTATTTCAATATATGGCAGCAATGACGGTGTCTTAAACATGGACAAAGTTGTAACCAGCCGTGACCTTATGCCCGCTGACTATTCGGAACATGTGATCGAAGGAGGAAATCATGCCGGTTTTGGAAGTTACGGTGCACAAAAAGGTGACCATGATGCATCGATTTCCCATGATGAACAATGGAAAGAAACCGTATCCGTCTGCACATCTGTGCTAAAAAAGTAATAGAAATGTAAAAAAATTCCTTACCAATAATCTGATAAGGAATTTTTTAAACTATATTATTTTTTACCATCTAAAAATTCTTAAATCCATATCCCGCAGCTCTCACAGCATCAATAAAATCACCCAGCACTGCTGCATTCGTCTCCGACTCTGCATGGAGCAGATAAATCGCACCCGGATGGAGTTTATCTTTCATCTTCTGCAGGCTTGATACATGATCCGGCTGGTTATTGACATCATAATCAAGATATGCAAAACTCCAGAAAATACTCTTATAATTACAGTTATTTAACAGTGCAAGCGACTGCTCACTGAATCTTCCGGTCGGATAACGGAACAGGTACATGTCATACCCAAAGTTTTCCTTGATATAGGCATGATTCTCTGTTACCTCATTTTCCTGCTTATCTAAAGTCAATGATGGCATACCCGCAGATGGATGTGTCACACTGTGGTTTCCAAGCACATGACCTTCATCAATCATACGTCTTACCAGATCAGGATTGTCCTTCGCATATGGTTCCGTTACAAAAAATGTAGCAGATACACCTTTTTCTTTTAAGGTATTTAAAATGCTCTCGGTCTGTCCGTATTCATAACCTTCATCAAATGTCAGATAAATATCTTTTGTATCTTCACCGATGAAGTACGCATTATATTTTCCATAAGTTTCCTGTGCATTGATGGCGTCAAGCGGACGGTTTTCGTCATCCGTGTGGCTGCCAAGTCCCCAGTCATGACTGGTCGCATCTAAAGAAGCTACGTTTTCAATCTGCGTATTCTGCAGCACCTGTCCGGTCGTGCCTGTGCCTGTTTCCGTAGATGTCTGGTCTTCCGTACTCGGAACATCCTCTACCGATTCTGTAGCGTCTGTTCCGTCTTTTCCATAGGACTCATACGTTTTTAATACAGCATCCCCGATTGCTTTCGCGTAACTGTCAAGGTTTGCATCAAACAACTGGTTATCCGTCGGGCTGTTCATAAAACCAAGTTCAACGATACATGCCGGCATGTTTGTGTGCAGATTTACATAATAATCTTTGCTCTCGCTCTTTTGTGTTCCTTTCTTTACGCCGCGGTTTCTTGAAACTCCTGCAGCATCCAGATTGTCCATGATATTCTGGGCAAGTGACTGTGCCTTATCATCTGCATCACTGCGGATCCAGGTCTCTACGCCATTTCCCTCACCGGTATTTCGGTGCAGCGACACAAAATAATCGGCATTATTCTGGTTTGCAAAGGTTGTCCGCTCCTCTAACGACAAAAATGTATCATCCGAACGTGTCATGATAACCTGCACATTTTCCTTGTCAGTAAGATATGCTGCCACTGCCTGTGTTATTTTTAAATTGTCATTTTTTTCATAACGAAGCCTGTAATCAGATCCATTATCTTTTCCGCCATGCCCGGCATCTAAACATACGATCAGTTTATTCTCGTCTATCTCATCCTGCTTCTCCTGCTCGTCATTAACCGCCACGATCTTCCCTTCGATCTGTGAAAGGTCAATGCCTGCCGGAACCAGTTTGTGCAGCAAACTCCCCATCCCTTTAAATAACGCAAGAACGATCAGAAGCTGCAGCGAACAATATACTATGCATACCAGGTTTCTCAGTCGTTTTTTTCTTCGCTTCTCTGCATTCAAATCCGTTCACTCTCTATCTTTTTTTTCTTTTTCATTCATTTATATAAATATTTTAGTCCGCAGTGCATATTTCAGGTACTGCGATATTAATACTTTAGTCCGCAGTGCATGTGCTCATTGCTTTACCACATTATATCCCATCCACCTTTAAATGACCATAAAACATTTTCTTAATATTTTATTATGTTTCGTCAAACAGGAACTGTGCCAGTGCATAATTGCTGACATCCTGCCCCTTCGGTGTCAGGTAAATTCTGCCTGCACGGCGCTCTAAGAGTCTCTCTTCCTGCAGATGATTTAAAACTTCCTGATACACTGCCTCAATCGGTATTCCAAAGTCATGAAAGAAATCATCTCTGGAAATTCCATCGATCATACGGAGTCCTAAGTACATAAACTCTTCCATCTGGGCATATCTGCTTACAGATTCTGCCGAGGCATGTAGATTGGTTGCCGGAAGTTGTTCCACTGTGCCATCTTCATGATGATTTTCCCAGATACCTTCGCGGATTGCTTGTGTCTGTTCTAAATAAGTATATAGATCCGATGTATTGGTGTAACGTATGTTTTCCATCAAAGAAGATGCACCAAGTCCCATTCCGAGATAGTTGACACGTGTCCAATAACCAATATTATGTCTGCATGCATATCCCGGCTGCGCAAAATTTGACACCTCATAATGCACATAGCCATTTTCTTTCAGTACCTGTTCCGTCATCTGCGTCATCTCGTAGACTTCATCTTCCGTCGGCAGTGCATCCGTTGCCATTCCTGCACGCTGCTTGACCGCATCAAATTTATAGAGATCGTAAAAAGGTGTTCCTTTTTCAATGATCAGCGAATAGGCAGAAACATGCTCCGGTTTCAGACGGCATACTTTCTGCAGGGAATCCGCATAGGTTTCTATATGCTGCCCCGGAAGAGAACTCATAAGATCCACATTGATATTGGAAAATCCTCCTGCCCTTGCAAGTTCATAGGTCTTTAAAAACTGCTCCCAGGTATGGATACGTCCTAGCATTTTTAATTCAACATTCTGTGCAGACTGCAGCCCCAGACTGATCCGGTTGATCCCGGACTGTCTGTATACTGCAAACTTCTGTGCCGTGACAGTTCCCGGATTGCACTCAATGGAAACTTCCGCATCCGGCAGCAGGGAAAAACTCTGATGCACAGCATCCATGATTGCTGCCATATCCGACTCCCAAAGCCATGACGGTGTACCGCCGCCAATATATACGGTCGAGACCACATAATCCCTGCAATGGGCTCCATAGTAGGTAATCTCTTTACAAAGTGCCTTCACATACTGTCTCTGTGTATCTTCATCCGCCGGAAAAGAAAGAAAATCACAATAATTACATTTCCTGACACAGAACGGGATATGGATATATAATTCCAGTTCCTTTTTTTCCATTTTTAATCCTCATCCAGTTTTAAAACACTCATAAATGCTTCCTGCGGAATCTCAACATTTCCGACCTGACGCATACGTTTCTTTCCTTCTTTCTGTTTCTCTAACAGTTTCTTCTTTCGGGAAATATCACCACCATAACATTTTGCAAGCACATCCTTACGCATTGCCTTGACTGTCTCACGCGCGATAACTTTACCGCCGACAGCCGCCTGGATCGGTATTTCAAACAGATGTCTCGGAATCTCTTCCTTTAACTTTTCACACATTTTTCTTCCGCGCTCGTAGGCACTGTCTTTAAATACGATAAAGGAAAGGGCATCCACCTGCTCTTTATTGATCAGAATGTCAAGTTTTACCAGCTCGGAACGCTCATATCCTTTTAATTCATAATCGAAAGATGCGTAACCTCTGGAACGTGATTTTAATGCGTCAAAGAAATCATAAATGATCTCATTTAACGGCAGATCATATTTGATGAGTGCACGCGTCTCCTCTAAATATTCCATACTCAGATAAACACCGCGGCGTTCCTGACATAACTTCATGATTGCGCCGACATATTCACTCGTCACCATGATCTCTGCCGATACAACAGGTTCTTCCATGTATTCGATCTCAGACGGATCCGGGAGGTTTGACGGGTTTGTCAGGTCAATGACCTCACCGTTTGTCTTATGCACTTTATAAATAACTCCCGGTGCCGTTGTCACAAGGTCTAAATTAAACTCACGCTCTAAACGTTCCTGAATGATCTCTAAATGAAGTAATCCTAAAAATCCACAGCGGAATCCAAAACCAAGTGCTAAAGATGTCTCCGGTTCATACTGCAGGGAAGCATCATTGATCTGCAATTTTTCCAGTGCATCTCTGAGATCCGGATATTTTGCACTGTCTGCCGGATACATACCGCAGTACACCATCGGGTTGACTTTTTTGTAACCCGGAAGCGGTTCACTGCATGGACGGTTGGCATTCGTCACGGTATCGCCGACACGGGTATCACGGACATTTTTGATGCTTGCACAGATATAACCTACCATTCCCGCCGCAAGCTCATCACATGGGATAAACTGTCCTGCACCAAAATATCCGATTTCTGTGACCTCGGACTGTGCACCGGTTGCCATCATACGGATGGTATCTCCCACTTTTACCGTTCCCTCTTTGATACGGCAGAATACGATGACTCCTTTATAGGAATCATAAAGTGCATCAAAGATCAGCGCCTGAAGCGGCGCATCTTTATCTCCGGTCGGCGCCGGGATCTTTGTCACGATCTGCTCTAATACCTGATCGATATTTAAGCCGGTCTTAGCGGAAATACGCGGTGCATCCTCCGCCTCAATACCAATTACATCCTCGATCTCCTTTACCACCTCATCCGGCTGTGCACTCGGAAGATCGATCTTATTAATAACCGGCATCACGTCAAGATCATGATCTAAAGCAAGATATACATTTGCCAGTGTCTGTGCCTCCACGCCCTGTGCAGCATCTACAACCAAAATCGCGCCATCACAGGCTGCAAGGCTTCGTGACACTTCATAATTGAAATCGACGTGTCCAGGTGTGTCGATCAGGTTAAAAATGTATTCTTCCCCATCATTCGCCTTATAAATGATACGAACCGCCTGTGACTTAATCGTGATTCCACGCTCACGCTCTAAATCCATATTATCAAGAACCTGTGCCTGCATCTCCCTGCTGGTCAGTGTTCCTGTTCTTTCTATAATACGGTCAGCAAGCGTTGATTTGCCGTGATCGATATGTGCTATAATACAAAAATTTCTGATTTTACTCTGATCTATTGACATTTTATTCTCCATTCCAAAAAATAATCAGGCATTTACCCATACTTTTTTATTATACGGGAAAAGCAAAGGAAACGTCAAGTCGTCCGCAGTCCACTTTCGCGGT
>ERZ791842.772-NODE-772-length-23174-cov-5.631_pt1 | contig 23174 bp, 19 predicted proteins | sample MGYA00509944_ERZ791842 | MGnify/ENA primary metagenome ERZ791842 (study PRJEB30046, sample SAMN00715263) | human gut metagenome | study: EMG produced TPA metagenomics assembly of the A metagenome-wide association study of gut microbiota in type 2...
CGTTGAGCAGAGTTGCAGCGTCAGATTCTGCCTCCCAGCCGTTCATGGTTGCAAATTCCGCTTCCAGCTCACTTGCTTTGATTCCGTCCTCGTCTGTGAAATCTTCTTTTGCATAGATGACTTCTTTTTCTTTCATGATCTCGTACAGACGTGCATTCCCCATGATGACGGTGTCCAGTACCAGATATTCATCGTATTTGTAGTGATCCTGCTGCAGGAAAGAAAGACGCTCTCCGGGAGTGATGTTTACTTCCCCTTTGGTAGGCTCGATCTGTCCGGACAAAATCTTTAAAAAAGTAGATTTTCCGGCACCGTTGGCTCCGATCATACCATAACAGTTGCCTTCGGTAAATTTAATATTGACATCTTCAAACAGCGCTTTTTTCCCGACGCGCAGAGTGACATTGTTTGCACTAATCATATTTTTTACTCCTTATTTATTATATAAAGTAATAATTCCAACGCTTATCTTAACATGAGAACCCACGACATGGCAAGGTCAGGAGTATGCTTTCTATGAAATAAACAAAGAAATATTGTGTTTTTGCAAAAATTTAACAGGATTAGGAGTTTGCGAAAAAGTGGAAAAAGTATATAATGGAACAAAGAAAGTGAGGGATGGATATGCAAAAAGCAACTTTGGTATTAGAAGGCGGAGCAACAAGAGGCGTATTTACATCGGGAGTACTGGATTATCTGATGGAGCAGGAGTTTTACACTTCTCATGTGATCGGTGTTTCGGCAGGAGCCTGCAATGCGGTGGACTATGTGTCAAGGCAGCCCGGACGGACAAGAGACTGTATGATCCCCACAGATAAGAATCTGTCCTATTATTACGGGGTGCGTAAATTTATAAAAGAAAAAAGTCTGATGAATATGGATATGATTTTTGATATTTATCCAAAACAGATTTATCCCTTTGATTTTGACACCTATTTTCGATCAGAGATGAACTGTGAGCTGGTCACGACAAACTGTGTGACGGGAAAAGCGGAGTACATGGATGAGGCGCAGGATCCCGACAGGCTGATGAAAATCTGCCGGGCATCCTCCAGTATGCCGCTGCTTTGTCCGATTGTAAATATCGATGGGATCCCGTATCTGGATGGAGGACTTGCGGATTCTATTCCGATTCGGAGAGCGATGGATATTGGAAATGAGAAGATCATCGTTGTTCTGACAAGAAATCGGGGATATCGCAAGAAGGCGGTTTCAAAAGCGGTGGAAAAGATGTATCGCAGAGCCTACAGATCTTATCCGAATCTTCTGCGGACTCTTTTGCGGCGTGCACCGTATTACAACCGGACGCTGAATGAGCTGGAGAATCTGGAGAGAGAAGGCAAGATTTTTGTGATCCGGCCGCAGGTAAAGCCGGTGTCCAGACTGGAGAGAAGTCAGGAGCATCTGATGGCATTTTATCATCACGGATATGATCTGATGGAAAGAGAGTATGACCGTCTCATGGAGTATCTCGAAAAATAGGTATATTTTGCATGGAAAACATGATACAATGTGGAGTATTCATGTGAAACCGGCAGAAGGAGAAACATATGAAAAAAGAAATTTTGAATTACACACAGAACAGGGAATTATCGTGGCTGCGCTTTAATCAGAGAGTGCTGGAAGAAGCGCAAGATGAAAGTGTTCCGCTTCTGGAGAGGATGAAATTTGTATCGATCTTCACCAGTAACCTGGATGAGTTTTTTATGATTCGGGTAGGAAGTCTCTACGATATGGCATCTGTGGACAGCAAGACATTAGACAGCAGATCGGGGATGACTCCGAAAGAACAGTTAGATAAGATTTATGAGGCAGTGGCCCCGCTTTATAAAGAGCGGGATAAGACGTATGCGGAGATAAAAAAACAGCTGCATCCATACGGGGTCTGTGGGCTGGATTTCAAAGAGCTGGAGGCACAGGAAAAAAAGTATGTCAAACATTATTTCAAAGAACAGGTGCTTCCACTGCTTTCCCCACAGATCGTAGACGCAAATCATCCGTTTCCACATTTGCTCAATAAAGAACTGTATGTGATCGCAACGCTTCGTTTTGAAGAGAAAAAAATGATGGGGATCGTTCCTGTTCCTCAGTTTATTTCAGATGTGATTTATCTGCCGGGACATGACATTCGTTATATCCGGATGGAAAAAGTGATCATGGAGTATCTGGATCTTGTGTTTGAACAGTATCAGGTATCGGATATCACATACATCCGTGTCACAAGAAATGCGGACATTTCTCCTGACGATGAGAACTATGCGGACAATGAAGACTTTCGCTATATAATGAAGGAGACATTGAATAAGCGCAGAAGAATGGCAGTGGTACGTCTGGAAGTGGCCAATCCGCTGAATAAAGAGACAGAGAAATATCTCTGTGAGAAATTCAAAATTACGCCTGCCTGCATTTTTAGAACGAAAATTCCGATGAAACTGGATTATATCTTTTCAATTATGGATAAAGTACCTGTTTCCATGAAACGATCATTGGTTGATGTACCATTTGCTCCACAGCCTGCCGCACAGGTGGGAGAAGGAAGCGTGATGGCTCAGGTAAAGAAACGGGACATTCTTCTGTCCTATCCATATGAAAGCATGGATCCGTTTTTGAAGCTGATCAAAGAGGCATCCACAGATCCGGATGTGATGACCATTAAGATTACGATCTATCGTCTTGCCAAAAAGACAAGACTGGTAGAATATCTGTGTGCAGCGGCAGAAAATGGAAAAGAAGTGACCGCTCTGATCGAGCTGCGGGCCCGGTTTGATGAGCAGAATAATATTGAATGGTCAGAACGGATGGAAGAGGCCGGCTGCAGGGTACTTTATGGGTTTGACGGATATAAAGTACATTCCAAAATTTGTCTGATTACATACCGCAGTAAAAATGAGATCAAATATATCACACAGATCGGAACCGGAAATTACAATGAGAAGACCGCAAAATTGTACACGGATTATTCGCTGATGACTGCGAATCAGTCGATCGGAGAGGATGCAGCAGTATTTTTTAAGAATATGTCCATTGGGAATCTGGATGGAACCTATAAGAATCTGATCGTATCTCCGACCAGTTTGAAGCAGAAGGTTCTGGCGTTGATGGATGAAGAGATTCAAAGGGGCGAACAGGGACGGATTGTGATGAAGATGAATTCTGTGACGGATATGGATTTTATCCGGAAGGTGGCAGAGGCTTCCAGAGCAGGTGTGAAGGTGGATCTGATCGTGCGTGGAATCTGCTGTATTCTGCCGGGAATTGCACAAGAGACAGAGAATCTGACTGTGACCAGTATTGTAGGCCGCTATCTGGAACACCCGAGAGTGTTTGTGTTCGGCACGGGAGCAGAGCAGAAAGTGTACATCGGTTCTGCGGATATGATGACCAGAAACACGGAGAAACGGGTGGAAGTGGCATGTCCGATTCTCAACGAGGAGATCAAAAAACGGCTGGTGAGAAACCTGCATGTAATGCTTGCAGATAATGTCAAAGCAAGAGCGATGACAAGTGACGGAACCTACCGCAAAAAGAAGGTAGAAGGAAAAGCCATCAATTCACAGGAAATCTTCATGAAAGAAGCACTGATGGCAAAACGAGTGGAGAAGAAACCACAGAAACAGACGTTTCTTCAGAAGATGAGACGGTTGTTTCAGAAAGAATAGAATAAACAGAAAGATGATTGTATAAATAAGAATGGGGAAAGCAGTATATATCGCAGAAAAGCCAAGTGTGGCGCAGGAGTTTGCAAAGGCTTTAAAATTAAATGCAAAGCGAAAGGACGGGTATCTGGAATCAGAAGAAGCCATCGTAACCTGGTGTGTGGGACATTTAGTGACCATGAGTTATCCGGAAGTGTATGATCCGGCACTGAAAAAATGGAGTTTGAACACACTGCCGTTTCTTCCGCAGGAGTTTCAGTATGAAGTGATCCCGGGAGTGGCAAAGCAGTTCCAGATCGTCAGCTCCCTTTTAAACAGACAGGATGTGGACACGATCTACGTGTGTACCGACTCCGGACGGGAAGGAGAGTATATCTACCGGCTGGTGGAGCAGGAAGCACATGTGACAGGAAAACAAAGAAAACGGGTCTGGATCGATTCGCAGACGGAGGAGGAGATTCTTCGCGGGATCCGGCAGGCAAAGGACTTATCAGAGTATGATAATCTGAGCGCTTCGGCCTATCTCCGCGCAAAAGAGGACTATCTGATGGGGATTAATTTTTCCAGACTTCTGACATTAAAATACGGAAACAGTATTTCCGGATATTTGAAGACAAAGTATGCGGTAGTCTCAGTGGGACGGGTGATGACCTGCGTGCTGGGGATGGTAGTGCGAAGAGAGCGGGAAATCCGTGAATTTGTAAAAACACCATTTTATCGTGTGCTTGCGACTCTGGAAGCTGAGGGAAAAACATTTGAGGGAGAATGGAAAGCGGTCAAAGGCTCCCGCTATTTCGAATCGTTTGACCTATACAAAGAGAATGGATTCAAACAAAAAGAAAAGGCGCAGGAGCTGATCGCATATCTGAAGGAGAAAGAGCCTGTCACAGGACAGATAGCGGCGATCGAAAAGAAGAAAGAGAAGAAGAACCCACCGCTTCTTTATAATCTTGCGGAACTGCAGAATGATTGTTCCAAGCGGTTTAAGATCAGTCCGGATGAGACACTGCGGATCGTGCAGGAATTATACGAAAAGAAGCTGGTGACCTATCCGAGAACAGATGCCAGAGTGTTGTCTACTGCTGTTGCAAAGGAAATCAGTAAAAATCTGAACGGGCTGTCAAAATACGGGTCCGTGGCAGTATATTTAAAAGAAATCGCGGATATGGGAACGTATAAGAACCTGGTAAAGACCCGTTATGTCAATGATAAACAGATTACCGATCATTATGCGATCATTCCGACCGGACAGGGACTTTCGGCACTTTCGTCGGTCTCCCAGGCGGCAAGGAATGTGTATGACTGTGTTGTAAAACGGTTTTTGAGTATTTTTTATCCGCCCGCTGTATATCAGAAAGTAGCGGTGACTGTAAAGATACGGGAGGAGAGCTTTTTCTCGAATTTTAAGGTTCTGGCAGAAGAAGGGTATCTGAAAGTAGCGGGAATTCCGCAAAATGCAGGAGAACAGAGTATGGATCCACAATTTTTCCAGGTGGTGCAGAATCTGAAAAAGGGGGCAGTCCTGCCGGTTTGTGCGCTGGATGTGAAGGAAGGAGAGACTTCTCCGCCGAAGCGCTACAATTCCGGATCCATGATCCTTGCAATGGAAAACGCGGGGCAGTTGATTGAGGATGAAGAGCTGCGTGCCCAGATCAAGGGAAGCGGTATCGGAACCAGTGCCACCAGAGCGGAAATTCTGAAAAAGCTGATCCATATCAAATATCTGAGCCTGAATAAGAAGACCCAGATCATCACTCCGACTCTTCAGGGAGAGATGGTGTATGATGTGGTGAACCAGTCCATTCGTTCGCTTTTGAATCCGGAACTGACGGCCAGCTGGGAGAAAGGGCTGACGTATGTGGCGGACGGAGAGATCACTCCGGATGAGTATATGCAGAAGCTGGATCATTTCATTATCAGCAGGACAGAAGGCGTAAAGCGGCTGAACAATCAATATCAGCTGAAAGGATTTTACGATGCGGCTGCAAAATATTATAAAAAACCGGTATCGTCAAACCGGACATCGCGCAAAAAAGAGAATTAAAAAGGAGAGAGTTAATTTATGAAAGAACTGACAGTAAAAGAACTTTATACATTGGATGAGACAATTGCAAAAGATATTTTTGAGGGAGTGACCTATCCGTGGGAAGTGCTTCCGAAAATCTCCCGATTTATTGTGGAACTGGGAAATACACTCAGCGAAGAGGAGTATGAAAAACAGGGAGAGAATATCTGGATCGCCAAAACAGCGAAAGTAGCAAAAAGCGCATCCATTACGGGACCGGCGATCATCGGAAAAGAAGCAGAGGTCAGACATTGCGCGTTTATCCGTGGCAATGCGATCGTGGGAGAAGGGGCAGTAGTCGGAAATTCGACAGAACTGAAGAATGTGATCCTGTTCAATAAAGTGCAGGTTCCGCATTACAATTATGTGGGAGACTCAATTCTCGGATACAAATCGCATATGGGTGCTGCATCTATTACATCCAATGTGAAGTCAGACAAGAAGCTGGTAATTGTAAAAACACCGGAAGGTGAAATCGAGACCGGATTGAAAAAATTCGGAGCTATGCTTGGCGATGAAGTAGAAGTGGGATGCGGAAGTGTCTTAAATCCGGGAACCGTTGTGGGAAGCCATACGAACATTTATCCGCTTTCTTCTGTGAGAGGATTTGTACCGGCGAAAAGCATTTATAAAAAACAGGGTGAAGTTGTAGAAAAACAATAGTGAGGGAAAATAAAATGAAAAAGATCGGGTTTATCGGAGTCGGGATCATGGGAAAATCCATGGTGCGGAATTTGAAAAAGGCAGGTTTTGATCTGCACATTTATGCAAGAACAAAAGCAAAGGTAGAAGATGTGATCGCAGAGGGTGTGACTTTTCATGACAGCATTGCAGACTGCGTGAAAGACTGTGAGGCAGTGATCACCATTGTGGGATTTCCGCAGGACGTGGAAGAAGTGTATTTCGATCAAGGGAATATTCTGGACAGCGCAAAAGAAGGTGCGTATCTGATCGATATGACAACCACCAGTCCGCAGATTGCCCAAAAGATTTATGAAGAGGGGAATAAGCGGGGATTTCATGTTCTGGATGCCCCGGTAACCGGAGGAGATACCGGTGCAAAGGCAGGAACACTTTCTATCCTTGTGGGTGGAGACAAAGAAGATTTTGAAGCATGTATGCCTCTGTTTGAAGCAATGGGAACCAATATTAACTACCAGGGAGCAGCAGGATGCGGACAGCACTGTAAGCTGGCGAATCAGATCATGATCGCAGGCGCGCTCTCCGGAGTATGTGAAGCACTTGCTTATGCACAGGCGAAAGGTTTGGATCTGCAGACAGTGCTTCATTCTGTGTCTACAGGTGCGGCAGGAAGCCGTCAGCTGGATCTGTTCGGACCGAAGATTCTGGAAGGAGATTACCGCCCGGGCTTCTTTATGAAGCATTTTATCAAAGATATGAAACTGGCGCTGATCGAATCCAATATAAGCGGTCTGGATCTCAATGTCTTAAGTCAGGTGCTGGCAGAGTATGAAGAGCTGCAGGCAGAAGGTCTTGGAGACGAGGGAACACAGGCATTGTTCAAATTGTATACACAGGAAAAAGCAGACGAATAAAGAGTTGACAAACAGAAAAGATTTTCGTATTATTGTATCAAATCAACAGTACAATGAACGGGAATCTTTTTTGCGTGATAAGCCGTAATTGGTGTGACCAGTAATGATAGACCCGTCAGACAGCTGCTGTGTCTGCACAGACAGGCTGTGAGCTGTGTAAAACACGATGGAGGAAATGATATGCTGGAAGTTCAGAAATTAAGTAAATCCTATGGAAAGTCTCTGGCGGTGGATGAGGTCAGTTTTTTTGTACCGGATGGTACAGTCGGGATCCTTCTGGGACCAAACGGAGCCGGAAAATCGACGATCATCAAAAGTATCGCAGGTCTGCTTCGGTATCAGGGGCGGATCGGAATTCAGGGACTTCCTGCCAGAAGTGTGGAGGCAAAGAGACAGTTTGCCTATGTTCCGGAGATGCCTGCCATGTTTGATGCACTCAGCGTCAGAGAACACATCGAATACATGAGAAAAGCTTACAACAGCGGGATTACGGATGAAGAGGTGGAAGCGCTGCTTGCCCGGTTTGACCTGGATGACAAGCAGGATAAACTGGGAAATGAGCTGTCCAAAGGAATGATGCAGAAGGTGAGTATCTGCTGTGCGCTTGCCATCAGGCCGAAAGTGCTGCTTCTGGATGAACCGATGGTGGGGCTGGATCCAAAAGCGATCAAAGAGCTTAAGGAGGTCGTGCTGGAACAAAAAGCTCTCGGAGTTACAGTACTGATTAGCACGCATATGCTGGAGATGGTAGAAGAGCTGTGGGATATGATGTTTGTGATGGAGAAGAGTAAGATCATTGGTTCTTACCGGAAGGATGAGGTGGGAGACAAGGATCTGGATGCGCTGTTCTTTGAAATGACAGGTGGTGAGAAATCGTGAGAGCGCTATTGTATCTGACAAAACGAAGTATGATCAACAATTTGAAAAAAGCAGTGAAAAAGCCGCTCACACTTCTGGTTGTGTTAGCCTGTGCGGCATATGCTGTTTTTCTGGCTGTGATGCTGGCAGAATTAGCAGTGCAGATGAAGTTTGACAGTGCAAAAGGAATGGTGATCATTCTGACAGTCTGGTCGTTGTATCTGTTTTTGCTGAATTTTATGTCATATGCATCCAGAAAAGGAATTCTCTTCCGCCCGGCACATGCACATTTTATCTTCAATGCGCCTGTGGATCCAAAGGTCGTGCTAATCCATGGAGCCTGGATGAATTATCTGAGCAGTGTGGTGTTCTTTCTGATATTTATTATCGCAGGAATTACAGTTTTTGATGTCAGTCCGTGGAGAATTCTGCTGTTTGCGGGAATCTGTATCTGTAATCTGGCATTGGAGATCAGCCTGATGGTCTGCCTGTATTCCAGTGAACGGATTTCGGAGAAGGCAAGAGAGTGGATCGGCCGTGGGATCAAGGTGTTTCTGCTTATGGTTACAGGACTGATCGTTCTGTATTTCTGGAAAAAAGGCGTATCTTTTGCAGCAGTTTCTGCATTTTTTGACTGGCCGATCCTGCGGATGATTCCAATTATTGGATGGGAGATTTCTGCATTTCATCTGATTCTTTTAAGTCCGGATCTGCTCAATGCTGCAGGGATGGTTCTGTACCTTCTGACGACGATCCTGCTTGTGATCCTGGCATACCGGATGCCGTGTAATGGAGATTATTATGAGGACGCGGCAAAATTTGCAGATACCTATGCAGAAATGATCAAGCGGAAGAAAAACGGCGAAATGGTCATGGGGCTGGAGGAGAAGAAGAAAAAATTCCGCCATATGACAGTCCGTTATCAGGCAGTCGGAGCAAAGGCAATCTTTTACCGCCAGCTTTTGGAATATCGAAAAGAAAGAACGTTTATTTTCTCGAAAATGACACTTTTGAATCTCGGGATAGGCATCGTTATGGCATTTGCGATGCGAGAGACAGCACAGGAAAGCGGGATTCCTCAGATTTTTCTGCTTGGAATTCTGGCGTATATGACTCTGATCTTCAGCGGATATCTTGGAAAGTGGGAGACTGAGATTAAAACACCCTATCTTTATCTGATTCCGGATAGTCCGGTGAAAAAGCTGTGGTACTCGACACTGATGGAGCATGTGAAAGCATTTGTAGATGGAGTTTTACTCTGTGTGCCCATCGGAATCTTGTGGAAGGTAAATGTGCTGGAAGTAATCCTGGGGATCCTGATCTACACGATACTTCAGGCGAACCGGATGTACAGTAAGGTGCTGGCACAGTGCGTGGTGGGAGATGTGCTTGGACGTACCGGACAGGATGTGGTGAGAGCTTTTTTCCAGATGTTCGTGCTGGGAATCGGGGTGATGGTCGCAGCGTTGGCAGGAATCTTTATAAGTATGGATTTAGTCTTTCCAATCGCTCTGATTTATAGTATGATAGTAACTGTGATAATCGGTCTGATCGCAGCCATCCGTTTTGATTCCATGGAACAGATGGCGTAGACGGATGAAGCTGCACAGTGAAGGTAAAAGACAGGAGGAAAAAAGATGCTGAATGATAATTTTGTGACCATGGAAATCGGCAAGGCAAAGCACATTGCGCTGGTTGCTCATGATGGAAAAAAGAAAGAACTTGTAGACTGGTGTGACAGAAATAAAGAGATTTTGAAAGGACATTTTCTGTGCGGAACAGGAACAACGGCAAAACTGATCTCAGAGCGTACGGGACTTCCTGTGAAAGGATACTGCAGCGGTCCTCTCGGAGGAGACCAGCAGATCGGAGCAAAGATCGTGGAAGGACAGATCGATTTTATGATTTTTTTATGGGATCCTCTGGAAGCACAGCCTCACGATCCAGATGTAAAAGCACTGCTTCGAATCGCGGTTGTTTATGATATTCCGATCGCGAACAACCTTTCTACAGCAGATTTTATGCTGCAGTCAAAATATATGAATACGTCTTATGAGCGTAAGATTGAGAATTTCAATAAGACGATCCAGGATCGCGTGAAATCTATGAAAGAGTCAAAATAAATTTCTGAGAATTTAAATGTGAAGATTCTTGTAAGCCATTTCGGAAACGAAATGGCTTTTTAGATTGAGAGGATAAGAAAATGGAGTATTTATATACGAAGATCAGCATTATGACAAATATAAAAATTTTTGAATGGGATTGTGAAACGGATGAAATCAGTTGTTATGGGGTATTAGCAGAGCAAAGCAATCCACTGATATTATCAGAAGAACTTCGCGAACTTCTGAAAAATCGAATCATGAACCAGAAAACACCGGTGATTTATCAGGATGAGAATAAAGTGATTTTTTGTGGGATGAGAGAAAAAATGACGAAGATGCTTCTGCTGGGACCAATCTGTATTGAGGATATGTCTTATGTAGAGATACACCGATACTGTAAAGCTTATCAGATAGAAAATGAACAGTGTCCGCCCAAACTAAAACTGCAGAATCTGTTAGCTTTATTGGAGCTTTTATCTTATATAAAAATTGAGGAGAAATACGAAGATGAAGAAATTTTGGATGCGAATGGTCTGATCGAGAAACAGGAGATTGGACTTGAAGCGGATGTAAGAATAGATACAGAGGATATATATCATCATACTTATCAGGAAGAAGTAAAAACGATGGATTATATTCGTGAGGGAAATCTGGAGGAGGTAGTAGGGGCAGTAGAATTATTGGCAAGTACTGCGGGAAAGCTCTCGGAAAATGAAATCCGAAACGAAAGAAATCTGGGGATATGTTCGATTACGTTGGCAACAAGAGCAGCAATCGAAGGTGGGGCAGCTCCTGCCAAAGCGTATAAGCTCAGTGATCTTTATATCAATAAGATAGACCAGTGCAAAAGAATGACAGAAATTTTTGAATATAGGAAAAGGAGTTTGTATGATTTTGCAAAACTGGTCGTAGAAGAAAGAGAAAAAAGAGCAAACTCAAGGTATACGGAGCAGTGTAAGGAATATATACGAAAATATTATCATCAGAAAATTTGTATACCGGATATTGCGGAGGCGCTGGGAGTCAGTGAAAGCCATTTATCCAGGATATTTAAAAAAGAAACGGGAGAGAGTATTCAGAAATATAGTATGCACATGCGGATTGAAAGAGCAGAAAACTTGCTCAAATATTCCGAAGCATCTCTAACAGAGATCAGCGAGTATCTGTGTTTTTCCTCTCAGAGCCACTTTGGAAAGGTATTTAAGGTGTATAAAAATATGACGCCGAAGCAGTACAGGGACTATTATAAAAGTCCGGAATTTGTTTCAAGAGAAGAAATTTAATAAAAATGATGGAAATATAATAAATAAAGCAGAAATATGATATAGAAAAAAGAGGAAAGCAGATATGATAGCATCATCAAATGAACCGGCCGGTCATACAGGAAAGAACAGTGGAAAGGACTGAAATGTAGTGATGATGAAAGAAACAGGAACAAACAGTAAAAAATTTATCTGGCGTCAGAGGATTGGGTTTGGTATTTCAGACTATGCCTGTAATCTGGCGTATTTAATGGTAAACACATATCTGCTTATTTTTTATACCGATGTGGCAGGAATACCGGCGGCAAGTGCTGCGTTTATGTTTTTGATCACAAAGTTTATTGATGCATTTACAGATTATATGGTTGGGGCGCTGGTTGATCGGACCAACACTAAAATGGGACGAAACCGACCTTGGATGCTGGCAGGGGCTCCGGTACTTGCGGTTGGAATGGTACTGGTATTTACGACACCTGATTTTTCAACAGGTGGAAAACTGGCATGGGCGTATATTACATATATTATTTTTTCTTTTGGATATACGCTGGTAAATATTCCGATGGGGTCCATTTTGCCGACTTTGAGTGCAGATGCCACGGAACGTACTAAAATTGCCACTACAAGAACAATTTTCTCGAATCTTGGATCTTTGACATCTGCATCTATGGCATTGTGGCTGATTGAAAAACTGGGACATGGAAATCAGGCGCTGGGATATAGAAATACAAATATTGTGTTTGGAATCATGGTGTTTTTGATCATGCTGATCTGTGTGGCAAGTATTCGTGAAATCAATTTGCCGCCAAGAACAAATCAAAAAACAAGTATTATCAAAGATATTGGATACCTGATAAAAAACAAACCATATATGTTAATGATTACCTATACGTTCTTTTTATTTTTGGGATATCTTGGCATGTTTGCAGCGATTGCATATTACTTCAAGTATATTGTGAGAAATGAGATGATGACTTCTGTGGCAGTGACGATCACAACGATTGTTCCGATTTTTTCAATGTTGATTGCAGCACGTCTCAATGCAAAATACAGTAAAAGAAATATTTCGATTGTGGGAACTTTGATTCAGATTTTGGGGTCTTTGATCATCTGGATAGGCGGCAGCAATGTGGCGATTGTATTCCTGGGAGTGGGACTGATGGGATTCGGAATGGGATTTCGTTCCAACATGTATTTTTCTATGCTGGCAGATGTGGCAGATTATGGAGAATGGCAGAGCGGAAGGAATCTTGCAGGAACACAGATGGCAGTCAATGGATTTTCCAATAAAGTTTCCAGTGCATGTGCGAGTGCGATTGTAGCAGGTTTGCTTGCATGGGGAGCTTATGACGGAACGGTGGCAGTGCAGTCATCAAAAGCGAATATGGCAATTTTATTTGCATTTGTTATTCTTCCGATTATTGCAAATATCGTAAGTATTGTTGTGATGTATTTCTATGATCTGGATAAACAGTACGACCAGATGGAACGTGAATTGAAAGAGCGGAGAAAAAAACTGGCAGAACAAACTGCAGAATAAAGGATAGAAAATCTGTTTTGAAAGCGGAAAAGATAAGGAGGAGAAGAGTATGTGGAAGTATGCATATCAAGTACCGGAAAATAAAAAAATAAGAGTGATTGTTCATACGGATTGTAAAAATGAGGCGGATGATCAGTTTGCGCTTGCACACCATCTGATGACTCCCAAGTTTGATGTGCGGGGAATCGTAGCGGGACATTTTTGTAAAAATCCCCAGGAATACGGAGAGGAGAATACTGCAAAAGCAAGCTATGATGAAGTAATCAGGATGATGGAGCTGATGGGGATAGAAGGAGAATATCCGGTAGCTCTGGGCGCTTCAAAGGGAATGGAAGACGAGCAGACTCCGGTAGAATCAGAGGGCGCCAGATTTATTATCGAAGAAGCTTTGAAAGTGGATGAAAGACCATTGTATATTGCTTGTCAGGGAGCTGTTACGGATGTGGCATCTGCTTTGCTGATCTGTCCGGAAATTGCAGAAAGGATTACGATTATCTGGATCGGAGGAGCCGCCTATCCGAATGGAGGATTTGAATTTAATCTGATGATGGATATTCATGCGGCAAATGTAATTTTTGCTTCAAAAGCGGAACTATGGCAAATTCCAATGGATGTATATAAACAGTTTGGTGTTTCACTGGCAGAATTGCAGTTGAAAGTGCATCCATGTGGAAAAGTAGGCAAATATTTGTTTGAGCAGTTAGAAGAATTTAATCATAAGGCGGCAGTTTACAATATGGCATGGCCTCATGGAGAAGTATGGGGGCTGGGAGATCAGGCGACTGTGGCAGTTCTTATGGAGGAACTGGAAAAAGTAAGCTATGAGATGATACCGGCACCGAGAGTGGCTGATGACATGACCTATATTCACGGGCAGGATTATCGAAAGATCAGGCTTTATAAAACAGCGGAAGTCAGATTGACGTTAGAAGACTTTTTTGCAAAACTGGCGATCAATTTTGGATAGTAAGGGTGAGGGTAAGATGAAGAAATATCTGGTGATTGATGCAGGCGGTACAGCTGTAAAATATGCGCTTATGAATGAAAGTGCCAAGATATTGGAAAGAGGCAAATTTCCGACGCCGGGATATGTGGATCATACGCTGGAAGACTTTTTGCAGAGACTGGATGTTGTTGTAGAAAAGTATCAGAAACAAATAGAAGGAATTGCTGTCAGTATGCCGGGAATGTTGGACAGCCGGAAAGGCTACTGTGTGACCGGAGGAATGTTGGCATATTTTAGTGAAGTTCCGGTCGTGCAATTACTGGAACAAAGATATAAACTTCCGGTGACGATTGAAAATGACGGAAAGTGTGCGGCACTTGCAGAAAAATGGAAAGGTAGTCTGAAGGACTGCAGAAACGGAGCGGTTGTAGTGCTGGGTACTGGTGTGGGCGGTGGGATAATCATAGACCACAAATTGTACAGGGGAGGGCATTTTACAGCCGGTGAATACAGTTATATATTGACAGATCAGAAACGATCAGAGGAAGCGAAAGGATACTGGGGCATGGCAAACGGCGCAGAGACCCTTGCCCAAAAAGCAGCTTTTTATACAGGAGAAGATCCGGAAAAATTGGATGGGATTCAGATCTTTGATCGTGCAAACAAGGGAGAAGAAGCGGTATTGAAAGCACTGAAAGAATTTACAGATACGCTGGCAGTTCAAATTTATAATTTAAATGTGATACTGGATTTGGATGTGGTGGCAATTGGCGGAGGAATCAGTAAACAGCCGCTGCTGCTGGAATATTTGAACAGAAGCATGAATGAATTAATGGAACATCATCCGATTCGTAAAATTACACCGTATGTTCCGAAACCTGAGATAACAAACTGTAAGTTTTACAATGATGCAAATTTAATTGGAGCCTTGTATCATTATGGTGTATTAAAAGAAGGGAGAGTGGAAGAATAATGTTTCCGAAAAATTTTTTGTGGGGAGGCGCAACAGCAGCCAATCAATGTGAGGGTGCATATCTGGAAGATGGAAAAGGGCTAGATATCCAGGATGTGACACCAAAAGGAATTGTGGGACCAAGAACAGAGGTTCCGACAGAAGATAACATGAAGCTGGTGGCAATAGATTTTTACCACCGATATAAAGAAGACATTAAATTGTTTGCAGAGATGGGGTTTAAGGTTTTTCGGCTGTCAATTGCCTGGAGCCGCATTTTTCCAATGGGAGATGAAGAGCAGCCAAATGAAAAAGGGCTTGCGTTTTATGATGCGGTATTTGACGAATGCCACAAATATGGAATAGAGCCGTTGGTTACGATTTCTCACTATGAGACACCATTGCATTTATCGAAAGAATATGATGGATGGGTAAACCGGAAAATGATCGGTTTCTATGAAAAATATGTCAGAACGATTTTTGGCAGATATAAAGAGAAAGTGAAATACTGGCTGACATTTAATGAAATTAATTCGGTTTTGCATGAACCGTTTTTGAGCGGCGGGATTTATACGGAAAAAGAAAAGTTATCGCGCCAGGATCTGTATCAGGCAGTTCATCATGAACTGGTGGCAAGTGCACTGGCAACTAAAATTGCTCATGAGATGATGCCGGAGGCAAAGATTGGATGTATGGTACTTAATATTCCGATTTATCCTTTGACACCGCATCCGGATGACATGATAGAAGTGATGGAAAGACGGCATATGAATGATTTTTTCCTGGATGTACATGTAAGAGGTCGGTATCCGGGCTATATGAAGCGCTATTTTAAAGAACATAAGATTCAGGTGCAGTTTGCCCCGGAAGATGAGGAAATTTTGAAGCATACCGTAGATTTTATTTCATTCAGTTACTATATGAGTATCTGTGCTTCTGCAGATCCGGATCAGGGAGAAGCAGGACGGGGAAATCTGATGGGTGGTGTTATGAATCCATATCTGGAAGCTTCAGAATGGGGATGGCAGATCGATCCAAAAGGTCTTCGATATGCACTCAATGAGATGTATGACCGTTATCAGAAGCCTCTTTTTATCGTGGAAAACGGTCTTGGTGCGGTTGATGAACTGGTAGAAGGAAAAGATGGAAAACTGACAGTGGAGGATGATTACCGGATTGCCTATTTGAAAGAACATCTGTTACAGGTTGAAGAAGCAATAGAGGACGGAGTTGAAATCATGGGATATACATCATGGGGATGTATTGATCTGGTAAGTGCTTCTACAGCAGAGTTGAGAAAGCGGTACGGATATATTTATGTTGACCGCAATGATGATGGAACAGGAACTTTGAACCGGTATAAGAAAAAATCGTTCTACTGGTACCAGAAAGTGATTGAGAGCAATGGAGAAATTCTTCATCAGGAATTAAAATAAATAGATTGCATCCCGGGCGGCCGCATGATAAGATAGTTCTGTAAGTTATAGAAAACAGAACTTTATCATGCAGCCGCCTGTGCTGTATCATACTCGGTTATAACCCAGACGTTCAAGGAGTTCTTCCAGGTCTGTTCAAGAGAGTTTCCCCTGTGATGGATAAAAAGAGGATATTCTATGGTTTTATCATCTCTGTTTTCTGTAGAAAAACAGTAACGAAAGGAGGGGGACGGAGTAGGATGGAAAAAATTACTTGACAATTCAAGGAGCATATAATAGTATAATAAACAGAAGCGAACAACTGTTCGGGTGAAAAGGAGAAGATTCGGTATGGCAAGTGATGAAAAGAAAAAAGCGCTGGATGCGGCGATTGCAAAGTTAGAGAAGGATTTTGGAAAAGGTACTGTGATGAAGCTGGGAGAGGGCAGTCATGTTGCTGTAGAGACGGTTCCTACAGGGTGTCTGAGTCTCGATCTGGCACTGGGACTTGGCGGTGTTCCAAAGGGACGTGTGATTGAGGTTTATGGTCCGGAGTCCAGTGGTAAGACGACAGTGACACTCCACATGATCGCAGAAGTACAAAAGAGAGGCGGGATTGCAGGATTTATTGATGCATGCGCTGGATCCTGTTTATGCGAAGAAGATCGGAGTAGATATTGATGAATTATATATTTCACAGCCCGACAGCGGAGATCAGGCTCTGGAGATTGCTGAGACGATGGTGCGCTCCGGAGCAGTGGATATTATTGTGATTGACTCTGTTGCGGCCCTGGTGCCAAAGCAGGAGATTGAAGGAGATATGGGAGACAGCCATGTCGGCCTGCAGGCGAGACTGATGTCGCAGGCACTGCGTAAGCTGACACCGGTCATCAGCAAATCCAACTGTGTGGTTATCTTTATCAACCAGCTCCGTGAAAAGGTAGGCGTAATGTTTGGAAATCCAGAGACAACGACAGGTGGACGCGCATTGAAGTTCTACGCTTCTGTCCGTATGGATGTCCGCAGGATCGAGACGCTGAAGCAGAGCGGAGAGATGGTCGGCAACAGAACCCGCATCAAGATCGTGAAGAATAAGATTGCGCCTCCGTTTAAAGAGGCAGAGTTCGATATCATGTTTGGAAAAGGAATCTCCAAAGAAGGAGATGTTCTGGATCTGGCAGTTGGTATTGATCTTGTCAAGAAGAGTGGTGCGTGGTATGCATATGAAGGAGAGAAGATCGGACAGGGACGTGAAAATGCAAAAGCATATCTGACCAGTCATCCGGAGGTGATGGAGGAGCTGGACAGAAAAGTACGCCAGCACTATCATTTGATCGAAGGAGAGGAAGAGGTAAAAGAGAGTGATCTGAAGCTGACTCCAAAAGAAGAACAGATGGAACTGTCGATCGAGGGAGAAGAATAAAAAATGGTCGTCACGAAAGTAGAGATGCTGACCAAGATCAAATATAAAGTGTATTTAGATGAGGAGTTCGCCTTTGTGTTATACAAGGGCGAACTGTCGCATTACCGGATTGTTGAGGGGACTCTTTTGGAGGAGGATACTGTACAGGAGATTCTGCAGAAGGTGATCTGTAAAAGAGCAAAGCTTCGTGCCATGCATCTTCTGGAGGATATGGACCGCAGCGAATCGGCACTGCGGGAGAAGCTGCGTCAGGGATTGTACCCGCCGGAAGCAGTGGAGGCAGCGATTTCTTATGTGAAGTCTTTCGGATATCTGGATGACGCGCGGTATGCGGAAAATTTTGTACAGAGCAGAAAGGCATCCAAGAGCAGACGAGAGATTTTATATCAGCTCTGCCAGAAAGGTGTATCAAGGGAAATTGCGCAGCAGGTCGTAGAAGAGTGCTTTGACGGACAGGATGAGACTGAGGCAATCCTTAAGATTATCGAGAAAAAGCGTGTGGATCTAAGGACGGCTACACCGGAGCAGATGCAAAAATTATACGGTCATCTGGCACGAAAAGGATTCCGATATGAAGACATCCGTCAAGTGATACAAAATTATGATGAGAATGCTTGACAGGGTTGGTAAAACAGTATAAAATTTAAGTGTTGTATTTATGTATGCAGATACATAAACATGTACAATGAAAATTAAATAAGGAGGTGCTCCTGTGCCGGTAATTTTATGTGTAATTATTGCGGCGGCCCTCGCGTTGATAGTCGGTGTCGTAACTCGCTATCTGACCATTACCAATCTGAAGAACAATGCGGAATCCAAGATTGGAAATGCGGAAGCGAAAGCAAGAGAAATCATTGACGATGCCGTGAAAACTGCTGAAACGACAAAAAAGGAAGCTCTTTTGGAAGTGAAGGAAGAGTCCATCCGGACGAAGAATGATCTTGAAAAAGAGACGAAAGAAAGAAGGTCGGAACTGCAGCGCTATGAAAAGCGTGTGCTGGCAAAAGAAGAAGCAGTAGACAAACGTTCCGAAGCTATTGAGCAGCGTGAAGCAAAATTTACAGCAAAAGAGGAACATTTAAGACAGCGTGAAGCCAAAGTGGAAGAACTCAGTCAGAAACGAGTGCAGGAACTGGAAAGAATCTCAGGTCTTACCTCCGAGCAGGCAAAAGAATATCTGTTGAAAACTGTTGAAGAAGATGTGAAACATGAAACAGCAAAGATGGTCAGGGAGCTGGAGTCTCAGGCAAAAGAGAACGCAGACAAGAAAGCAAAAGAGTATGTTGTCAATGCGATTCAGAGATGTGCAGCTGACCATGTAGCGGAGACTACGATTTCAGTCGTGCAGCTTCCAAGTGATGAGATGAAAGGAAGGATCATCGGACGAGAGGGACGAAACATCAGAACTCTTGAGACTCTGACAGGTGTAGAGCTTATCATTGATGATACACCGGAGGCAGTTGTGTTATCCGGATTTGATCCGATCCGAAGAGAAGTTGCCCGTATTGCTCTTGAACGCTTGATCGTGGATGGACGTATCCATCCGGCAAGAATTGAAGAGATGGTGGAAAAAGCACAGAAAGAAGTAGATTCTATGATTCGCGAAGAAGGAGAGGCAGCAGCCATCGAGGTTGGTGTACCGGGTATCCATCCGGAATTGCTGCGTCTGCTTGGACGTATGAAATTCAGAACAAGCTACGGACAGAATGCGCTGAAGCATTCCATCGAGGTTGCTCAGTTGTCAGGACTTCTGGCAGGAGAGATCGGGCTGGATGTGCGTATGGCGAAAAGAGCCGGACTTCTGCACGACATCGGTAAATCGATCGATCACGATGTGGAAGGATCTCACATTCAGATTGGTGTGGATCTTTGCAGAAAGTACAAAGAATCAGCGACTGTGATCAATGCAGTCGAAGCACATCATGGCGATGTAGAGCCTCAGACTTTGATCGCCTGTGTTGTACAGGCTGCAGATACGATCTCAGCAGCAAGACCAGGTGCAAGAAGAGAGACATTAGAGACATATACAAACAGATTGAAACAATTAGAAGAGATTGCAAACCAGTTCAAAGGTGTTGACAAATCTTTTGCTATTCAGGCAGGTAGAGAGATTCGAGTAATGGTAGTTCCAGATCAGGTAACTGATGATGATATGGTACTTATGGCCAGAGAGATTGCTAATCAGATTGAATTTGAATTAGAGTATCCTGGTCAGATCAAGGTAAATGTGATCCGCGAATCACGCGTCACGGATTACGCAAAATAGAAAACTGAATATGAAATGAAAAGCGGAATTTCTGAAACATCGTAAGATGGGAAAGGAAGTTCCGCTTTTTCGTGGATGAAAGGAAGAATTGTGTAATGAGCGAAAAGATCAAACGTCTGAAGAGAGAATTAAAGTATAAGGGAGCAATCGTAGATTTTTATCAGGATACGATGGAGATAGACGGCACTCATACGGCCACATGGGATTTTATCAGTCATAAAGGGGCTGCAGCGGTTGTTCCTGTAACAGAAGATGGAAAAATTCTGATGGTGCGCCAATATCGAAATGCACTGGAACGTTATACACTGGAGGTTCCGGCAGGCGCGCTGGATGCGGCAGATGAGCCGGGAATTGTATGTGCAGGCAGAGAGTTGGAGGAAGAGACTGGATTTCGCAGTGAGAATCTGGAATGGCTGATCACATTGCGGACAACAGTGGCTTTTTGCAATGAACGAATTGAGGTTTTTGTAGCAAGAGATCTGATTCCCTCCAGACAGCATCTGGATGAAGATGAGTTTATAGATTTAAAGGCATACACACTGGAGGAGTTAAAAGAAAAGATTTTTTCCGGTGAGATAGAAGATTCCAAGACCATTGCCGCTCTTCTGGCATATGAGACGAAGTATCGAAAAACTGAATAAATAAAAAGTCCCGGCATATAATGAAATATCGAAAGGAAAAGGAGAAAAACCATTGAAGATGTTTCATGTAAAGAGGCAGCTACTGGCTCTTTTTATGCCGGGATTTTTATTGGGAATTTTATATGTCAATCTGGAAGCGGAGCAGTTTGCAGCGGGGGCAGGGATTTTCAGCGAATATTTTTTGAAACAATACCGGGCGGCAGATATTCTGACGGGAGAGTATATCTGGTATTTGCTGCAGGTCCGTCTTTTGCCGTTTTTAGTGCTGCTGGGATCTGCTTTTACAAAATTCAGAAAAGCGGCAGTTATTCTGTTCTTGATTTGGACGGGCTTTTCTGCCGGACTTCTGTTTTCTATGGCAGTTCTCGGGATGGGAGTAAAAGGGAGCATCCTGTGCATTGCAGGAATGCTCCCCCAGTTTTTATGTTATATTCCAGCGTATCTGATCGTGGTGTGGTATGCGTACTGCTACCCGCGTATGCAGTGGAATATACAGAAAAGTCTGGTTTCCGGAGGTCTTCTTTTAGTTGGTATCGTGTTAGAACTGTATGTAAATCCGGTTTTGGTCGGCGCATTTTTGAAAACCCTTTAAGCAGAGATGAGATGTTTTAAGACAACACTGCAGCAGATGCTGACTGCAAGCTGGCTGATCAATAAGCCCCATAAATATCCCTGGATACCGAAAACGGGAATTGCGAAAAACACACTTCCGATGCGGATGGCAAGCCCGACCATGTTGATCGTAAAAGAGGTTGTTGTTTTGCCAAATCCGTTCAGGACACTCAGCAGAGAACCATTTACATACAGAAAAGGACAGATCCACGCCAGTGTGATGATAAAATTGCCGGCCAGATCACTGGCAAACAAAAATTGACCGATCAACTGTCCGAAGAACAGGAAAAACAGACAGCAGAACAATCCCATGAGAAAACAGGAGCCAAGTACTTTTTGCAGCAGTTTTCTGATGCCGGATGCCTGGTCTTTGACCTGAAGCTCGGCAACTGTCGGCATCAGCATGATAGAAACAGAATTGGTGATGGCGGACGGGAATAGAATACAGGGAAGTGCCATTCCAGTCAGAACGCCATAGGTACTCAATGCTTCGGAAGTGCTGTGATTATAAAGTTTCAGACAGCCGGGGATCGAAACAGCTTCAATTCCCTGGAGCAGGCCAAGCAGTACCCGGTTGGCAGTAAGCGGCAGGGACAAGGGGACAAGTTCCCGGAAGCGGAGTCTTATAGAAGAGAAAGAAAATCCCGGGCGGAAAATATCAGATCGGCTCTTTTGAAGTCCTCTGACAGAATAAAAGGTAGAAAACAGTTCTCCGAATGCAATTCCCGCAGCTGCGATGGAAATGTCCGCATGAAGTCCGTTTCGTATCGCGAAGCGGTACAGGCAGAAAACAGATAAGATCCTGGCAGTCTGCTCGATCAACTGTGAAACGGCAGGTATCTGTGTCTGTTTTAAACCATAGCAGTACCCCATGATACAACCATGAATAGAAGAAAGCGGCAAAGCGTAAGATAAGAGAATCAGGATCTCTTCACAACGTGGATCGCCGAGCAGCGCAGTCGAGAGATCGGCTGCGTTTTTTTGCAGGATGATCATCGTGATCACAGAGAGCAGGCATGAAATAAAAAGTCCGAGACAAAGTGTCTCAGAGGCTTCCCTGGGTTGATGGAGGGATTGTTTTCTGGCTACGGTTCTGGAAATGGCGGTCTCTAATCCTGCGGATGTAAATGAGATGCAGAGAGCAAATACCGGAAAAGTAAGCTGGTATAGGCCGACATTTTCTTCTCCGAATGTGTGGCTTAAAAAGATACGGTAAAAAAATCCCATGAACCGACACAGAAATCCCACGGCAGTCAGGATCAGGGTTCCTTGTAAAATTGTTTTTCTGGCAGACATAAATTCACCTGGAAAGAAGTGTTTTTAATAACATATTCGGTATTTTGCCTTGACAGAACAAAACGGCAATGGTATTCTACAAGAGGAAATCCTAGTAAAACAATAGGGATTGGAAAATAAGCGAATCAGCAAGAAGGTGAGAGCGTGAAATTATCTACAAAAGGAAGATACGGACTGCGCGCACTGATTGATCTTGCACAGCACGGCGGGGAAGGACCTGTATCGATCACAAGTATTGCGGAAAGACAGGAAATTTCGGAGCGGTATCTGGAGCAGCTGATGTCAAAATTAAAAAAGGCAGGTATCATCCAGAGCATCCGCGGAGCACAGGGGGGATATGTCCTTGCAAAGGAACTGGAAGAAGTTTCGGTGGGGGAGGTACTCCGTGCGCTGGAAGGAGATCTCAATCCGGTAGAATGTTCCGGGTTTCTCTTAGAGGGCGGCTGCCAGGCAGCAGATAACTGTGTGACAAAGTATGTGTGGCAGCGGATCAATGACAGTATCAATCAGACCGTAGATGAGATGAATTTAAAAGCACTCGTAGAAGTGGGCGAGAATCTCAAGGAGAGCAAGGTCGACCAGAC
>ERZ791842.799-NODE-799-length-22362-cov-33.7889_pt1 | contig 22362 bp, 23 predicted proteins | sample MGYA00509944_ERZ791842 | MGnify/ENA primary metagenome ERZ791842 (study PRJEB30046, sample SAMN00715263) | human gut metagenome | study: EMG produced TPA metagenomics assembly of the A metagenome-wide association study of gut microbiota in type 2...
GAAAAATATGGTGGAGGTATTAAACTTTCAAATTCTGAAAATACAGGTGGGGCGAAGGTAGAAATATTTTTCCTAAGTAGTCAGGAAACACGCTAAATAGACTGCAATTAAGCCATGTAAAAGAAATTTTATATCAAGCATCATATCAAAAGATGAGCGCTTGTCGGATATTAAGGCACTTATAAATATTTTGTAGAGAGTTATCGAGACTAAAATAAAGCAGGGCATTTGATGTCCTGCTTTATTTGACAAATATATCAATGATTTCTTCAAACTGAAAGTTATATTATTACAAATCCCATTCAAAAAAAGTGGACGATAATCATTAACGTACCTATTATACAAAAAACGGCAGGTACACCATATGCATCTGATTTTCTTACTTGATTCCAATTTATATTGTTTGGAGTCATTTTTTGGTGACAGGCATTTTGATAAGCGCAGAAGATATGCTTCCACTTGCATTTATATCCGATTAACTCATATATTGCAAAAACAAAGCATGCTATACCCGTTAGAAGAAAATTTTTCTTAAGAAGAGTTATCAAAACTAATATAGGATACAGATATCTATCCGCATAGGCAAGTACAATTGTCAGTTTATCAGTCGCATTTTTCATTTTTATCACCTTCATAACTTCTTATTGACCAACGTGCCATATTTTTCACAACCTTTTCAGTATATACTTGTTTTAATTCATCGGCAGATATTCAATAATTATTGTATCACGAATTCTTATTGTGTAAGCGGCTCGCATCATAATGCACATAACACTTTTTCGATAGCTTGAGATTTGCCAAGTTTTCTACATACGAAAAGTTATTCTATTACTTGTTTTATATATTGAACAACATTTTCTGAGATGAAATAATCCTCATGAACAATATCATCAAATATTTTCAATTCAACATTCTCGAAACAGGAAGATAGTTTTTCCTGTAATTCTGCATTCAATGTCTTGTCGTTTGTCGAGCCAATAATATAAACTGAGCCGGTCACCTTTTTTGCATACTCTGTCGTACAAATATTATTAGAAATGAAAATTTTGAAAGGTCCCCAAAATATTGGTATCATTTTATTATACAAGTCAGAAATGTCTCTATAACCTGCTGCTAATATCAAAGTTTTGCACTGTCTAACGCTTGCAAGATATGTAGCCATACCAGTTCCATAACTATGTCCCATAATAATAATTTCAGATTGTGGATATTGTTGTTTGGCCCAATCATACAGTTCGGTCGATGATTGTTGCATAGAATGTAAATTCATCTTCCCTTTACTATCTTGAGTTCCATAATAATCTACAGATATGAACGGACAATCATACTTATCCGCAAATTTTCCAACAGAATTATAAGCAATATAATTTGACCCACCAAAAAACAAAATAACTTTATCACTGACTACGTCAAGATTATATCCATAACCAGTCAATTCATCTGTCATTTGAATAAATTGTGGGTTACAGGATATATCCGTCATTTTTTTTGCACCTTTATAAAACGAATGGCTTATTGTTTGCATAATGAAATTGCATCCAAATTCAGCTATTAGAATCCACATTACTATTTTTAAAATAATCCTCGTTATTTCCATCTTATTTACCAACGTATTCTCCTTGATAACTTCTTATTTGTTCAATTATATCTTTTTATCTCTTTCCACGTCAACAGAACAGGAGCTGCTCGTATTTGACAGGGGTTCTCTCTATATGTCCCAGTTCTCCTGCATTTCTCTCCATAAATTGGGGTTTAGCAATCACGACTTTTTTATGAATATTGCTATTTCTTCTGCTGTTTCCTTAATAGTTTTATTCGTGTTATCTATGTAAAACTGAAAGTTATCTCTCTGTTAATGCTTCAACAATGTTTTTCTCAATATATTTTACTCTGTCAAAAACCATAGGCTTAAAATGTGCAGTTATAGCTACTACAATTTGATTTTTTCTATCAACATATATAATATTACCACCATCACCGATAGCGGCAATTACCTCTCTTGTTCTGTGAGGAAGCCACCACAAAAATCCATAATCCTGATTTCCAAATTTCTCATCAGTAGACACATAGGATTTTGTCATCATCTCAATCCACTTCTCACTTATAATACGAGTATCATTATAAACACCATTATTAAGCACCATTAAACCTATCTGTGCCATTTCATAGGCTGAAAGAGATAATCCCCAACCTGCAGTTGGCATACCTGTCGGGTCCAAAAACCAAACCTTTCCGTGGTCGTTTTTATTCATTATATATTCAAACTGGTCTTCTTTGCTCTCGCAACCTGCATTGCTTCTTGGTTCAATTCCTAACGGTTTAAAAAGATATTCGTTAGCAAAATCAAGCACATTCATACCACTTGTATTTCTGATAATTCCCAAAAGGATTTGAACACCAAGCGTGTGATATCTGAATTCATTCGTGATACCTTTGCGACCACCCAAAACATCCAGTGTTGTCAGTGTCCAATCATCCGATGTACAAACCTTTGTCCAAGGTTCGCTCTTTCCCTTATAAGGTGCTGTCATTGTAAGCAAATGTTTAATTGTAACTTTAAATATAGTTTGCTCTCCTCTTTTAGGAGTGTACGTTTCCTTGTAATAGTCCATCACATAGTCGTCTACACTTTTTATCAAACCTTGGTCAATGGCAATACCTATCAACAATGATGTTATCGATTTTGTTACACTCATTACATTCATTGTATCGTCCTTTTTAAAACCATCCTTATACTCTTCAATTTCAAGTATGTTATCTTTATAAGCTACAACCTGTTTTATATTAATATCGTTTTTACTTGAATAAGTATCTAAAACTTTCTTCATTAAAACTTCCTCCTGTAAAGCAGTAAAAAATCATATTATTTGGACGTCCTATAATAAGCCTAAGTGAATTAAAAAATAATTTCAATAGCTTTTTCATAAAAAAAGATATCTAAGTTAATAGACATCTTTTTCACAACATAAAATTCAAATTTTCATGTGTTCGACAAACTGGAATCTGTCGTATTAGAGATACCAAACCAATCCATTTTCTGTTGCCTGAATCATCGCCCCCTGTGGGATAAATATCCGGATATTATCAGCAGATACACTCCATTTGTCCTGCTGTCTATGGCACAGGGAAAAGTGATTATTGACGATAACAGAGAAACTCATAGATGTGAAATGCGAGATGCAAGACATTTAGATGCTTTTTGTTATGAAGATGATTTATTTGAGCAATTCCATAATGAAGCATTCTTAGATTTTGTTGACCCATTTAAACTCAGAGAAGCAGAAGAATTTGCAGAGAGGAAAGAATTACAGCGTCTGCGTAAAATTGAGAAAGTTAGAATAGTGCTTTCAATGATGAAACCAGCTCAGGAACGAAGATTGTATAAGTTTGTCATTGAGGGAAAGAGCTGTCGTGAAATAGCCGTAGAAGAAGGTACTTATCACAGTTCTGCCGAGCCTGTACCCGGTATGATTATCTTCTTTGATTGGGATAATAAAGGTTCTTCCGGCGCACAGGACGGAGAATCTGATCATGTGGGAATCGTTGAGAAGGTCGAGAACAGTATTGTTTACACCGTGGAGGGCAATTCCGGTGATAGCTGCCGAATCAATCAGTATTCCGTAGGGCATTACAAAATTCTTGGGTACGGTGTGCCTGCTTATTAAAAGCAAAAGCCGCTTGCAGTAATGCAGGCGGCTCATTACATATGTTTTTATGCCATCTTAATCGCATACTCGTTGTCCTTTTTCCCGTTTTAATTTCTCCCGTGCTATTGTATCAGTGTAAGGAGGAATTAGGTATGGCAGCGATATGGAAATCAATTCATAACTTTGAAGATAAATTTGATCGAAATGCAGAGCGTTTTGCATTTCATCATCCGTATCTGGCGTTTTTAGCTATGTTTATCGGAATGCCGCTTTTTATTCTAATAGCTGTTGCTGTTTCAACAACACTTATTGCAATACCGATAGCGTGGATTTTCTGATGGCTGTAATTATCTTTATAAAATTTTAACTTCGGGCGTATCTTAATAATCCCGTTTTAATGCGGAAGGTAGTAAAATTCAAACAGCACAAGGAGGTAAAATTATGACGATTGTTGTATGTGCGATTGGTCTGTGCGCTGCGGCACTACTGATTTATTATGTTTATGTTTTAATGAAAGGAGATTCCAAGTGATGAGTACAGTGATTCAATACATATTGTACCTTGCCGTTCTTGTTGTCCTTGCGATTCCGCTGGGGGCATATATCAAAAAAGTAATGAACGGCGAAAAAACCCTTTTATCAAAAATCCTTACACCTTGCGAAAATGCAGTATATAAGGTAATGAAAGTCAACAAAGAGGAACAAATGAACTGGAAAAAGTATGCGGCTTCCGTTATTATTTTTTCCGGTATCGGGCTTGTGTTCCTGTTTTTGCTTCAGCTTTTGCAAGGCGTTCTGCCCGGAAACCCGCAGGGGTTGTCGGGAGTTAAATGGGATTTATCTTTTAATACCGCTGTCAGTTTTATAACGAATACAAACTGGCAGGCGTATAGCGGTGAATCCACATTAAGCTATTTGACACAGGCACTTGGACTTACCGTACAGAACTTTGTTTCAGCGGCAACAGGTATTGCTGTGCTATTCGCCCTGATACGGGGATTTATAAAAGTCAAAGCAGATGGATTAGGCAGCTTTTGGGTAGATATGACGAGAATTGTAATTCATATCCTTCTTCCGCTTAATTTGGTGATTTCTTTGTTATTAGTCGGCGGAGGTGTGGTTCAAAACCTGAAAGGTGCTGAAACTGTATCTCTTGTAGAACCGATTGCGGTGAGTGCCGATGGCACAATCCTTGAAAATGCACAAATCAACCTTGAAACAGAAACCGTTACTGTGGACGGACAGGTGATTGAGGACGCAGAAATTGTTACAGAGCAATTCGTCCCGATGGGGCCCGCAGCAAGTCAGGTTGCCATTAAGCAGACAGGTACTAACGGCGGTGGATTTAACGGTGTTAATTCAGCACATCCGCTCGAAAACCCCAATGCGTTTACAAACATTATTGAGATGATTTCGCTGCTTTTGATACCTGCTGCACTCTGCTTTACCTTTGGAAGTGCAGTAAAAAACAAAAAACAAGGCATTGCAATTTTTATGGCTATGTTTATTTGCCTTGCGCTGGCACTTGGAACGATTGCCGTCAGCGAACAGCTTGCAACTCCACAGCTTGCTCAGGACGGGAATGTCAACATTTCTATGACCGATCAGGCGGGCGGCAATATGGAGGGCAAGGAAACCCGATTTGGTATCGCTTCGTCCTCTACTTGGGCTGCGTTTACCACAGCGGCTTCTAACGGCTCTGTCAATTCTATGCACGACAGCTATACATCACTCGGTGGTATGGTTACAATGCTTCTGATGCAATTAGGCGAGGTTATTTTCGGCGGCGTTGGCTGTGGTCTTTACGGTATGCTTGCTTTTGCCATTTTAACGGTATTTATAGCCGGACTTATGGTAGGCAGGACGCCGGAGTTTTTAGGTAAGAAAATTGAGCCGTATGAAATGAAATGGTCTGTTCTCGCATGCCTTGCAACGCCGATTGCCATTCTTGTGGGAAGTGGTATAGCGGCTATTGTTCCAAGCGTTACGGATAGTTTGAACAACGGAGGCGCACACGGCTTTTCGGAATTACTCTATGCTTATTCTTCCTGCGGAGGCAACAACGGTTCTGCATTTGCAGGGTTTAACGCAAACACTGTATTTTTGAATATTTCCCTTGGACTTGTAATGCTGTTTGCCCGTTTCCTGCCTATTATCGGAACGCTGGCGATTGCAGGAAGCCTTGCCGGAAAGAAAAAGATTGCAACCACAGCTGGTACACTTTCTACTACAAATGCAATGTTTGTATTCTTGCTGATTTTTATTGTTTTGCTTGTTGGTGCGCTCAGCTTTTTCCCAGCACTGGCGCTAGGACCGATAGCAGAATTTTTCCAAAGTATTGTGTAAGGAGGTAGTGATATGGCACAGTCAACAAAAAGTGCTTTTGCCGATAAAAAAATGCTCGGCAGAGCAATCAAAGATTCATTTATAAAGCTAAATCCGAAAACACAAGTGCAAAATCCCGTTATGCTCTTGGTGTATATATCTGCAATTTTGACAACCGGATTATGGATTATTTCTCTGTTTGGTTTCAAAGATGTCTCCAGTGGATATACGCTGGCGATTGCAGTGATTTTGTGGTTTACTTGTATATTTGCAAATTTTGCAGAAGCCATCGCAGAAGGCAGAGGCAAAGCGCAGGCAGATTCTTTAAGAGCCTCTAAAAAAGATGTAGATGCACATAAAATTCCCTCTGCTGACAGAAAAGAGCAGATTACAGATGTATCCTCTGCAACGTTAAAAAAAGGTGATATTGTTATTGTAAAAGCGGGAGAACAGATCCCCGGCGATGGTGAAGTAATTGAAGGTGCTGCGTCGGTAGACGAAAGTGCTATCACCGGTGAATCTGCTCCTGTTATTCGTGAGGCGGGCGGCGACAGAAGCGCCGTAACCGGAGGAACTACCGTATTATCCGATTGGATTGTAATACGAATTACCAGCGAAGCAGGAGAAAGCTTTCTTGATAAAATGATTGCTATGGTTGAGGGTGCGGCAAGAAAAAAGACACCTAATGAAATTGCATTGCAGATTTTCCTCGTTGCGCTTTCCATAATCTTTATCCTTGTTACAATGTCGCTCTATACATACTCCGTATTTTCGGCAAAGCAAGCGGGAATAGAAAACCCCACGTCTATTACAACGCTGGTAGCCTTGCTTGTCTGCCTTGCACCTACCACCATTGGCGCACTGCTTTCAGCAATCGGAATTGCCGGAATGTCGAGACTGAATCAGGCAAATGTTCTTGCTATGAGCGGCAGAGCGATTGAAGCTGCCGGAGATGTGGATATACTTATGCTCGACAAAACAGGCACAATTACACTTGGCAATCGGCAGGCTCACGCATTTATTCCAGTAGACGGCACAAGTGAAGAAGAACTCGCTGACGCAGCACAGCTTTCCAGCCTTGCAGACGAAACGCCGGAAGGCAGAAGTGTCGTGATTCTTGCAAAGAATAAATACGGTATAAGAGGTAGAGAGCTTTCAAACAAGGATATGACATTTATCCCTTTTACAGCAAAGACTCGTATGAGCGGTGTTGATTTTGACGGTAATGAAATCCGTAAGGGTGCGGCTGAGACAATGCAGATATATGTCACCCATGCAGGCGGTGTTTATTCTGAGGAGTGCGACCGTATCGTGCAGGATATAGCAAAGCAAGGCGGAACACCTCTTGTTGTTGCTAAAAATCATAAAATACTTGGAGTAATCCATTTGAAGGATATTATTAAGCAAGGTGTTCAAGAGAAATTTGCCGATCTTCGTAAAATGGGTATCAAAACCATTATGATTACAGGTGATAATCCGATGACCGCCGCTGCTATTGCCGCCGAAGCCGGTGTAGATGACTTTCTTGCAGAAGCAACCCCAGAGGGTAAACTTCAAATGATTCGTGACTTTCAATCGAAAGGTCATTTGGTGGCAATGACGGGAGACGGAACAAACGATGCCCCAGCTCTTGCACAGGCTGATGTTGCGGTTGCAATGAATACCGGAACACAAGCGGCAAAGGAAGCCGGAAATATGGTGGATTTGGATTCATCACCTACAAAATTAATTGACATTGTTCGTATCGGAAAACAGCTTTTAATGACAAGAGGAAGTTTAACTACTTTCTCCATTGCAAACGATGTAGCAAAGTATTTTGCCATCATACCTGCGCTGTTTATGGGACTGTATCCGGGGCTTTCTGCGCTCAATATTATGGGGCTGCATTCTCCGCAAAGCGCTGTGCTTTCAGCGATTATTTATAATGCGCTGATTATCATTGCACTGATCCCGTTGGCGTTAAAGGGCGTAAAATATCGTGAGGTTCCGGCAGGGAAGCTGTTGTCACGCAATTTGCTGATTTATGGTTTGGGTGGTCTTGTGGCTCCGTTTATCTTTGTGAAACTGATTGATATGCTGCTGGTCGTTTTGGGATTGGCATAAGGAGGTATAGAGATGAAAACATTGAAAAATATATTACCGAAAGCGGCTGTCATTTTCCTGATTTTTACCGTAATTTGCGGTATTGTTTATACGGGTGTTGTAACAGGGATAGCACAGCTCATTTTTCCTGATAAAGCAAACGGCAGCATTATTGAGGTTGATGGGAAAAAGTACGGCTGCGAACTGCTCGGTCAGCAATATACGGATGACGCTCATATGTGGGGACGAATTATGAACATTGATGTTTCAACCTACAAGGATGAAAATGGGAAAACTTTAATGTATGCTTCGCCATCAAATTTGAGTCCGGCAAGTGAAGAATACAAAGCGTTGGTTGCCGAGCGAGTAGAAAACCTGCGCAAAGCCAATCCCGATATGGACGAAACCACAATTCCTGTTGATCTTGTCACCTGTTCCGGCAGTGGACTTGATCCGCATATTTCCCCTGCTGCTGCCGAGTATCAGGTAGTAAGAATCGCAAAAGCCAACCAAATGACAGAGGATGAAGTGCGGGAGATTATTGATAAATGCACGGATGACAGATTTTTAGGTGTCTTTGGTGAAAAAACCGTAAATGTTCTAAAAGTTAATTTGATGTTGGACGGTATTTTATAATCTTAAGCCGAAGAAGAAGCAGAGGTGTTTTAGGCACTTCTGTTTCTTCTTTATATAATCTTAATGTGACGGTAGGGTTGCTTATGCGAATTTAACACAAATAAAGATAGAATAAAGGAGGCATAAAAAAGCGATTAAGATAACGAGGATACATAGACTATGCAGAAAAGAAAAAAATCAAAACATTACCATATTACATCCTTTCAGATTATTATTTTGGGATTTCTTTCTGTTATTCTGATCGGAAGCTTGTTGTTAATGCTTCCGATTGCTACCCGCAGCGGCAATGGCGCATCATTTTCCGATGCCTTATTTACTGCAACATCAGCGGTTTGTGTAACAGGATTGATTATACACGATACGGCAACCTATTGGTCTGTGTTCGGACAGAGTATCATTTTGTTGTTGATTCAGATTGGCGGAATGGGAATTGTTACAATTGCTGTTTCGATTGCGGCAGTTTCAGGACGCAAAATAGGGCTGATGCAGCGAAGTACGATGCAAGAGGCAATCGCAGCACCAAATGTTGGTGGTATTGTTCGGAGAACGAAGTTTATCTTAAAAACAGCTATTTCTGTTGAATTGATCGGTGCGGCTGTTTTAGCCCCTGTCTTTTGTAGAGATTTTGGATTTTTCAAAGGAATATGGTATGCACTATTTCATTCTATTTCTGCATTTTGCAATGCGGGATTTGATTTAATAGGTGAAAAAAAGCCTTTTTCCTCATTAACTTCCTATTCAGTACAGCCAGTTGTAAATATTACGATTATGGCGCTGATCATTATCGGTGGCATAGGCTTTCTTACTTGGGAGGATATAAAAAACAATAAATGGCATTTCAAAAAATACCGTATGCAAAGCAAGGTCATTCTTACGGTAACAGGTGCTTTAATACTTCTGCCTGCAATTTATTTTTACTTTTTTGAGTTTTCACAGATGCCATTTGCTGAACGAGTATGGACTTCGCTGTTTCAATCTGTTACTCCGAGGACTGCTGGCTTTAATACGGCGGATTTAACGCTGATTAGTGAAGCTGGACAAATGCTTATGATTATGCTAATGCTGACGGGCGGTTCTCCAGGATCTACCGCAGGAGGTATGAAAACGACGACGCTCGCTGTACTTGTTTCATCCGCATTGTCTGTGTTCCGAAAAAAAGAGCACATCCACTTTTTCAAAAGGCGAATCCCTGACAATACGATAAGAAATGCGGCTACGATTTTTTTAATGTATGTTACTTTGTTCCTTGTGGGCGGTATGATGATCAGCGGTATAGAAAATATCCCGTTAATAACTGCTTTGTTTGAAACGGCCTCAGCAATCGGTACGGTCGGATTGTCACTGGGAATTACACCTGAATTGGGAATCATTTCTCATATGATTTTAATTTTCTTGATGTTTTTTGGCAGAGTCGGCGGTTTGACATTGATATTCGCCGCAATCTCCGAAAAAACATCAAACGGCTCAAAATATCCACAGGAGAAAATAACAGTAGGTTAAAGGAGAAAAAACGATGAAATCTGTTTTATTGATAGGACTTGGAAGATTTGGACGCCATATTGCTATGAAGCTGGATGAACTGCATCATCAGGTTATGGCGGTAGATAAAGAAGAACGGCGGGTAGAGGCTGTTCTCCCGTATGTAACAAATGCTCAAATTGGGGACGCAACAAACGAGGACTTCTTATGTTCTCTTGGTGTTCGGAATTTTGATGTGTGTATCGTAGCCATCGGAGATAATTTCCAAAATTCGTTAGAAACTACTTCGTTATTAAAAGAGCTTGGCGCAAAAGTGGTTGTCTCCCGTGCCGCCAGAGATGTTCACGCTAAATTCCTTTTGCGAAACGGCGCTGACGAGGTGGTCTATCCGGAACGCCAGCTTGCCGATTGGACGGCAATTCGTTATAGCTCTGACCATATCCTCGATTACATAGAGTTAGACGAAGAACACGCTATTTTTGAAATCTCCGTGCCAAATGGATGGGTAGGAAAAACAATCGGTCAATTAGACATACGGAAAAAATATGACATTAATATTATGGCGCTCAAACATAACGGGGTAATGAATTTGAGAATAAGCCCGGATACTTACTTGCCAAAAGATGATACAATGCTTGTTCTCGGAGATATGAAGAGTATTCAAAAATGCTTTCATATTTAATTTGTAAAGGAAACCGGAGATATGAAAGAACTTATTTTAATTTGCATAGTTGCATTTGTGTTTATTTTTGGCTACCTTATTATGAGAAAGGTGGATATGTTTCTTGCTGAAAATAATTTGCAGACAAAGGAACATAGTCCATCTTCTTCGCTCCGCATTGGATTTGAAACTTTTGATTTAGTCGATCAGTCGGCAGAGTTGTTACAGAGCTTTTTCAAAGAACAGCTCCATGCTCGGTGACCGCAGATGAAAAAAGATGAAATTGTGGTATAATCTTTATGCAATCTTAATGTCAGCGCCAAAATGCTTGTCATAAATTTATTTGTTTTCATTTATAATAATCGTTATACTGGAGGTGAGCGTATGAGTGAATCCAGACTAAATCCGGATGAGCTGTTAAAGGTAATCCAAGTTGAAGAAGAAAATCAAACCAAAGGGCATTTGAAAATCTTTTTTGGGTATGCAGCGGGTGTAGGCAAAACCTATACGATGCTCAAAGCGGCTCATATAGCAAAAAATCAGGGTGTAGATGTGGTGGCTGGTTATATCGAACCACACGCGCGCCCTAAAACAGTAGCACTTTTGAATGGATTGGAACTTCTTCCTACCAAAGAAGTAGAATACAATGGAATCACGCTGCACGAATTTGATATTGATGCGGCGCTGAAAAGAAAGCCACAGCTTATACTTGTGGACGAGCTTGCCCATACAAATGCACAAGGGTGCCGCCACACAAAGCGCTATCAGGATATAAAGGAGCTTTTGAATGCGGGAATAGATGTTTATACAACCGTTAATGTTCAGCATATTGAAAGTCTCTGCGATGTAGTTGCATCCATTACAGAAGTTTTTGTGCGGGAACGCATTCCGGATTCGCTGTTTGACAATGCGGATCAGGTCGAATTGGTGGATATTGAACCGCAGGAACTAATTGACCGACTTAATGCCGGAAATGTCTATAAGGAAGCACAAGCCAAACAAGCCGTAGAGAATTTTTTTACCGTAGAAAACTTGACAGCGCTTCGAGAAATTGCATTGCGCCGATGTGCAGATCGGGTAAATATCCTAACGGAGAACGCTCGGTTGAGAAGTCACGGCAATTATCATACAGACGAGCATATCCTTGTCTGTCTTTCTTCGTCTCCCTCTAATGCGAAAATCATTCGTACCGCCGCAAGAATGGCTACCGCCTTCAAAGGAGCTTTCACAGCGTTGTTTGTGGAAACTCCGGATTTTTCGGTAATGAGTGAGGAAAATGTGAAACGCCTGCGCTCTAATATGCGTCTTGCCGAACAGCTTGGCGCAAAAATTGAGACAGTTTACGGTGAAGATGTTCCTTTTCAGATTGCAGAATTTGCAAGGCTTTCTGGTGTTTCAAAAATTGTGATTGGACGAAGTTCCGGAGTAAAACGGCATTTGTTCAGCAAACCGACTTTGACAGAAAAGCTGATTGCAAGTGCTCCTAATTTGGATGTACACATTATTCCCGATACGGTTTCCGATGCGGCTGTTTATCGGTTAAGAAAAGCAAAGAAAAGGAACTACCTTATTTTTTCTGCTGCGGATATATTAAAGTGTATTGCGATTCTGCTTGTTTCCAGCTTGATTGGAATAGCCTTTCGTAATTTGGGATTTGCTGAAGCGAATATTATTACCGTTTATGTTCTTGGTGTACTTATTACCTCGGTTATTACAAAGCATCAAATATACAGCCTTATTTCTTCTATTGTCAGTGTTTTGGTTTTTAACTTTTTGTTCACTGATCCCCAATTCACATTGCAGGCGTATGGTCAAGGCTATCCGGTAACTTTTCTTATTATGTTTTTGGCAGCTTTTTTGACAGGCTCCCTCGCTATACGACTCAAAAATCAGGCGAAGCAGGCGGCAAGAGCAGCTTACCGTACAAAAGTATTATTTGATACCAATCAGCTATTACAGCAATCAAAAGATAGAAATGAAATTATATCTGTAACCTCAAATCAGTTAATAAAGCTATTAGGGAAAGATGTTGTTTTCTATTTGGCTGATAAGGAAAAATTGGAAAAACCGCATATCTTTTCGGCAACCAATGAAAATTTAGAGGTGTGTACTTCTGATAATGAAAAGGCAGTTGCCGGTTGGGTATTCAAAAATAATAAGCGTGCCGGGGCAACAACCGAAACACTATCCAGCGCAAAATGTCTGTATCTTGCTGTTCGTGTCAACAACACTGTATATGGTGTTGTTGGAATTGTTATGGGAGAGAAACCTCTCGATCCATTTGAAAACAGTATTTTGCTATCCATCCTCGGAGAATGTGCGCTGGCTTTAGAAAATGAAAAGAATGCCCGTGAGAAAGAGAAAGCGGCAGTCCTTGCGAAAAACGAACAGCTTCGGGCAAATCTGCTTCGAGCAATTTCACACGATTTGAGAACACCCCTGACATCTATTTCCGGCAATGCGAGCAATCTTTTGTCTAACGGCGAGACTTTTGATACGGATACCAAAAAACAGCTTTATACAGATATATATGACGATTCGATGTGGCTGATAGGACTTGTGGAAAACTTGCTTGCCGTTACCCGAATTGAAGAAGGTAGATTGAACCTGAATATCTCCCAAAATCTGATAGATGATGCGATTACAGAGGCGCTTCATCATATTAATCGCAAAAGCGAGGAACATCACATTACCGTTGAAAATGAGGATGAGCTTCTTCTTGCAAAAATGGACGCTAAACTCATAGTTCAAGTGATTATCAATCTTGTAGACAACGCCATTAAATATACGCCCCAAAATTCTCATATTAAAATTAAGTCAGAGAAACACGGAGACAAGGCAGTTGTTTCTGTAGCAGATGACGGCGAAGGAATACCGGATGAAATAAAGCCACGAGTATTTGATATGTTTTACAGCGGCGCAAACAAAATTGCAGACAGCCGCCGCAGCTTGGGACTTGGGTTGTCGCTATGCAAATCTATCATTAATGCTCACGGCGGAGAAATTACAGTTTCCGACAATCAGCCGCACGGAACAATATTTACATTTACATTACCCATAGGAGAGGTCAAGGTTTATGAATAAATTACTTATATTAATTGTAGAGGATGATACCTCTGTAAGAAATCTAATCACTACTACATTAAAGGCACACGACTATCGCTATCTTACAGCGCCAAACGGTCAAACAGCAATTTTGGAGGCTTCGTCTCATAATCCTGATATTGTTTTGCTGGATTTGGGATTGCCGGATATAGATGGTGTTGAGGTTATAGAAAAAATTCGTACTTGGTCAAATATGCCGATTATCGTTATCAGCGCCCGCAGTGAAGATACCGATAAAATTGACGCTTTGGACGCTGGAGCAGACGATTATTTGACAAAACCGTTTTCGGTGGAGGAATTGCTTGCAAGGCTTCGGGTTACGCAAAGGCGGCTTACGATGATTCAAAAGGAATCTCCTGCCGAATCTGCTGTTTTTACCAACGGACAGCTCCGTGTGGACTTTGCCGCCGGCTGTGCCTATTTGAATGAGGAAGAACTGCATTTGACTCCGATTGAGTATAAATTGCTTTGCTTGCTTTCAAAAAATGTCGGCAAAGTCTTAACGCATACTTTTATCACGCAAAGCATTTGGGGGAGTAGTTGGGATAACGATATTGCTTCCCTGCGAGTGTTTATGGCTACGCTTCGTAAAAAGCTGGAGAAGGACGCAGATTCTCCGCAATACATCCAAACGCATATCGGCGTCGGATACAGAATGATGAAAGTGGAATGATATATAGCTATGGATATGAAAAACAATATAGAAGAACATACGGAATGGATATATTGTCCTGCCTGTGGAAACAAAACAAGGTTACAAATACGGGAAGATACGGAATTAAAAAACTTTCCTCTCTACTGTCCAAAATGTAAGAGGGAAACATTGATCGAAGCGAAAGAATTACAAATAACTGTCATCAAAGAGCCGGACCCATAGACGCAGAGCCGATGAATTTGTGAGTAATCACAGATCATCGGCTCTGTTCTTTATAAAGAGGAAAAAGCAGCCTTGCGGCTGCTTTTCGGGTGCGGTATCAATCAAGGCTTTCGCAGTTGCTTTGACGACTTCCAATGACCGTTCATCGCAGGCTGAAAGCATACGTATGTAAACAGATTCCTGTTTGAAACGATTCATCAGGAATACAATTCATCTCAGGTTAAACTTTGTAATTTGCTGTACCTTTTAACAATAAATCAGCCTTCTAATTCCGGACTTGTCATTGAAATGACACAAGAAGATATTGCTGATATTCTTGGAATTCTTATAACCATTTCGTATTCTTATTTTATAAGAATTTTCCTCTGAAACCGAATGAGGTCAATGCAAAGTCGAGGAAAAATGTCTGGTGGAGATGCGGTAGCGAGTGGAAATCAGTTATCAATGCCCGTGTGAAAGGAACGGTATAAGGCAGTCAAGCATTATGAGAAGATGAAGGATAAGGGTGAGAATGTATATATAGATACGCTTACCTATGACGAGTTTATGATGCTTGTAGATACAGAATTGAGCAGAAGATTCTCCTTGCAGGATGAGGCAGAGCAGAAAGCAAAGATTGACAGAGAACAGGCAAATGAGCTTGAGTGAGTATGTCGATGATATGCAAAAATCTGATGATACAGGCGGTACAAGTGTAGCAGGTAATAATGGTAATACAGGCAGTGAGCCAGTAATAAATCCTGAACGGGAAAAAACTAAGTGGGAAGATACCATCACAAACCGAATGATGCACTGGTCGTATACACCGGAGCAGAAAGAGGAAGTGAAGAAGGCACTTGCCGCAGGAGTTGCTAAGTCAACTATTCTTACTTACTTCTATCCGGAGGTTACTGTGGAGAGGATGAGTTTATATCGGAAGAAGTAGTAAATGTTATCGCATAGACACAGGATTATGTTATACTGTGTCTATGCGACATTAAAGAAACTTACAAATCGAAGTTTGTAAGGAACATAAACTTTGAAGTTTATGGAGAGGAGAAGAATATGATTTTTCACTATGCTGGCAAATATAATGGAGATGAGAGTAGTCTTCCATACAAGGAACATCATCCTAATGCAACCTCGTTTAAAGAACCAGAGGATACGAAGAAATTATCATTAATTGCAAATGTGGGATGTATTTTGATAATGGGTATATTAGCAATTCCATTTTTAATACTGGGAATAGAATATATTCCTGATAATGCAATATGGATGATGATAGGTGGAATTTGTGGCGGATTATCTCTGTTGCCACATGAATTGCTGCATGCAATATGTTATAAAAAAGATGTATATATGTATAATGATTTGGCACATGGGTTGATGTTTGTGGTAGGAACAGAGGATATGAGTAAAGGGCGTTTTATTTTTATGTGCTTGTGCCCTAATCTTATACTTGGCATAATTCCCTATATTTTATTTTTGATATTTCCGCAATTTGTTGGATTGGGTTTATTTGGAATTATTTGTATTGGAATGGGGTTTGGGGATTACTTAAATATTTACAATGCAATAAAGCAAATGCCGAAAAATTCCAAAACATATTTATGTGGAATGCACTCATATTGGTACTTGTAGAAATGCCAAAATTCCAGTTTCATGTTGCTTTTAATAATTGAATATTGAATGATTTTACATAGCCGTTAAGGAGTAATTTTTGCTCCCTAGCGGCTTATTTTATTTTTCAAAGTAGGAGGTGAGAAAATTGAAAATTAGAAAGGTTGATGACAAACCGATGGTCATTCACACCAAGGAGAAAATCCCTTTCATGTGTATTCAAAAAAAGTTAAGGCAGGAAGTGGTCTAGAATATAGAGAAATTTTTAAGCTGATTGGAGGAACAGAAGTATGCACATTGGTTCTGGCCTAAATACGGTATCTTCAATGTACCGACAACAAAAAGGCAATAATATGAAAGCCCCTGTATCTGCGGAAAATACATTTTATACGGCTGAAACACCAAAGGTATACCAGATATTCACAACAGATAATATGTTGTGGACAGGAGGTAATGGTACAGGTCTTTCTTATTGCCTTAAATATGCGGATGATTCGACGGATGAAAATCCAGTGGTGTTAGCGAAAGGTGTGGATGAAAACGGAAAAGAGTTTGAACAAAGAATTTATATCAATGATGTTGATCCATCAAATGCCACAGTAGTCGAAATGCGTGCATTGGAGGCACATTACAAAGTGGAGAAGCAGGGAGGTTTTACGTCTTTGCCAAGTCAGTAGTGCGTGAATAAACTGCTGACTTCTTTTTTTGATAGATACAGTCACTCCCAGGAGCGTGTGTCGGATAAAACAAATTAACAGGAAGCAGATAAAGCGATATATGTGATATTCTATTTCACAACAAAAAAAGGTCTGTTCACAACATGGTGGCTAGCTATTTAAAGAACTTTTCCGATATAATAAATATAATTGTATGTAAGTAAGGAAGTGACAAGATGCAAATAGCAATCTGTGATGATGAAAAATCTATAGGATTGATATTAGAAGAAAAAATAAAGAAATTATTACCGGATGCAGTAATAGATAAATATTTATCTGGTGATGAATTGATTGCAAGTGGTTGTGAGCCGGATATTCTATTTTTAGATATTCAGATGCCAGGAATGGATGGAATGGAAACGGCAAGGATTCTGCGTCAGAAAAATGAAAGAATGGTATTGATATTTGTAACTGCTGTGGAGGAGTATGTTTTTCAGGCATTTGATGTTGCAGCATTTCATTATCTGGTGAAACCGTTTTCAGATGAAAAATTTGAGGAAGTTGTGAAACGTGCAGTCAGAAGCATTAAAGAATATTCTGAAAATCAATCGGATGAAAAATACATGATGGTGCAGTCCGGAGGAAGCCATATGAAAGTGTTTTTGAAGGATATTGTGTATGCCGAGGTATATAATCGAAAAGTCATTATCCATACACGGGATACGAATATTGAATATTATGGAAAATTGCAGGAACTGAGTGAAATAGCGGGAGCAGATTTTTTTCGTACACACAGAGCCTACCTCGTACATTTCAAATATGTTCAGAAATATGATGCAAATTGTGTGACGATGGAAAACGGAACTGCATTGATTGCAAAACAGAATTATTCTGAGTTTGTAAAACAATATTTGAAATATAATCAGAGGAAAGGAAAAGAAATCGGATGAGTTTGGTAGAAAAATGCTGGATGGTTACATCGAAAATTTCTGTTATTGCACTCCTTATGATTACAGGAATCTATTTTGGAAAATTTGTTTGTCCCTATATAAAAAAGAAAAAAGGGGCTGTGGCAGTCAGTATTGTTTATATTACGATTATGCTTGTTTTATATATGATTCCGCCACAGATTGATAATTTTTCCGCATATTTGATTGGAGTTATAGCAGCGTTTCTTGCAATGTATGTAGAGGACAGAAGAAATATATATCAGAAAATATTTCTTGCAATTACGTTCTTTTCTATCCGATGGTTAACGGTTGCAATGGCAGGCAGACTTGATGATCTTGTTACAAAAGCACTTGTATTTCGGAATATGAGTGCAGAAAAAGTGTGGTTGCAATACGGACTATATGTTGGAACCAGAGTTTTGGATATTGTACTTTGTATTGCTTTTATTGCGGTTGCAATAGGACTGATCAATAAAGCGTATATATACAAAAAAGATGAAATGAGCGTCAAAGAGATGGTAATGCTTATTATACCTTCGCTTGTAGGCGTCACTGGGTATGGCATTTTACAATATTATCTCATAATATACGAAAGAGATACTGGAAAGAACTTGATTGATACATATGGATTTTATGGAGCTTTAAGCTTTTTACACTATCTGATTTCCATAGTTGCTATTCTTGTTGTGATTGTAATGTTTCAAAACTGGAAAGAGATGCAGGAAGAACAGCGGGGACAAGAGCTGGTATTAAATCAGATCAGTGACATGAAAAAGCATATCGAGGAAGTCGAAAAGTTGTATCGGGATATCCGCTCCATGCGCCATGATATGGGAAATCATATACAGACACTGGAACATCTGGTGGCACATAATAATATGGATGATGCTACAGAATACTTGGAACATCTGAAAAATGAATGGGACGAGGTATCTCCGGAAATAAAGACAGGAAGTCCGGTAATTGATGTCATTTTGATGGAAAAGCTGAGAGAAGCAAAAGAAAGGCAGATTCGGTTTCTGTCGGATTTTCATTATCCGCAGAATACGAAGTTAAATGCATTTGATTTGAGTGTGATCATGAATAATGCCTTGAATAACTGCATGGAAAATGTAAGTGGAGATGATCCGTATATCAGCATTTCTTCTTTTCGGAAAAACAGTATCTTTATGATAACCATAAAAAACAGTTTTGGGGGTCAGCTTAATTTTGGTGATAGCGATTTGCCAGAAACAACCAAATCTGGGAGGGAACATGGAATGGGTTTGAATAACATTCGCCGGGTTGCCAGAATGTATATGGGAGATATATCTTTGGAGCAGGGAAATGAGGAAGTAATCCTTAGCATTATGATGCAGGTAGAATAAAGAAATAAATTGGCACTATGTATTTTGTAAATTACAGAAATTACAGAAATATGTAGTACTTTTTTTGCGCAGGTAGCGATGAAAATATGTTGCTTGCAACAATATTTGAGGAGCACTGCGACAGTCTGAAAAGCATTTTCAGACTGCTTCACAACGAAAAAAGGGCGGTTCACAACATCGCAGTTTATTGTGAAGAAAGATATGCCGAAAGAAAAAATAGAGAGAAATCATGTTATATAGATTTTCAGGAAACGGATTTCAGAGTATTAGCTCAAGGAGGACAACGAAATGATGAAAATTAATGGATTTAACGGAACGAATACGCAGACAGGAGCAATGGGAATGGCACAGGTGAATGATTCTGTGAGTAAAAATATTCAGAATCAGATTGCAAATGCACAGCAGAAATTGCAGGACTTATCATCAAATGAAGAACTGTCATTAGAGGATAAGATGAAGAAACGTCAGGAGATACAACAGGAAATTACAAATCTCAATCAACAGTTAAGACAGCACCAGATTGAACAGAGAAAGGAACAGCAGAGTAAAAAATCATCTATGGATGATATGGTGGCTGGTACAAAAAATACATCTGCAAAGAAAGGAACAGGCTTGTCACAGGCAGGTATGCGGGCAATGATTTCCGCAGATTCATCTATGAAGCAAGCAAAAGTGCAGGGTAGTATGGCAACACAGATGGAAGGAAGAGCCGGTGTGCTTGAGTCTGAAATCAAGCAGGATGCTGGAAAAGGCAATACCGAAAAGAAAGAAGAAGAACTGGCAGATTTGCAGGCAAAAGCGCAGTCTGCAACAGCATCACAGATATCTTCACTTTCAGATGCAAATAAATCTATGGAAGAAGCAGCAAAGGCAGACAACCGTACAGATGCAGCAGAAACAAAGAAGGATCAAACGCAGAAAGCAGAGAATACACAGGAAAATGCAGATACGGCAACAGATGCATCAGAGAATGCAGATGTTAAAACAGAAACAGCAGAAACAATAAAAAATCCAGCATCAGAAAGTGGACAGTCGGTAGTATATACACCGATAGATATACGTTTATAGTTTGGAAAGGAGGCTGGTGTTATGTCAGAAATCAAAAGTTTTAGTGATTATACAAGTAAATATAACAGCAATGTAGATTTTTCAGCGTTGTTTAGTGGAACGTCAGATAGTTTATCAGTAGGCAATACAAATATGCTTTCTGATTATGCTGCAATCAAAAATGGAAGCTATGGAAAACTTATGAAAGCATATTATGCAAAACAGGATGCTGAAAAATTATCGGGAAAAGGTGATACTTCACAAAAACTTACCTTGATGAAAACAAGTGCGGATTCTCTGAAAAAATCAGCAGATGCTTTGAATGACTCTTCTCTTTGGGAAAAAAAGAAAATAAAAAAGAAAGATGAAAAAACGGGGGAAGAGATTGCGGTAGAGGATTATGACTGGGATAAAATCACCAAGGCAGTAAAATCTTTTGTTGAAGATTATAATGATGTAGTTAAGGAAGCAGGAGAATCGAATACAAAGGATGTATTGCGAAATGCTTCATGGATGACTGGAATGACAGATAAAAACAGTAATATGCTTGCCAAAATAGGTATTACCATAGGAAAAGGAAACAAGTTGGAATTAGATGAGGATGCTTTAAAGCAGGCAGATATCAGTTCGCTGAAAACGATCTTTACAGGATATAATTCTTTTGTAAGCAAAATATCGCAGAAAGCAACTGGTATATCGAATGCTGCAAACCGGGCGAGTGCAACCTATACAAATAATGGTACATACTCTAAGACGGATTCTTCTTTGACATCGAGCAAGATAGATAAAGAAGTATAGAAAGTGTGGACTAACTTAGGGAGGTTGCTATGAAAGTTCAAGGAAATAGGTATATTAATAATCCTGAGATGATAAAAAATAAGGTTGGGAAGAAAACAACTGTTCCTCAGAATATTATTTCGGAGGATGATGTGAAAATCAGTGATTCAGCAAAAAAATTAGTGAAGACTGCCCGTGATAAAGTCTCAGAGTTTCAGACAATGCATTTTTCATCAATCAAAGGAGAGATAAAAGAAATACCGGCAGAATACAAATGTGAAAATTTATTCAAATTAGATTTGAAAGCAACTTCCATTTCTGGAGAACAAAGTGCGTTTGAAGGCTGTTCGGAAAATCAGTCAGAGGTTTTTGGAAAATGGCTGGACGAAAATGCTTCTGAATATTTGACAGAAGATGAAATGAAAGATTTAAAAGAGAAAATTAATACAATGACAGCAGATATGGACTCTTTAAATGCCAAAGAGGGATATAGAGGAACTTCCTATGAATCTGTATTTTTGTTAAGTGCAAGTGAAGCGGGACTAAGGAAAGTAAATGAAATGTATGTTCCAGAGCAATTACAGGCAGGTTTTTCAGATATGATTGACGAATATGTTCATTTTAATGAGTCGGCACGCGATTCTATCATGGAGAGAATGACACCGGATTATATGGTTGTTGGAATTGGAAGCAAAACAGAAACTTATAAGTACAAATCAGAAATCATCTCCGATGAGAGAGCTTTCTATACGAATGAGAAGAAAGAGATAAGTGGTATCTGCAATCAGTTTTTAAATGGTAAAACAGATCAAAAATTATTTTGTAATGAGATGAAACACCGTTTAAATGATTACTATGGAAGCAGGTATGAATTAAGGAATCAGCCAGAAGCTGTTGAAGGCAGAGTAAATAATATGCTGGGCATATTGCAACATATGTTTGGCATTTAATGTTGAAAAAGGGTTTGGAGAATAATTATGAAGACAGTAACAGATGTAAACACAGTAAACCAGCTATTGACATATTCAAAACAGGCAGAGGCAGGAATACACCAAAAAGCAATACAGATGTTGCTTGGAGCAGGAAATCATAAAAAACATGACAGTTTAAGTATTTCTGATGCTGCACGAGGCTTTTCAAAGCAATCAATAGCTG
>ERZ791842.808-NODE-808-length-22131-cov-14.2873_pt1 | contig 22131 bp, 24 predicted proteins | sample MGYA00509944_ERZ791842 | MGnify/ENA primary metagenome ERZ791842 (study PRJEB30046, sample SAMN00715263) | human gut metagenome | study: EMG produced TPA metagenomics assembly of the A metagenome-wide association study of gut microbiota in type 2...
CATAATAGACATCAAATTGTACACCGTATCTTGCGAAAGCTCCGGTATCTTCTACGGTATATTCGACACCATTCATAACTACCTTTGTTCCCATTGGAAATCTGACATTTTTAATCCTGCTGCATCAACAACTTTCTCAGCACTACATCCAGCATGGCAACTAATCAATGCTCGATCATTACCATCCGTAAGTGTTAAACTAGCCTTTGTATCTACATGTGCCGGACAAATGCATTGCGCCTTGCCTGTCCCGCGTTTCATAACTTGAAAGTGTGATAAAATCCTTTCAAAAGTCAATTCTTATCACCTTCCAAAAGTTCTCTTGCACTCTCCAACGCCCGCAATGTATTCTCTCCTCGATTCTCAAGTGTACGAATAAACTTTCGGATTTCCATTATGTCTCCTGCTGCCGGAAGATAGTAGCCTCCTGGACTCGTCGCACTCGATAAGATTACTTTTCCTGATCTGCGCTCCATCTCAATCTGCTTTTGCAACATTCGAACACTGGAAAAGTGACATTTCACAGTAAGGTACTCCGGTGTCAGCGCATTTTCTTTGCCCGGCAGCAGGTTTTCATATACTCTCATAGAATCGCCACCTTACTCTGAAATCTCATCCAGATACTTTCTGATTTTTGCTACATTCCATAAAACACGTCTTCCAACATAAATCTTAGCGCCTGCCGCTGTGCCAATTTCTGTTGCTGTTTTAATCCCTGCATGCATCAACGCTTGAAGCCCAGCAGTATCCACTGTTAAATCATTGAATGATGCATTATTTTCGTTTGTTTTTCTCATAAATTTCACCTCTAATTCATTTTATCTAATTAACTATTTGCTATTTACAAGTATAATTGTATCTGATATGATATAGGTAAACAATTACCTATTTACTACTCATTGTTGGAGGAATATTGAATGAAAATAAGTAATAATATACCTATAATTGAGCATAAAGATGTAATAAACACATTTACTAAAAATCTGAAAAAGAAACGTAAAGAAAAAGGATTTACACAAAGACAGTTGGCAGATATACTTGATGTAACACTTAAAACATACAGATCTTGGGAAAAAAATACCTTACCCAAAACATTAGAACTAATTAACTTATCAACAATTCTCGACTGTGATGTAGACTTTTTATTGGGTAGACTACAATCTGATACTCATTTTCAGGCATATATAGATAAAACTTATGCGCTCTCTCCTGATGCTTTTCAAAAATTAAGCATATTAAATATGTATCAAATTAGAAAAGAAAATTCCACATATAGAGAAATTGCCACTGACTGGAATATAATATTGGATTACCTTATAACAACTGAAAACGGTAATTTACTATTAGATCAAATCAGACAATATGCAACCTCTTGTAATACTAATATTTCAAATAGTTATTGTTATCATGCACTCCTTACTGGTAAAGAAAAACATGGGTGTAATACAATCAAAGATTTAAATTCTTTATCTGCGATTCTTAAATCTCTCGATGAATTGCAAATATATATGTCTAATCTCAATGTAGAAAAATATCGAGCTAAATTTTACGATTTAAAAGCAACATTCCTTGAAACAGAGAATATTCCAAACAAAAAAGTACCCAATACCTCTCCTGATTCCCCTTAAGTAGATCCGGTTATTTACCTTGTCTGCTTAAGAGGCATCAAGCCATAGGCATTGAGTGCTTTATTGTGTGTTCGATATTCTGTTTTGTGTTGAAAAGCAACACCCCAAATACCTTTCGAGTTACTTTTCGTTGCAACTTTACATTTATCAGTAAGTATTATTCCACGGCTTTTTGTGAATTATTTTAGGCAATTCTTTATACAGTGTCAATTCAATTTCTTTTACTGCATTGCTAATCGTATCTATATATTCAATCAGCTTAACTTCTTTTATATAACTACTGCCATAAACTTTATGTGCTATACTGCCTCTTTCAGTAATCACATCATCAATTCCACTGAATGGAAAAGCATTACAATCAAATATATTATTTAATCCTAAATATTTTGATATATACCTTGTTATGTTACACATTTTAGGGGTATTTAATCTGTCCATTTCATTATTTACCAAATTGATATAATACTCTTTCCAGTTGTCTGCCCAAGTTATACACTCAAGTTCATTTTTACTCTCTTTTATGCTTTTCGCAATAGTTTTCTTAACCTGCTTAGGCAAATCCCCCGGATGATTCAAAGACTTGGTTACTATAGAGCAACTTTCTTTTAAAACTTCTTCAAAATAAACTTCAAAAGTTGAACACAAAAACATTATTGCTGCTCTTGTAAAATGATCTAAGTTTCGTTTACCTCTTCTGCGATCTTTATGAAGAGCTTCTTCATAGGCTTCTTTGAATTTCTCAACTTGAACACTATTTTTTTGAAACCTCATATAGGCTTTTGATGGCATGATTGTCTCCCCCTACGTATACAATTTCTTTTATCATATCGCTAATTATGTAGCAGTACAACAATTACAATTCGACATTTTTCGACAAATCAAAGCCGCTCCTTCACCAAAAAAGGGACGGAACCTGTTACAGCTCCAGCCCTTCTCTTTAATCTTTAATCAATCCGAATCTCCTCTATCGGTACAAGGAATTCATCTACATCATAATATAAGTTCTGAAGAATCGGAACCAGATCAATATATTCCTCTATTTCATCCATATTCTTATACTTTGCTATTACAACCAGATAACCTTTATCCCATTCTTTTACTTTTGTATATCTTTCCAGTTTTGATGATGTCGCAAAACGGATAACCTAATCTTTAAAAATGAATATCGTATACTGGCTATCGCTTTTTAATATGGCACAGTTATCTGCTGCCTTTTTCATCTACTCCACACCTTTTGATACTTTTTCCTTCTCCCATCTTGCTTGTACATATTCTTCTACACGTGATACCAACTCTTTTGCTGTCTGGATCTGTTCCTCAGCCTCTTCTCTTGTCGCTATATAGAAATCATCATAATCACTGGCATGACGGATTTCTTCTGATTCAACAATTTTCTTTCCAAGCTTTCTCGGAAAAATCTCCGTTTTTACATAATTCTTATTGAAATTCGCCAGAGCATCTTTATGTCTTTTATACGCATTACCATCCAGCGCATGCACAGCTGATATTGCATGGTAAATCCCATAATATGCCCGGTTATTTGCTCCACGGAATTCTTTAGCCGCCAAAAGGATTTCAGCTGCCTTGATATCACTTTTAGAGGTTTCAATACGATACAGTACCAAATCTTTCTGGGTTCCCTTTTCATTAGGCTGCATCAAACAGTTTCACCCCTTCCTTCTTTACATTCGCATAAAATGGGTATACATCAACCCAGTTCTGGAAATGCTGTTGGCTTTTTGCTATCGGTTTAATATCAAGGTCATGATCCATATTGAAATCAAAAGTTTCTCCTGACAATTCATGGCGATACTGTTTAATATCTATGTCTGACAAGTCCAGGAGAATCATTATATCTATATCAGAATCTGCCTTATAATCTCCCCTTGCATAGGATCCATATAAAATTACTGTCTTTAAATGACTTCCATATATCTTCCGTAATATTTCGGTATACTGATCCAACAATATTTTTATTGTTACCGGCATAATGTTTTCTCCTTTCCTGCTTCGATACTTTTTTCTTTATTATAACCGAACCACCATATCTTTTCTACTGCTTTCTCACACTGTAAATTCATATTTTTTCCGCATTTGTCACAAGATTGTCACAGACTCCTGCCAATATGCCCGGAAAAGCGCGTATTTACGGCATTCTTTTAAAATTAATATCAAGCATTTTCTCTTGACAAGGGAATAATTTTTCTGTCTATCATACTTTATCCCGAACCATCATTAAAGTATATCCTAATAGATTCTTTCCGTTCCACTGCTTAGGATTCATTCTTCTCGGATCATGCATAGATAAACCAATCCCCCAGATTCTATCTCTTACTGCACATTCAGCTAAAATTGCATTTCCTGTGCTCTTTAACTTCTTTTTAAGATCATCGTTCTGAGAAAATTTTGCAAGCAGACCTTCATATACTGTAATCTGACGCACACCATTCCAGACATGATCATCGTAATTAGATACTTCACGTCCCAATGCTTTAATAGCCGCAACATCCTCTGTCTCCAAAATCTGCTTTGCGATTAAATTGTCATGAAAGCATACTGCTTTACGATACATCATAAACTGCTCCATTGAAGAAAATTTCATTCCATCTACCATAAAATCAGAATGATACCAATTACTTAAGTAACCATTCTCTTCATTCGAATTGTGAAAACAAATTACTTTCATTATATTTCCCCACTTTCTTTACTGCAAAACTATTCTTTATTATTCGCCATAATGTGCCGGTGATTCCGCTACCATGCCTAATTTCTGCTCAGGTTGCAAAGAATAGTGTATAATTTTCTCATTGTCCTGGAAAACCTCTGTATTGTCTGTCCATAATTCGCACTGACTAATCACCGTACTAATCGCAAACTCATACTTTTCCGGTGGATAATCGTATTTCTTAAGCAATCGCTTAACCATTTTTCTCATAGTTGCTCTGGCCGTTTCCTTTTTCTGCCAGTCTATTGTACGATTTTTACGAAGCATCTCTGTCAATTCTTTTGTCAAAGCAATCAATTCATTATTTTTATAAAAGTCTTTAATATGTTCTGGCTTCGTTAAAGCATCATAAAACGCCAACTCTTCCTGCGATAGTCCCAATTTTTCTCCATTTTTATAGAGATTTGCAATTTCCTCTGCTGTTTTTAAAAGTTCCTTGATAACCTCTTCATTTGTAATAAGCCCGTTATAATAAGAATTCATTAAGTGCGCAATCTTCTCAGAAAATTTCTGCGACTGTACCACATTCGTTCTTTTATACAACGTTACCTGTTCTGCCATAAGTTTTTTCAAAATCTCTACCGCAATATTTTTTTCTTTCATTCGTGAGATTTCATCCAGAACTGCCGGATCAAATAAGCTGAATTTCTCACCGCCCATTTTACTGCTGTCAAATAAATTTATAACGCCTTCACTCTGAACTGCTGCTTTCAACAATTCATTGATCTGCTTATTTATTTCTGTAAGAGAAAGTGTTTTCCCGCCAGTACCGCCATACATAATTTTTGTCACAGTAGCTCGTACTGCTTCCATATACGCAGCTTCATGCCGTTCTTTTTCTGTCGTCATACTCGAACAAATAGAATGTGACTGTTTCAAAAGCATAGCTTCTTTCAAAAACAATTTTTTCCTATCTGGTACTTTCGCATCGAGAACAAAGTTAACACCACTGGTAATAACTTTTGCCATTGTAAGAGGCGAGCCGCCAATAAAACTGCTGAAATCAAATCCATGCAGTAAATCTTTACAAACCTGCAACTTTTCCTGAAATTTAGGATAAGCCATTTTGGCAATATCCATATCTCCGTATCTAGACTGATCACGTTTCGTATATTCTTTCATTGCTGATTTAAGAGCAGAAGCAATGCCAACATAGTCAACAATCAGACCGCCTTCCTTATCCTTAAAAACTCGATTGACCCGAGCAATCGCCTGCATCAGATTATATCCATGCATCGGTTTATACACATACATAGTAGAAAGAGAAGGAACGTCAAATCCTGTCAGCCACATATCTACAACAATTGCAATTTTCATAGGATCATCATTATCTTTAAATTTTCTTGCCAATTCTTCTTTATGAGCTTTTGTACCTATAATCATTTTCCAATCCTCTGGATCGTTATTTCCTCCAGTCATAACAACGCCTACTTTTTCTTTCCACATAGGACGGATTTCCAGAATCCGGCGATAGATTTTCATTGCAATTGCACGAGAATATGCCACTATCATAGCTTTTCCCGTCAAAAGGTTTCCCCTGTATTTCTCGTAATGTTACACAATGTCATCACAAAGTGACTCAATCGTAGAATCTGCGCCCAGAACACTCTCCATCTGTCCAAGCATCTTCTTACTTTTCTCAATCGTTGCCGAATTAGACTGTTGTTCCAAAACATCATATGTAGAATCAATCAAAGCAAGTGTATTCTCATCAAGCTTCAAATGAACTACCCTGCTCTCATAATAAACAGGTCGTGTAGCTCCATCTTCAACAGCCTGTGTCATATCATAAACATCGATATAATCCCCAAAAACTTCCCTGGTATTTCTGTCTTTCGCCGAAATTGGTGTTCCGGTAAATCCGATAAATGTAGCATTTGGCAATGCATCACGAATCACACGCGCATTCCCAATTACAGTACGTGCCTCCTTTTCGCCATCCTCATTTTCTGAAATAACAATCTTTTCCTCAAACCCATATTGGCCGCGATGTGCTTCATCTGCCATCACAACAATATTTCTACGTTCAGATAAAGGTTTCTCACCCCGTTCAAATTTAAACATTGTTGTAAAAATTATGCCATTTGCACTTCTACCATCCAAAAGAGTTTTCAGATGTTCTTTACTTTTCGCCTGAAGTGGTGTCTGCCTGAGGAAATCAGCGCATTGTGAAAATTGTGCATAAAGCTGATCATCCAAGTCAATACGATCTGTCATAACTACAATCGTCGGACTATCTAACACCTCTTGCAATAAATGCGCATAAAACACCATTGATAACGATTTGCCAGAGCCCTGCGTATGCCAGAATACACCGCCTTTTCCATCAGTCAGTGTCGCTTTTTTAGCTCTTTCTATCGCTTTACGTACAGCAAAATACTGATGGTAGCCTGCCAGTATTTTAAACCTGTCAGTACTTGTTCCAGAAAATAAAATAAAATTTTTCAGAATGTCCAGCAAGCGTTTTTTCTGAAACATGCCCTCATAAAAAGTATCAAATTGAGCAAATTCTGTATTTTCATAATTGCCATCTTTCGTTTTCCATTCCATAAAACGATCCAGACCTGATGTAACAGTACCTGCCTTATTTGTAGATAAATCACTAATTACACAAATGGCATTATAGTAAAACATAGAAGGAATGTCCTGCATATAATTGCGAATCTGATTATATGCGTTTTCTGCTCCGACCTCATCCTTCGCAGGACTTTTCAGTTCCATCAATACCAGCGGCAGACCATTAACAAACAAAATAATGTCTGGACGCCGATTATTTTCATTTTCAAGAAAAGTAAACTGATTCACTATATAAAATGAATTATTTTTCACTTTATCCTTGTCATAATCAATCAAACGAACAATTGACGCCTGTTCTTCTCCCTTTACAAAATATTTGACAGTGATGCCATTCTGCAAATAGTCCATAAAAACAATATTTTTCTGCAGGAGGCTTCCAATATCAAATGTTTTTAACTTAGATAGCGCCTCTTCAATCGCTTCCACAGGCAATCCTCGGTTGATACGCACCAAACTCTCCCGCAAAACAGAATCCAGAAAAGGACTGCTATAATCTCTCTCCAAATCTGGCGCATAAAGATGCTCATAACCCATATTCTCGAACAATTCTATAATCGCCTGTTCGTATGTATCTTCTGTAAATAAATTTGGCATGTTCAAACCTCCTGTGAAATTAGTGGAAACAAGAATTTACTCGTTTTCTACAAGCCATGCAAAACGAATGGTGATGCAAATGCGTCGAGCTTGCTCGTAAGCAGATGCAATCAGCATTCGTTTTATGCGACACATATTGCGTGGTTAAGTTAGCAGCTTAGAGGTCGATGTCAGAGACATCAAGTTCGCCAGACATAAGTTTCGGCAAAAGTGTATCCCTTAATGCAGAAAGTTTCTTAGTCTCGGCTCTATTGGAATGAATCTGTTTGAGAGCAGGAAATGCAATGGCATTGAACCTTTCCAGTTCTTCATTAGAGGGAATAATAAGTGGATATGTCATAATCTGTTGCTTATCACCACGAGGCATTTTGGTTCCTTTTGATCCTGCAATCATAAAAGCAAAGAAATTATCAGCATAAAGCGTGTTGAATAGATACGCCGCATATCGAGGATGAGTTGGTGTAAAGCAAAGAACATCGGAAGAACATCCACATTCTTTATCGCAATATAGAATCTTTTTGAAGTAAGGGCGAATATTAGAAATTAAAGTATCTCCTTCACGACAAAAAGTAGTTTGTTGCGTTTTTGGAAGATTTGTAGCTTCAGCTATGCCGGCCTTATTAGGTAACATATTCTCTGTTGAATAATAAGTGTTAAAATTCAGCTTAGATACAGATATTTTATCCTTGGAATATGAGCATAAATCAGATAGCATTCCTGTATTGTCTGCTGAACAAATATCACTGAACTGTTCTTTGTATAGTGTTTGCACTAAATCTGCTAAATTCTTGTTTATTTCGTTATTAAGTTGTATTTTTTCATCGAATGAGCCCAATATACTCGAAATTTTTTTTGTATATGCAAAGCTGGAACATCAACTTCAATATTGTTCAATATATTTTGTGTCAACAACGGCTGCGATGTTCCGATTCTTCTTTCATTCAAATGCAAGGATAAAAGCAGATAATACAAATAACTTAAATCTATATTGTCGTAGCAGATTGCCTTGATTGCATTATCAGATACCCAACATTCATCTTTTACCAAAAAAACACTTCCACAATAAGCTCCAACACGGCCTATTACTACACCGTTATCCATATTTGAAACATTTGTGTAGTCTAATATTCCATTTCCACCATAAACAGGTATTAAACCTTTGGTATCAGGTCTTTTTTTTCCATTCTTAAATTCAACATATTTTGACAGTAATTCCATTATTCTTCCTCCACATTTATTATGAAGTAAGGGCTCATACTACTTTTTGACACCTCTGAAAGCGGTCTGTTTGAAGAAGCAACTGTACAAATTCCAAGAATTCCCTTGGATGCTTCTTCAATTTTCGTAATCTTAAACCAAGTCTTAAATATCTCTGCATTATCTCGATAATAGACCGGTATTTCATGTCTTGACGGAAGATCATATTGTATCTTTTCGATGTAAGCCCAATATCGACCAGCTTTTCCACTATGTATTAGCAGTATTCTTGGAATTGCATTAGATAATATTTTATTTACTACTTTGCCAGATACCGCTGTTCCCAACTTTCCATACCATACAAATCCGATTTCACTTATCAAATTCCGATGAGCTAGAATTGTACCTTCTATTGGTGCGAATGTATCTGCAAATCTAAGAGCAATTGTACATTCTTTAGATTTCATATCCAATCGCCCCCAATTTTCTACGAATTTCATCTTCCAATTCGTGACTCTTTGCAAACAATCCAGATAATTCTGAGGTCAATCGTCCCATTTTTTCTTCAAATGGCTCTCCATCATCCTCCTGTTCTTCTATACCAACATAACGCCCAGGTGTAAGGATATAGTCCTGTTTTTCAATTTCTCTTAAATCTACTGACGCACAGAACCCTTTTACATCCTCTAAAGTTCCATCAACAAAGGCTGTATATGTGTCTGCGATTTTTTTAATATCTTCATCAGTTAATTCACGAAGTTTTCTGCTTACCATAGAACCCATTTTACGGGCATCAATAAATAACGTTTTTCCAGTCTGCTTCTTCTGTTTATTCAAAAACCACAAAGATACCGGAATCTGTGTCGTGTAAAATAATTGCGTTGGCATAGCTACAATACATTCCACCAAATCAGCATTTACAATATTCTTACGAATCTCTCCCTCTCCACCGGACTGTGAAGAAAGCGAACCATTCGCTAACACCATACCAATTTTTCCGCCCGGAGCAAGATGATAAATCATATGCTGCAACCATGCGAAGTTCGCATTCCCGGCAGGTGGCATTCCAAACTGCCATCTCACATCTTCTTTTAATTTATCAGCACCCCAATCTGAGAGATTAAACGGTGGATTTGCCATAATATAATCTGCACGTAACGTCGGATGACGGTCATCCAGAAAAGTATCTGCCGCATAATTTCCAAGATCCGGTTCAATCCCTCGTATAGCCAGATTCATCTGAGCCATCTTCCATGTAGTCGGGTTTGAGTCCTGTCCATAAACAGAAATGTTACTAATATTTCCACTATGATTTTCGACAAATCGCGCAGACTGAACAAACATACCACCAGAACCGCAACATGGATCATATACGCGTCCTTTAAATGGCTTTAAAACTTCTACCAATGTGCGGACAACACAAGACGGCGTAAAGAATTCTCCACCTCGTTTGCCTTCCTGTTCCGCAAACATAGATAAACAATATTCATAAGTACGCCCCAGAATATCTTTTTCGCTTCCATGCTCAATCATCTGAATATTTGTAAATAAATCTACTACATCCCCCAACCTACGCTTATCCAGTTCCGGGCGGGCAAAATTTTTAGGAAGAATGTCCTTCAAGCGCTTATTTTCTTTTTCAATAGCTCTCATTGCCTCATCAATAACTGTGCCAATTTCCGGAGTATGTGCTTTTGCCGCAATTTCACTCCAGCGCGCTTTTACAGAAACGAAGAAAATCCCTTCTGAAGTATACTCGTCAATATCCTCTTCAAAACCATCTCCTTCTTCTACTAATTCTTTATACTTTTCCTCAAAACGATCAGAAATATATTTTAGGAAAATCAATCCCAGAACAACATTTTTATACTCCGATGCATCCATATTTCCACGTAACACACAAGCTGCATCCCAGATTTGTTTCTCAAAGCCGATATCTGCTGTATTTTTAGCCGCCATTTTCCCGCCTCCCAGTTCATCTTTCAAAAGTCATTTTGTATAATATTATTACATTTTATCGTTATATATTATGTGTTTTCTACAAAATATTCCTCTTAATATCTCACATCATACCATGTTCTTCTATAATAGTCTATAGATTTTCATAAGACTACTTTCCATACAAATTATTAACATCGTATAGCGCCATCCTATTTTCTTTAATATTCCTTATATTCAAAAATAACCCTCAAGACTCAATTAATGAATCTCAGGGGTTTCCCTCTTTTATCTGTCAATATCCAGAATGTATGCATCAAACACAACTTCAAAAATACATCTCTTTATCAAAATTTTTTATATTTCAAGAGCATCTTTAAGTGCTTTTATATCCGAATACTTCTGAGAAGAAGAGTCTTTCACAAGTTTCCTACCTTCTTCTATCGCAAGCACTGTTATTTCATTTGGCACGTCCAATTTCATTTTTTCCAAAATCCTATGCTCACAGCCAGCATTTTCTTCAAACATATTTACAAGCTCTTTCATGCTTAACATCTCCATCCCAAAATATTTATTGAAGAATATCTGCAATATATCTTTTAAGGCTTTTCTTTATGGAAAAATCATATTTTATATTTTTATCAAAACGATACTTTGTAATCTCTATACTGTTCATCAACTTCCTGAATATTTTTATCAATTAATCCTGGGATTCCCATCTCCTCGCCACATTCATCACATATTGCAACCGTAATACTAAACGTATATTCTATGTCTTTAACCATTTTCTTAATATCTCTTTTCTGCAAGGTATATCCTGCTTCTTTCCTACATGTTGTACAAAAATCAATTTTCTCTTTCTCTGCCATAGTAATCCCTCCCACAAATATGTATAAATATCATTTAATGTTACATCTAATTATACATTGTCTCCCTTGATAACGATAGCATTTTTCCTATCATTATATATGATGATAGAACTTTATCAATATCCAATCATCAAGTCCTCTATACTGTACAAAATACTCCCACTCTCAACACCCAGCGCAGAAAAATCTTTTGTTTCGTGTGCATTTGCAGGGTTCTTAGATATTCTTAGTCGTCAGAAATCTGCGTTATGAGCAATCTGAGACACTGTCTGAGCGCAGCGAGTTTGGCTCAGATTGCTCATGCTTTTAGCAGATTTCTGACGGCTTAGAATATCTTAGGACCCGAAACCGCACACAAAACAAAAGATTTTTCTGCGCGTCCCTCTTTGAGTAAAAAACAAACCCCAGAGTCCACATCTGAACCCCAGGGTTTCCCATTCCAATATTCACTTTGTCAATTACAGACTAGGACGAATCACCTTCGGTCTGCATCCTGCATCCTCAAGCGCCTTCACAATCTCATTCTTATGATCCGTACCAAACGCCTCCAGCGTAATCTTAAGCTCCACAGCCGCATTTCTGTTCGTACTTACAAACTGGTTATGATCCAGCTTAATAACATTACCCTGTGCCTTCGCAATCACACTGGCCACACGAACCAGTTCACCCGGCTTATCCGGGATCAGAACAGACACAGTAAAGATTCTGTCTCTCTGGATCAGACCATGCTGAACAACAGAAGACATGGTAATAACATCCATGTTTCCACCGCTTAAGATAGAAACAATCTTCTTACCCTTCACATCCAGATGACGAAGCGCTGCCACTGTCAGAAGACCGGAATTCTCAACGATCATCTTATGATTCTCAACCATGTCAAGGAAAGCAACGATCAGCTCATCATCCTCAATCGTGATGATATCATCCAGATTCTTCTGGATATACGGGAAAATCTTCTTTCCAGGAGTCTGTACAGCAGTACCATCAGCAATCGTATTTACATGAGGAAGAGTCACAACCTCACCCTTCTTCAGAGAAGCCTTCATACATGCTGCACCGGCCGGCTCAACACCGATTACTTTGATATGTGGATTCAAAAGTTTCGCAAGTGTGGAAACACCTGTTGCAAGTCCGCCTCCACCGATCGGAACCAGGATATAATCAACAAGTGGAAGCTCCTGAACGATTTCCATTGCGATCGTACCCTGTCCTGTTGCAACTGCCAGGTCATCAAACGGATGGATAAATGTATATCCCTCTTTCTCGGCAAGCTCCAGTGCATGTGCACATGCCTCATCATATACATCGCCATGCAGAATAACCTCTGCACCATAGCTCTTTGTTCTCTCAACCTTGATCAGCGGAGTAGTTGTAGGCATAACGATTACTGCCTTTACTCCATATTTATGAGCTGCATAAGCAACACCCTGCGCATGATTTCCTGCAGATGCTGTGATCAGCCCTTTATTTCTCTCTTCATCTGAAAGTGTGCTGATCTTATAATAAGCTCCACGAACCTTGTATGCACCTGTACGCTGCATATTCTCCGGTTTCAGATAAACTTTGTTTCCTGTAAGATCACTGAAGTAGCTGCTTTTGATCAGCTTTGTTTCCTGTGTGACCTGTTTTACGATCTCTGATGCCTGTTCAAAACTCTCTAATGTAAGCATGTTGTTCCTCCATTTTTTCAGTCGTAATTTTGAGCGTCCGGGGTTTCTTTATGGTCCACATCAAACAACGCATTTACAAATGCATCTGCATCGAATTTCTGAAGATCGTCAATACTTTCTCCTACGCCAATGTACTTCACCGGTATATCAAGCTCGGACTGGATTGCAACTGCAATACCACCTTTGGCAGTTCCATCCAGCTTGGTAAGGATGATACCGTTGACATTTGCGACCTCCGCAAACTGTCTCGCCTGTGCAAGAGCATTCTGTCCGGTGGTACCATCCAGTACTACCAGTGTCTCCAGATATGCATCCGGATACTCTCTCTCCAGAATCTTGTATATTTTGCGAAGTTCTTCCATAAGGTTCTTTTTATTATGAAGACGTCCTGCTGTGTCGCACAGAAGTACGTCCGCATTTCTTGCTTTGGCAGCTGCCACCGCATCATAGATTACAGATGCCGGATCCGCGCCTGCCTGACCACCAATGATCTCTACGCCTGCGCGGTGCGCCCACTCAGTCAGCTGTTCTCCGGCTGCTGCACGAAATGTATCGGCTGCCGCAAGAACTACTTTCTTACCCTGATCCTTTAACTTGCCCGCAAGCTTTCCTACAGAGGTAGTCTTTCCAACACCATTGACACCGATCACGAGGACTACAGATTTACGATTCTCAAATTCATACTCTGTACTGTCCACGCGCATCTGATCCTTAATCTCATTGATCAGAAGCTGCTTACATTCCATCGGCTCCTTAATGCGACGCTCGGAAACCTCTTTCTTTAAATTCTCAATAATAGAAGTGGTTGCATTAATTCCGATATCTCCCATGATCAGAATCTCTTCCAGTTCTTCATAGAAGTCATCATCAATGCTGGAAAATCCACTGAAAATACTGTCAAATCCGGCTACGATATTGTCTCTGGTCTTTGTCAGTCCACTGACCAGACGTTTAAAAAAACCTTTCTTTTCTTCTGCCATGATACTCCTCCTGTTACTGGGTAAGCTGGTTCTCTACTAAGTCAACAGAAACCAGTGTCGATACCCCTTTTTCCTGCATGGTAATTCCATAAAGCCGGTCTGCGGCGTTCATAGTTCCACGTCTATGGGTTATTATAATAAATTGTGTGTTTTTCGTCAACTTCTGTAAATATCCGGCAAAACGTCCTACGTTGGAATCATCAAGCGCAGCCTCGATTTCATCCAGAAGGCAGAACGGTGACGGTTTCAGATTCTGAATTGCGAAAAGAAGAGCGATTGCTGTAAGTGCTTTCTCTCCACCGGAAAGCTGCATCATATTCTGCAGTTTCTTTCCAGGCGGCTGGGAAATGATCTTAATCCCGGCCTCCAGGATATCAGCCTCCTCATCAAGCTCCAGCGTTCCTTTTCCGCCTCCAAAAAGCTCTTTGAATGCTTTGTCAAATTCCTTCTGGATTTCGCCAAACTTCTCTGTAAACTGCTTGCGCATTCCCTCGTCAAGCTCCTGAATGATCTGTTCCAGGGTTTTCTCCGCTGTAACCAGATCCTCATACTGACCGGAAAGAAATGTGTGACGTTCCAGAAGTTCTTTGTAATCCTCTATCGCATTTACATTGACTGGTCCGAGCCTTCTGATATCATCTTTGATCTGAGCTGCCTGTTTCTTCATCTCTGAAAGGTCTGTCAGTTCCTCTTTTCTGTAAGAAAGAGCATTATTCGGGGTAATCTCATACTCTGACCACATATAAGCGATCCGTTCCTCCCTGCTCTCTTCCAGCTTCTCCATCTGCCCCTGCAGACGGTAGCATTCTTTATCCAGAAGCCCGATCTGGCCGGACAGATAATCTCTTTTCTCAAAGAATTCTTTATGCCGGGAGTTTCTGCTTTCTTTTTCTTTCTGCAGATTTTCCAGCTGTTCCTTTGACTGTCTCTCGTGCAGGTCTGATTCTTTTGCCTCTTTCTTAAGCTGTGTAATCATCTGCTGCTTCTTTTCCATCTCTTCACTGCTATGAGCAAGAGACTCATAGATTCCGTCTTTCTCGGTTTGCAGAGCCTTCACTTCTGATCTCAGTCGGCTTAAGTTTTCCTGGTCAAATTTCTCTTTCTGATCAAGGGTGGATGACTGAAGACGAATCTCTTCCAGACCTTTGGAAACCTTTCCTTCTTCCTCTTTCCACTCGTCCAGTTCTGACTGCTTTGTTTCGATAAAACTCTCCAGTTCTTTTTCATCCTGTTTAGAACTTTCCAGTTCCTGCGTGATTCGTTCGTGATCCTGTCTGATCTCCATAACCTGGCGTTTGATTTCTGCCTGGTCTCTGTTAATCTGATCATATCCACTTCGGATTTCTTCTGCCTTTTTCTCCTGCTGTTTAATATTCATTCTGGCAGTATTCTGCTCGATATATTTCTGGCGGAGTTTCTCCTGAAATTCTGCAATCGTGTCACGGATCATATTTCTCTGATTACGATTTTCTTCAATCGCTTTCTGCATTTCCGCAAGATTATTCTTCAGCTGGCTTACTTTTGTTTCCAGCTCTTCGATCTCACGACGTCTTCCAAGCAGGTTGCTGTTATTTCTGAACGCACCACCTGTCATGGAACCACCCGGACTTAAGGATTCACCCTCTGTGGTAACCATTCTCAGACTGTGTCTGTATTTCCTTCCAATTATAATCGCATGGTCAATATTGTCAACTACCAGCACTCTTCCGAGAAGAAACTTCGTAATCTGCTGATACTGTGGCGCTGTGGTCACAAGTTCACTGGCAATACCGATAACGCCCGGCTCTCTCAGTGCCTCTCTCGGGGTAAATTCTCCTCTTGGACTGATACTGCTCATAGGCAGGAAGGTAGCACGTCCATAACGGTTCTTCTTCAGAAACTCAATCAGTGTTTTCGCCGTCTGTTCATTGTCTGTAACAATGTTCTGGATGCTTCCGCCCAATGCAGTCTCAATCGCGATCTCATAATCTTTGTTTACCTGGATCAGATCCGCAACAACGCCCTGGATTCCCGGAACCCGTTCTTTCTGTTCCATGACTCTTCGGATACTGTTTCCATAGCCATCATAACGCTCTGTGATATTCTTAAGTGATTCCAGACGGGAAGCCTCTCTGTGATATGCAGTCTGCCCCATTTCCATCTGAGCGTTCTGTTCTTTCAGTTTCCCCTGAATCTGTTCCGCGCTCTGACTGAGATGTTCACATTCCTCATTCATAGACTGAATTTGCTCTGTGATCTCGTCATATTGTTTCTGCGCTTTGGAAAGAATCGTCTGCTGCTCTTCCTCTTCACTTTTTAATCTGAGGATTCGCTGGCTGATCTCCGCTTTACGGATATCCGCCTGCTCCATCATTGCGTCAAATCTCTGAGCCTTACCTTTTGTGTTTGCACGGCTGTTGAGGATTTCAATGATTTCATTCTTACCATCCTCCACTTCCTGCGTACAGGCCTCGATATTCTCCTGCGCTGTCTTTAACTTCTCTTCTTCCTCAGAAAGTTTCGTGCGGACTGTCTTTAACTGCGCATAAATATCTGCTCTCTCTTCTTCCAGTTTTTTCTGCGAAGAAGTTCTTACGGAAAGTTCCTCCTCAATCGTCTGAAGGCGTCCCTTGTAATGCTCCTCATTCTGCGCACCTGCAAGGATCTGCTCATTTAATACATTTACCTGGCCTTCCAGCTGCTGTTTATGAATTGCCTGTTCCTGACCGGAAATACGCAGTGCATCCATTTTTGCATTTAAATCTTCCAGTTCCTGTTCCAGACGCTCATATTCAACCTTCGTCTGATCATAGGATTTCTGGGTATCTTTTAACTGATTCTGTGCGATAGCAAGTTTCTCTTCCAATTCTTTCAGCGCCTGTGCCGTATTCGCAAACTCCATCAGGAACATATTTACATCCAGTTCTTTCAGCGTTTCCCTTTTTGCAAGGTAAATTCTGGCTGTCTCAGACTGCTTCTCCAGCGGTCCCAGCTGTCTGGTAAGTTCTGAAAGGATGTCGGTCACTCGCACCAGATTCTGACGTTCTTCCTCCAGCTTCTTGATCGTGGTATTCTTTCTTCTTTTAAATTTAACAATACCTGCTGCCTCATCAAAAAGCTCTCTTCGTTCTTCCGGCTTTCCGCTTAAGATCCTGTCGATCTGGCCCTGTCCGATAATCGAATAACCTTCTTTACCAATACCGGTATCATAGAACATCTCGTTGATATCCTTCAATCGGCAGGCACTTCCATTGATCTTATATTCACTCTCACCGGAACGGTAAAGTCTTCTGGTAACTGTAACTTCATTAAAATCAACCGGGAGTTTATGATCGGAATTGTCCAGCGTGATAGCCACCGACGCATAGCTTAAAGGTTTCCTTGTCTCTGTACCGGAGAAAATAACATCCTGCATATTTCCTCCTCGTAAAGACTTGGCACTCTGTTCACCCAGAACCCATCTCACCGCATCGCCAACATTGCTCTTCCCACTTCCATTCGGGCCTACAATGCCGGTAATTCCATTATGAAATTCAAAATTGATCTTCTGGGCAAACGATTTAAACCCCTGTACCTCTATATTCTTTAAATACATAATTCTCCTGTATATTATTACTGCTCACTTCGTGTGTTACTGTTCACTCCGTGCACAGTAACTTTCGCGTTCAGTAATTATTTATTTCTTAAGCACGCGGATTGCCTGATAAGCCGCGGCCTGCTCTGCTGCTTTCTTGGTATGACCGCTTCCCTGTCCCATTACTTTACCGTTTACTCTTGCATCTACAGTAAAGTTTTTGTTGTGATCCGGTCCTTCTTCTTTTATCAGAACGTATTCTACCGGCTGAGTTCCCTTTTCCTGCACGATTTCCTGCAGGATGGTCTTGCTATCATAAAAGAGCTGTTTGTGTTCAATATCATTCAGGATAAAATTCAGCACAAACTCCTTTGCACTAGCAAAACCACCATCCAGATAAATAGCTCCCAATAAAGCTTCTGTCGCATCAGATACGATAGAATCCCTGTTTCTTCCGCCTGTCATATCTTCTCCTTTTCCAAGAAGCAGAAACTGTGGAAGTCCGAATTCTCTTGCACAATAGGCAAGACTTGGCTCACATACAAGGCTGGCTCTCTTTTTAGTCAGTTCACCCTCCGGAACCTGGGTAAATTTGGCATACAGAAAATCACTGCTGATCAGCTCCAGAACAGCATCTCCCAGAAACTCCAGTCTCTCGTTACATCCCAGCTTACCAAGCTTCTTCTCATTTGCATAAGAACTGTGTGTCAGCGCCTGTGTAAGATAATGCTTATTTTTGAAATGATATCCGATAATCTCTTCTAATTCTTCTGTTTTTTTGTTCATTCCTTTAACCCTCTCCATACGAGTGGGGCTGTCACCGGACAACCCCATCCTTATTTCATCTTTTATTTGATCGCGCGGAGCGCTTCAATAGCGTCACCCACTGTCTGGATCTGCTCTACCGCTTCGTTCTCAAGTTCAATGTCATATTCCTCTTCAATTCCCATGATGATCTGAAAAATATCAAGAGAATCCGCACCCAGATCATCTACAAACGTAGTATCTGCGGTGATCGAATCGGCATCAATGTTTAAGACCTCTGCGATAATCGCTTTTATCTTTTCCAGTTCCATGTACAACACCCTCCTTCCTGTTTCATATTTTTCTTTTTTCATTTATTATCAAATCTTATAGAAAATCTGTTTCTGTCTTAGCTTTTGGTATTTCTTCTTTGTCTTCCAGAATACGCTCAGCGATCTTTTCGTTGATTTTCTCCTGTTTGAACTGTACACACTGGAAAATACCATGCTTGATTTCAATGGCTTTAGCACTTCCATGAGTCTTTACTACCAGTCCTTTCAGACCGAGAAGCGGTGCTCCGCCGTATTCACTTGCATCGAAGGATTTCAGAGTCTCTTTTAATGCCGGTTTTACCAGAAGTGCTCCGACTTTACTTCTGAGGCTGGTCATCATTCCCTCTTTAATCTTGTGGACCAGGGCAGAACCAACTCCCTCATATAATTTCAGAATTACATTTCCTACAAACGCCTCACATACAACTACATCCGCATATCCTGCCGGGATATCTCTGGCTTCGATACTGCCAATGAAGTTAATGCTCTTACATTCTTTCAGAAGCGGGAATGTCTCTTTTACAAGTGCATTTCCCTTCTCTTCTTCTGCTCCGTTATTTACGATTGCAACTCGTGGGTTCTTAATGCCAACAACATTCTCCATATAAATAGAACCCATCTTCGCAAACTGTACCAGATGCGATGGACGTGCATCCACATTTGCTCCACAATCGATCAGCAGGGATACTCCGTCGAGCGTAGGAATCAGCGGCGCAAGCGGTGGTCTCTCCACGCCTTTACTTCTTCCTACCAGCACCTGTCCGCCTACTAAAACAGCGCCTGTGCTTCCAGAAGAAACAAAAGCATCTGCTTCCTGTTTCTTAACCATATTCAATCCAACAACGATTGATGAATCCTTTTTCTTACGGATTGCAAAAACAGGCGGCTCTGCTGTCTCAATCACTTCTGAAGCGTTGACAACCTCGATCTGCTCCTTCGGATATCCGGAGTATTTCGCCAGCTCTTTCTCAATTACTTCCTGCTTTCCTGTAAGTATTACTTTTATGTCCTGTCTCTCTGTCACAGCTTCCACTGCAGCCTTGACCGGCTCTACCGGGGCATTGTCCCCGCCCATTGCGTCTACCACAACTCTGACCTGTTCTGCCATATCTATATCTCCTGTTAACTTTCTAATACTGTTCATTTGAATTATTTACACACTACTCATAATCTGTATGATACTAAAGAAACATCCGCAAAGTCAATAGAATCTGAAAAGTTTCTCTCTTCTACTTCCGTTACTGTTCACTCCGTTCTCAGTAACGTAGCCAAAATTCATTCCAGATTGCCTGCGGCAATGGAATTTTGGCTTGTATGTCTCGGGATTTTGGCATATTTATGCCAAAACACCTCGCGGGATAGTGGTGTGTGAACAGTAATCTACTTCTCATTCTTCTGCGCTTCGATTTTCTCTGCCAAATCATTAAGGTAAACCCAACGGTCCATCTTCTCATCCAGATCTGCCTGCGTCTTCTCTTTCTGCTCCATAATCTCACGAAGCTTCATAGAATTAGTTGCATTCGCCTCCATATCCTTATCAAGCTTCTCCAACAGTTCCTCCAGAGCAGCGATATCATCATCAATCGTCTCAAATTCCCTCTGCTCTTTATAGGTAAACTTCAATTTCTGAGGACGATTCTGCTTCCAGTCTGACTGCGCCGCTTTCTTCTTTTCCACATCAACAGCCGCGCCCGAACCATCAGATACTGTTACTCCCTTCCTTGCCAGAGCTTCTGTATAATCCGTATATCCGCCCTCGTACTGCGTCAGATGTCCATCCCCTTCAAAAGCAAAGATCCTGTCCACAATATTATCCAGAAAATATCTGTCATGAGACACCGCGATTACAATCCCCGCAAAAGAATCCAGATAATCCTCCAGAATTGTCAATGTCGGAATATCCAGATCATTGCTCGGCTCATCCAGGAGCAGCACATTCGGTGCCTCCATCAGAACCTTCAACAGGTACAGACGCCTCTTCTCCCCGCCAGACAACTTGGCAATCGGCGCATACTGCATCGCAGAATCAAACAAAAATCTCTCCAGCATCATAGTCGCAGATATCTTACCATCTCTGGTCGGAATATATTCCGCAACATCTCGAATATAATCAATCACACGCTGATTCGTATCCATATCCGGAACTTCCTGCGCAAAATAGCCGATACGGATCGTCTCACCAATCTCCACCTCACCCGCATCCGGCTGCACCACTCCATCTATAATCTTAATCAACGTCGACTTTCCACATCCATTCGGACCAATGATACCCAGACGCTGATTACGAAGCACAATATAATTAAAATCATCCAGAATCTTCCTCTCGCCAAAGCTCTTGCTGATATGATGAAGCTCTATCGTCTTCTTACCCATACGCGTCTCAACAGAATCCAGCTCTACGTTTGCATCCCTCACAGGTGCCTTCCCATTCTTCAACGCTTCCAGACGCTCCAGACGCGCACGCTGCTTAGTACTTCTCGCACGACAGCCCCTCTTCGCCCATTCCAGTTCCATGCGAAGGACACTCTGCCTCTTCCTCTCACTCGCAAGCTCCATCTCCTCGCGCTCCGCCTTCAGCTCCAGAAACTTCGAATAATTCGCCTCATACGCATAAAGATTCCCATGAGAAATCTCCAGAATCTTATTCGTAACCCTGTCAAGAAAATACCTGTCATGCGTAACCATGATCACAACGCCTTTAAAACCTCTCAGAAAATCCTCAAGCCAGGTAACCATCTCATTATCCAGATGGTTCGTCGGCTCATCCAGAAGAAGCACATCACAAGGATTCACCAAAGTCCTCGCCAAAGCCACCCTCTTCTTCTGCCCGCCAGACAAATGATCAATCTTCTCCTCATGATTCACAATCCCCAGCTTATTCAGCACATTCCTGGCCTCGCTCTCCGTACTCCAGTCCTTCTGCCATTTCCCCTCTGCCACATAATCCAGAATCGAAGCCCCCTCCGGAAACCGGGGCATCTGCGGCAGATACGTAATCCGCAGCCCATTCTGCGTAATAACCTGCCCCTCATCCGGCTCCTCCAGCCCACCGATAATCTTCAAAATCGTAGACTTCCCAGTACCATTGATCCCGATAATCCCAATCTTATCCCCCTGATGCACCCCATAAGAAACATCATCCAAAACCACCTTCTCGCCAAACACCTTAGAAACATGCTCTATATTCAAAATATTCATAAATCAAAACCTCTCTCATAATTTTCGTCCCCCTGACCCGGGAACAAATCTGTCTACCATTATACCATTTTTCTCCCTTTTCTAAAACCCCCCAGTTATCCAGAACATCTCCCTCCCAAAACAAAC